>Ga0209005_1000066_pt1 | contig 8427 bp, 8 predicted proteins | sample TexAe_RefH0_O2_FD_187952 | JGI IMG/M metagenome (GOLD analysis project Ga0209005, IMG submission 187952) | Forest soil microbial communities from Davy Crockett National Forest, Groveton, Texas, USA - Texas A ecozone_RefH0_O2 (SPAdes) (version 2) | ecosystem: Environmental > Terrestrial > Soil >... | reverse complement strand
GGCCCAGCCCTCGCTGGCCCACGCTGACCCTGCGGACGATTACATAGCGGAACTCCAACGGCACGAGATCGACTACTCGACACCCACTGCGGCGATCAATCTGGGCAAGGCGTCGTGCCAAGCATTGCAAGGCGACGCCAATTTGATGGCGGTGATTAAGACCATCGAGGACAACGAGGGTTACACCAGCCGCGATACCGGGATCATCATTAGGGCAGCGGCGAACGCGTTCTGCCCCGACCAGTTGTCAACGGTCGAAGGCTTCATCGAAGACCACGGCGGGTAGCCGGCGCGGAACGCATCACAACAGCCCCGCCAGCAGTGACGGCAGGTCGGCAGCAAGCCCCGGCAGCTCGGCGGCGGGCATTGTCGCGGCTGGCAGCGACTCGAAAAAGAGCGAGGGCTCGAAGAAGCTCGGGCCTACCAACTGAACGAACCAGGTAGGGAAGTCGATTTCGTTACCGAACGGTGTGGTGAAGAATGCCTCCGGGGTGCCGCCGATGTCGTTGTAGACCAGGCCGAAAGAGTTAGCGCCGGTCGCGCCGGCCGACAGCGTGATAAAGAAGTCGTTGTACTGCTCCCCAATTGGGACGTTGCCCGTGATGTCCTGTTCGACGACGATGTGGTCGTTCGCGGTGAGCCACAGGGTGTAGTCCTGACGAACCACGCCCTCGAACGTCTCGTCCGGGGCGTTGAGCACGCTGAAATCCTGCTGCCACATCGTCCCGCCCACCCATGGGTGGCCGCCGTCATTGACGAAATTGAACCCCACGTCAATTGGCGTCGGCGCGCCGGGGTCTTCCCCCCCGGGGTCGGCGTGCGCCGTAGCTGCGGAGAAGGCCAAAGCGGCTAGCGCGCCCGTCAGGGCGACGGTGATGCGGATCATGGCTCGTTTCCTATCTCTCGCGCTTCGTCGATAGGAATCCTCACTCGGGCGCGTTAGAACGACTGCAGTAGCGCGGCACTGCATCAGGGCGTGGCTAAGCAAACAATGTGGCATTGCTGGCTGTGCTCGCTGCTGTCTCGCTTGTGCTGTGTCGCTCAGCTCCTGTCGATGCTGGGGGAGAACTCGATCCCCGGAATGCGCTTGTAGACCGACCGTCCCGCCGCATACTGCTTCTAGATGCAGCCACTCGTCCGCAGGAGACGCGACCGTGAGCACGGAAGACACCCTGACCGGCGACGCCGGCAAGGCCAACCGTTACCACTTCGACCGCCACACCCCGGAGTACCGCGAGCGGTTCAACGCGATCACCGAAGAGATGCACGCCAGGTGCCCGGTGGCGTGGACCGACACCTACGACGGGCACTGGGTGGCCGCGGGCAGTCGGGAAGTGTTCGAGCTCGCTCGATGTCCGTACGTGTCCAACGACCGCGATGTGACCGGCGAAGGCACCGGGTACAGGGGCATCAACATTCCTCCGGTGGCGGATGGCACCGGCATCCGCGGCGGCATGCTGGAAATGGATGAGCCCGAGCACAGCGTCTACCGCACCGTCCTCAACCCGTACCTGTCGCCGGCAGCCGTCAAGCGCTGGTTGCCGTTTGTGGACGAGATCGTACGGGCAAGCGTCGACGAGAAGATCGAAAGCGGGCGGATCGATTTCGTCGACGATCTCGCGAACATCGTTCCCGCTGTCCTGACTCTGGCGATGATGGGCGTGCCGCTGAAGAAGTGGAAGCTCTACTGCGAGCCGGCCCACGCCAACGTGTACACGCCTGCCGATTCCCCAGAATTCCCAAGGGTTTTGGAGCAGTCGATAGCGATGGGGATGGACCTGTTAAACCACCTGCTGGAGATCCGCGAGAATCCGCGGCCCGGCCTGGTGGACGCGATGGCAAGACTCCAGATCAATGGTGAACCTGCCCCCGACATGGAATTGCTCGGGATGCTGACCTTGATCATCGGTGGCGGTTTCGACACAACAACGGCGCTGACCGCGCACGCACTCGAATGGCTGGGTAATAACCCCGAGCAGCGCGAATTGCTGAGGCGAGAATCGGAAGCACTGCTCGACCCCGCGACCGAGGAATTCCTGCGTTACTTCACGCCGGCGCCAGGAGACGGTCGCACCATCGCCGCTGATCTCGACGTCGCGGGCACGCACTTCAAGGAGGGTGAGCGCCTCTGGCTGTCCTGGGCGATGGCCAACCGTGACCCCGCTGTGTTTCCCGATCCGAATCGACTTGAGCTCGGCCGAAAGAACAACCGGCACTTCAGCTTCGGGCTTGGCATCCACCGCTGCATCGGCTCTAACGTCGCGCGCGTCGTGTTCAAATCGATGCTCACGGCCGTACTCGACCGGATGCCCGACTACCGCTGCGATGCAGAGGGCACCGTGCACTATCGGACGATCGGAGTGATCCAGGGCATGCAGCACCTTCCGGCCACCTTCACGTCCGGCAAGCGGCTGGGACCGGGGATCGACGAGACGCTGGAGAAGCTGCAGCGGGTCTGCGACGAACAGGGGATCGCCCGGCCGATCACCGAGTACAAAGAGGCAGCCGTCATCGGCTAGACGGACAGGTCGCGGCGCAGCTTGGCCACGTGTCCGGTGGCCTTGACGTTGTACTGCGCTTCGGCGATCTTGCCCTTCTCGTCAACGACGAATGTCGAGCGGATCACGCCCTGAACGGTCTTGCCGTACATCTTCTTTTCGCCAAAGGCGCCATAGGCCGTCAGCACCTTGCGCTCGGGGTCAGACAGCAGCGGAAACGTCAGGCCTTCGGCATCACGGAACTTGGCCAGCTTCTCTGGCTTGTCGGGGGAGATGCCGACGACGTCGAGGCCGGCTCCGTTGAGCTCGCTCAGGTTATCGCGGAAGTCGCAGGCCTGCTTGGTGCAGCCGGGTGTCGATGCCGCGGGGTAGAAGTAGACGATCACGCGGCGGCCCTTGTAGTCGGCGAGCGAGACTTTCTTACCGTCGGCATCAGGAAGGGTGAAAGCGGGCGCTTTGTCGCCCGGCGCAAGGCGTTCGGTGTCGGTCAAGGAGCTGCCTTTCTGTTCACCGGCAAGTGGGATGAGTACCGGCTGATCTAGGGTAGGTCGGCAGGCACCAACCTAGACCGAGCCTGGTCAGGGTTCGCCGACGACAGGGAGGACGAGAGTGGCGGAGCGGGATCCCGACACCATCAAGCAAGACATCGACAAGGCCCGCGACCAGCTCGCATCGACCGTCGACTCGCTGGCTGTGCGCGCCAATCCCCGCCGACTCGCCGATGACGCCAAAGCCCGGGTGATCGGCTTCGTCAAGAAGCCCGCGGTAGTGGTCTCGCTGGCCGGGATTGCAGCCCTTGCCGCCGCTTTGGCGGTACGCCGAATCCGCAACAAGTAACAGCTCATCAAGGACCGCTTCGAGCGAACCTTGTCTTCGCTCTTTTACTGACGCAATCCGGGCCGTGATTCAACGTCAAAAATGGCCTAATCAGGCGTCTGGCGCACCCTATTCTTGGGAGGCCTTGGAAACTCGGGGGACCGGAAACGACGGAGGTCGGATGACGGTAGCGACTACGTGTCGTACATGTGGCGCTGCGCCGCGCGAGGGCGCACGGTTTTGCGATTTTGCAGCTCCCTGACTGCACGGCAACCGGCCCCGCACGTTGACCACCGGCTAGCGATGGTCTTGAACCAAAACGGCGCCGGCCCCGTGATACCACTGGAAGGCTGGTTATGGACGTTCCGGAAACCAACCGGACACTGGTCGCTGCTGCGTTCGCGCGGCTGTCTGCGGAGGATCGGGCAATGGTTCGACGCGCGTATTATTACCGCTGGACAACCGCACAAATCGGCGCCGACCTGGGCATCGCCGAAAGCGCCGTGAAATCGCGGCTGCATCACGCGCTGCGAGCGCTGCAGCAAACCCTGCAGGAGATGGGAGTGGCACCATGACCGCCGTTTCGGGACAGGGAGGACCCGTTCCTGGACCGCGCGAACAAGACGGCGACAAGTACGCACACTGGGACGCTGCCTACGTGCTGGGGTCTTTGTCCGAGACGGACAAGCGTGAATTCGAGGCCCACCTGGACGAGTGCCCGACTTGTTGGGATGCGGTAAACGAGCTTGCCGGGATGCCCGCGCTGTTGTCGCTGCTCGACCTCGACGACATTGCCGACGAAGATGACCCGATAGCAGTTCGGCCGCCATTGCCGCAGCCGGATCTGATCGGTCGGCAGTGGGAAATGTCGGTCGTTGCAGGGTTACTGAAGCGTGCGATCGATGGCCATGGCGCGGTGGTCGGCGTAGTCGGCTCGGCTGGCATAGGCAAAAGCCGTCTCGTGCGCGAAGTTTCGGCAATGGCAGATGCCCGTGATGTCGACGTGTTCAGCGCCTTCTGCGAATCGCACACCAGCCAGATTCCCTTCCATGCCGTGACGCGCTTGTTGCGCGCAGTCACTGGCGTCGAGAGTCTCGACCCACCTGCCGCGCGGGCGCAGATCCGGGCTCAGGCACCCGACGCGGCGCCTGAGGACTTACTGCTTTACGACGACCTGCTGGGCATCGCCGATCCCGAGGTGGAGCTGCCGAAGATCGATCCGGATGCTCGTCGGCGGCGGCTGACCACGTTGGTAAATGCGGTCTCGTTGGCCCGCCGGGCCCCAGCGGTCTTCGTCATCGAGGACACCCACTGGATCGACGAGGTCAGTGAGTCGCTGTTGGCCGATTTCTTTACGGTCATGCTGCAGACGCCCTCCCTGGTGCTGATCACGCACCGGCCCGAATATCAGGGCGCTCTGACCCGAGTGCCAGGTGCCCAGTCTGTTGCCCTTGCGCCGCTGAGCGATTCGGAAACCGGGGGACTGGTGTCGGAGCTGCTCGGCCCGGATCCCTCGAATGGCGCGCTGAGCCAGAAGATCGCCCGGAGGGCCGCCGGCAATCCGTTCTTCGCCGAGGAAATCGTGCGCGAACTGGCCGAGCGCGGTGTGCTCCGCGGTGAGCCGGGTGCCTACCTCTCGGGCTCGGAGGTTGGCGACGTGAGCGTGCCGGTCACGCTGCAGGCTGCCATCGCTGCTCGCATCGATCGACTTGCGCCAATGGCAAAGCGCACGCTGAGCGCAGCGGCCGTGCTCGGTGCGCGGTTCAACGCGGACATGCTGGCCGCGGTGAGCGTTGACGCCGTTGTGGACGATCTCCTGGCCGCGCAGCTGATTGACCAGGCCCGCTTCGCGGGGCAACCGGCATACGTGTTTCACCATCCGTCGATCCGCACGGTGGCCTACGAATTGCAGCTCGAATCGGATCGCGCCGAGCTGCACCGGCGCGCCGCGGCCGCCATCGAATCACGTAACCCGGCAGCAGGCGATGAAAATGCCGCCTTGATTGCCGAGCATCTGGAGGCGGCCGGCGATGGGCACGCCGCTTACGGCTGGCAAGTGCGGGCCGCAACCTGGGCGACCAACCGCGACATCGCCGCGGCATGGCGCAGTTGGGAGCGGGCCCGGACGATCGCCGACGCCCTACCCGCCGATGACCACGACCGGGCACCCATGCGCATCGCACCTCGCACCATGTTGTGCGGAATCGCCTGGCGAGTTAACGAGCATGCGACAGGCGCCCGTTTTGAGGAATTGCGCGAGTTGTGCGCCGCTGCCGGGGACAAGGCTTCACTGGCCATCGCCATGGCAGGGCGGGTGATGGATCACTTGCATCAGGCTAGGTTGCAGGAAGCGTCGCAGCTGGCATCGGAAGCGATGGCCCTCATCGAGTCGCTCGAGGATCCGAACTTGACGGTGGGCCTGTCCCTCGCGTCGATCTACGCCAGAGCTAAGTCCGCCGAGTGGCCTGACGCGCTGCGGTGGTCGCAGATGGTTATCGACCTGGCCGACGGTGATCCCTCAAAAGGCAACTTCATCATCGGCTCTCCGTTAGCGCTCGCCTTCACGACGCGGGCAACGGCCAGTTATTGCCTGGGACTTCCGGGATGGCGCGACGACCTGCGGCACGGCCTCGCCATGGCTCGCAGCACCGACCCGGTGTCCTACGCCACCGTTGTCACCTACGCCTACTCCGCGGCAATACCGCCGGGCATGCTGAGGCCCGACGATCGCGCGATGGCCGAGATCGAGGATGCCCTGCGAATTGCCGAACAATCCGGTGATGATGTCGCCGTGGCCATCTCCCGGATGACGCTGGGCATTGCGCTGGTGCACCGCGGTACGGACGCGGAGCGCGACCGGGGACGGCAAGTCCTGGCGGAGGTCGGCGAAGTGTTCTCACGCCGCGGCTTCTTCCTGGCCGAGTTACCTATCGTCGAAGTCTGCTTGGCTCGTGAGCAGGCTCAACGCGGAGATCGCGATGGCGCTATACCGCTCCTGCGCGTGACGGCGGACGGCCAGTTCCGCGACGGGCGCCTGCTCGGCTGGAGCATTCCGGCGACAGGTGTTCTGGTGGAGACACTGCTCGATCGGGGGGGCGAGGATGACTTGGTCGAAGCCGAGGCCGCGATCGAGCGCTTAGCTGAGGCCACGATCGAGCGGTCAACAGAGGCCGATGGCGGTTTCGCAGTGCGCGAGATTTGGCTGCTGCGGCTCCGGGCTCGCCTTGCGCAGGCTCGTGGAGAGGCCGCTTCTTACATGGACTTCCGGGATCGCTATCGCGACATGGCTGTATCGCATGCCTTCGAGGGGCATATCGGGTGGGTCGACGCGATGTCGTGACGGCGCCTGCGCAATGTGCTGGGCGGCGTAGCCTACGAATCGCGGTGAGCAGTTGGGTTCAGCGCGACAACGTGATTGCCGCCTCCGGGCAGTTCTGCTCGCCGGTCGCGGCGGGAGCCTCGAGGTCACCGGAGACATCCGCGACGAGCACGACGCAGTGACCGAGGTCGTCGGCGTCGTAGACATCGGGCGCCAGGCTGTAACAGCGTCCGTGGCCGGTGCAGCGGTCGGCGTCGACCGAAACGTGGCTCACTGGCCCGGAACCGGAAAGACCAGCGGCAGTGCCTCCACCGAACGGAGCGCGGCCGTGAAGGCGAGTTGAGCGCCCGGTTTGATCTCGTAATCGGGAATGCGCCGGTGGAATTCGCGCAGCGCCACCCGCAGCTCCATGCGCGCCAGGTGAGATCCCAGGCACCGGTGCGGGCCACCGCCGAAAGCGCGATGCCGGTTCGGGTTTCGGGTGAAGTCCACCAGATCCGGGTCCGGGAACTCGTCTGGGTCGGTGTTGGCCGCGCCGAGCAGCGGGCTGATCCGTTCGCCCTTGCTGATGGGGCAGCCGCCGATCTCGACATCCTGCATGCACACCCGTGCGACGCCGGGCACCGGTGTCTCCCAGCGCAACAGCTCCTCGATCGCACTTGGCAGGACGTCTGGCTGCTCGACGAGCTGGTGGCGGTGCTCGGGGTGGCGGGCCAGATACACGAAGAAACAGTCGAGCGAGTCGGTGACGGTGTCCAGCCCCGCTATGAGGAATAGGAAGCAGATGTCGAGGATCTCCTCGTGGGTTATCGGCTGCCCATCTACCTTGGACGCGATCAGCGCCGACAGCACGTCGTCGCGCGGTGTGGCGATGTGGTCGGCGATGGCGCGCTCGAAGTAGTCGTAGATCTGTTGTGCCACCGGAGCGGAGGCGTTGTGACGGTCCTCCCAGTCGTTGGCCCCCTGCGGGCGGATCACCCCGTCCTTCCACTCCAGAAACTTGTCGAGGTCCTCCAGCGGCAGGCCCAGCAACTGCAGAAAGACGGTGCACGGCAAGGGCACCGCGAATTCCTCGTGGAAATCGCACTCGCCTTTGTCCGCGAACCGGTCGATCATTTCGTTCACCATTTCGGTGACTCGCGGTTCACGCCGGGCCATCTCCCTGGGCGTGAACAACGGGTCGAGGATGCGACGGTACTTCGCGTGATCGGGCGGATCGACCTGCAATGGGATGAGCGGCCGGATGTTGCCCAGATCGACCGCGTCCATGTTCGACGAGAACAGTTCGGTGTGCTTGAGCGCCATCTCGATATCGGTCAAGCGACTGAGCACCACCGCTTGGGGGGCGCGGAACACCGGTGTCGACTCGCGCAGCGCCTTGTACATGGGCTGAGGCTCCGCCAGGCCCATCACGGCCTGATCGACGAAGGACTCGGCTTCTGCTTCTGTCATGCCGTCAGCCTGGCACCAATGCGCTTATTTAGGCAATGATTGACATGATTTGGTAATAGCTGGGTGGCGGAAGCGAGCCGCTGGCCAGGAGATTGGCCAGCGAGTACCGTGTTCGTGCGGACGAGTTGGCCGGGCGGCCGCGGCCGGTGGCGAACTCGCCGCCGAGTCGAGGAAAGTCCGGACTTCACAGAGCAGGGTGATTGCTAACAGCAATCCGAGGTGACTCGCGGGAAAGTGCCACAGAAAACAGACCGCCACCCTCGCGGTGGTAAGGGTGAAACGGTGCGGTAAGAGCGCACCAGCATTCCGGGTGACCGGAGTGGCTAGGCAAACCCCACCCGA
>Ga0209005_1000065_pt1 | contig 8431 bp, 9 predicted proteins | sample TexAe_RefH0_O2_FD_187952 | JGI IMG/M metagenome (GOLD analysis project Ga0209005, IMG submission 187952) | Forest soil microbial communities from Davy Crockett National Forest, Groveton, Texas, USA - Texas A ecozone_RefH0_O2 (SPAdes) (version 2) | ecosystem: Environmental > Terrestrial > Soil >... | reverse complement strand
CTGGGACAACTTCAAGAGGCTCTGCTGCTCGCCGCGGCCGCAGAGCCGCTGGAGAAGCGCATCCGGGTGGACGGCGTGAAAACCGGCCGAGTCACGGCCCTGGACCTGCCGGGGCAGATTGCGCAAGCCGCCTCGCTCGGCATCATCAGCGCGGCGGAATCGAGGTCATTGCTCGACTACGACACCCGCGTGCTGAAAATCATCAATGTCGACGATTTCGATTCCAGTGAGTTGGGCGCGGGACCATGAGCTCGGTCGAACCGTACGCAAAGCGCGATGTCGCGCTGCCCGCGTCGGGCGATTTGGCGCCGGCGCGCTGCAAGAACTGCGAAGCGGTGCTGCTCGGGCGCTACTGTGTGAATTGCAGTCAAGCCGCAGACGTTCATGTGCCAACCACCATGGAACTCGCTCATGAGCTGATGGAAGGCTTGACGCACTCCGATTCGCGCCTTTGGCGCACGCTGACTACGCTGTGGTTCAAGCCCGGCAAACTCACCGGAGAGTTCGTCGCCGGCCGGCGCGCCGCTTATCTGCCGCCTTTTCGGCTCTATTTGGTGCTGAGCGTCGTATTTTTTCTTCTGGCGTCGTTTGTCCATATCAATGTCGTGGCCCTGAAGTTTGACGAGGCTACGAAACCCGGCGGTGTGCCGAACGTCTCTTCCGGCGCGCCTGCCGCAGGGCGAAGAAGTTTCGAGAACTGCGACGACCTCAACTTCATATCCTCCGACAAAAATCCGAGCTGGAACGCGAGGTTCAAGCGAGCCTGCGAGGCGACGGTGCGCGACAATGGCAACAATCTCCTTCATGGCGCAATCGGGCCGGCATCGAAAGCGATGTTTATTCTTCTGCCGCTCATCGCTTTCTTTCACATGCTCATGTATTGGCGGCCGCGGTATCGCTATGCGGAGCAGCTGCTGTTCTTCGTGCATTTACAGGCTTTTTATTTTTCCGCGGCGACCGTGCTGATCTTGCTCATCGAGGCGGGTTACTCGTGGCCGAAGATCGACGGATTGACGGGTATTCTGGAAACACTCCTTTGGTGGTGTTTGCCTGTGTATACCCTCCTGGCCATGCGCAGGGTGTTCCGGCGAAGCTGGCTCGGCACAATATCGAAGGCGATTGTCCTGTTCTTTGTCTACATGTCGGTCTTTGTCCTCGCCATGTTTGGCGCGGTCGTTTATGCCGCTTTCCAGCTGTAAGATACGGCCTTTAAATGAAGGAGAATTCCATGAGTCGTTTCGCCCTGGCATTGGGAGCCTGTTTAGTGGCTGCGTTCGCGTTGGCGTCCGATCGCATCGGAGCGGCCGGCGGAGCCGAGGTTTATTTCATTGCGCCGCACGATGGCGCAAAAGTGCACAGTCCCGTCACGATACAATTCGGCCTCAAGGGAATGGGTATCGCGCCTGCCGGCGTGAAATTCGACAATACCGGACACCACCATTTGCTGGTCGACACGGATATCAGTGAGCTGAAACTGGATGCGCCGATGCCGGCCACCGACAAGATCGTGCATTTCGGCAAGGGGCAAACCGAAACTTCGTTGACGCTGACACCGGGCAAGCACACCCTGCAGCTGGTGTTTGCGGACTACCTGCATCAGTCCTTCGATCCTCCTTTGCACTCGAAGAAAATCACCATCACCGTGGAATGACCGCTTGCGCGCGATACTGCATATCGACATGGACGCTTTCTACGCGTCCGTGGAAGAGCAGGATCGTCCTGAGCTGAGAGGCAAACCGCTGATAGTCGGCGGCACGGGCGGCCGGGGCGTCGTTGCAGCCGCCAGCTACGCGGTGCGGCGTTTCGGGGTCCGTTCCGCGATGCCCATGCGCGAAGCGCTGCGGCGCTGCCCAGAGGCAATCGTCGTGCAACCGCGCATGTCGCGGTACAAGGAGATCTCCGACCAGGTGTTTGCGATTTTTCGCGAATTCACGCCGGTGATAGAGGGATTGTCGCTGGACGAGGCCTTTCTGGACGTGACCGCGAGTCAACAACTGCTGGGCGGTCCCGACGTGATCGGCGCGGAGATCCGCCGCCGGATTCTCGCGCAAACCGGATTGACTGCCTCGGTCGGCATCGCAGCCAACAAGCTATTGGCGAAGATCGCATCGGACTTGAACAAGCCGAACGGTATGTGCCGCATCGATGCCGGCAATATCCGCGAGATCCTTGATCCTCTGCCGATTCATAAACTCTTCGGCGTCGGACAGAAAACCTTGCCAACGGTGCTGGCGGCGGGCATCCAGACTTTCGGCGATGCGCGTACGGCGAGCGACGAAGTCCTGTGGCGCGCATTCGGCAAGCACGGCAAGGCCATGAAGGACCGCGCCACCGGTCTCGATGATCGGCCGGTGGAAGCGGGCCGCGAGGAAAAATCGATCAGCGCCGAAGAGACTTTCGACAAGGATCTCAAGGATCCGAAGGAACTCAAGGCCCAGCTTAGACACTTGGCGGACCGCACCGCCTCCAGGCTGCGCGCGCAAAAATTGCAAGCCGGTTGCGTGAACGTGAAGATTCGGCGCGCGGACTTCACGACCTACACGCGGCAGCGAGCCGTCGAGCCCCCGACCCACGAAACCGCGGTCATTGCCGGGGCGGCCGAGGCCCTGCTCGAGGCTTGGGTGGCATCGCAGCCCCGCGCGGCCGTGCGGCTGTTGGGGGTCGGCGTATCCGATCTGCAGGTCCTGGTGCAGGCCGACCTGTTTTCCGGGCCCCAGCCGGAATCCGGCTCCCGCCTGGACTCCGCCGTGGACGGCATCCGCGACCGCTTCGGGGCGGGTCTGCTGACCCGCGCCAGCCTGTTGCCCCGAGGCCCCGGAACCGGAAACTAATGGCTCGTTGGTATTATCCTACTAGCCATGTACACCGCCTTCTTCGGGCTGACCGAAAAGCCCTTCGCCATCACCCCGGACCCCCGCTATCTCTATCTGAGTGAGCGTCATGCCGAGGCTCTGGCGCATTTGCTGTACGGCATCAACGAGTCCGGCGGATTCATTCAGCTGACCGGGGAGGTGGGCACCGGCAAGACCACGGTGGTGCGCACGTTGCTGTCTCGGGTTCCGCATCATGCCGATGTGGCCGTGATCCTCAATCCGCGCGTCACGCCGGTCGAATTTCTGCTCACCATCTGCGAAGAGCTCGGCGTCTCGATTGCCGAAGCCGATCGCAACAGCGTCAAGGAAATGGTCGATGCGCTCAACCGCCGGCTGCTCAATGCGCACGCCGAAGGCCGGCGCATCATCGTGCTGGTGGATGAAGCGCAAAATCTTTCCATCGACGTGCTTGAACAGGTAAGGCTGCTGACCAACCTGGAAACGCCGACCCAAAAGCTTCTGCAAATCATTTTGATCGGCCAGCCGGAACTTCGCGAGCTTCTCGACCGAACTGACCTGCGTCAGCTCGCGCAGCGCATCACCGGCCGCTACCATCTCAATCCGTTATCGCGAGAAGAGACCAAGGGCTATGTACGCCATCGCATGCGCGTCGCAGGAGCGACGGAGGAATTCTTCACGAACGGTGCGCTCGTCGAACTTCACCGCCTCTCGTCAGGTATTCCGCGCGTGATCAATGTTGCCAGCGACCGCGCGCTGCTCGGAGCCTACACGCGGGAATCAAAAAAAATCACGGCCTCGCTGGTGCGCCAAGCGGCCGGCGAAGTCTATGGCCGCAGATTCTTCCCCACATGGCTCGGCTGGGTCGTCGGCTGTTTCGCCGCGGCGGCGTTCGCCGGCACGTTGTTCCTAGGCTGGCAGTTCTGGCGTCACCAAAGCCCGGTCCTCAGTGCCTCGCGCGCGATCAAGAGCGCGGCCGCAGCGCGCGCGGCCCTTCCTGCAGCCTCCGCGGCGACGGTTGCATCGGCTCCAGCCGTCGCCCCGCCGCCCGCGCCCAAACTGACCTCCGTCAATGCACTGCTCGCCACCAATGAAGCCAATACCACCGACGCAGTGGCATTTCGCCGTCTGCTGGCTTTGTGGGGAACGGCGATGGCGGAGGATAAGGATCCCTGCGGACAGGCGGCCAAAGCCGGGTTGGCGTGTCTCGAGCAGCGCGGGTCCTGGTCTCAAGTCAGGACCTTGAACAGGCCGGCCATTCTCACGCTGACGGACGACCGCGGCCAGCGCCACCGCGTGGTGTTATCGGGCCTCGACGACAAGACCGCCACCCTGAATCTCGGCGAACACAACGAGAAGGTATCGATCGACGATCTCTCGCGCGATTGGTTCGGCGAATTCACCGTTATTTGGAAACCGAAGACGGCACGCACCCGATCGCTGTCGCTCGGGATGCAAGGGGACGAAGTGCGCTGGCTGCGCCGCAGCTTGAATGCGCTGGCAGGCGGTTCTTCGGATCCGGAACACGCCGATGTATACGATCAGGAACTCGCAATCGCCGTTCAGAATTTTCAGCGCGAGCACCGGCTCAATGTCGATGGTATCGCCGGCGTCCAGACTCAAGTGGTTCTCGATACCGCGCTGGCAGACCCGAATTCTCCCTTGTTGTTGTCCAACGCGCTGCGTGGCGGTTAGGAAAAGCGATGTCCTTCATTCTCGATGCATTGAAGAAATCTGAAATTGAACGCCAGCGGCAATCCATGCCCGGGCTAATGGATGCTCCGGCGGCGCTGCGGCGCTCGCGGCTGCCCCTCTGGGCCATCTTGCTGGGCGTGTTGCTCACCGTGAACATCGCAGTGCTCGCCGTCATGCTGATGCGAAGCAGCACTTCTACCGCGGCACCGCCCGCCAAACGCGCCGACGCGGCCGCAGACACGCAGGCCAAGAGCCCTGCTGTGCAGGATCATTTCAGTCCATTGGATTCCACTCCCGTCTATGCGCCTGAAATTCCCGTGCCGGCCGCCGAAGAACCGGCCCCCGCGCCGCGAACCTTTACGCAACGTTCGGCGCCGCGTCTGTTGCGCAAACCGGATCCGGTGTTGGTCGACGAGGGCCCTGCGGAAAACGATGAATTGCTGCCCTCGATCAACGAAGTCAATCTGACCGGAGCACAGGCACTGCCGGAACTGCATCTGGACGTGCATGTCTATGCGACGAAGCCCTCAGACCGCTTTGTGTACATCAATATGCGCAAGTACCATGAGGGCAATACCCTGCAAGAAGGTCCGCAGCTGGAACGGATCCGGCGCGACGGTGTGGTGCTCGACTATCAAGGACTGCGATTCGTCTTACCGCGGCAGAACTGAATTGCTGCTTGCGGCGAGCCGCTGCAATGCCTCGCCGGACATACGGTAATTGACCCACGCAGGGTCCGCTTGCGCGCCCAGCGATTCATAGAAATCGCGGGACGGGCGATTCCAATCGAGTACCTGCCACTGAAAACGGCCGCAATCGCGTTGCACGGCGAGTGCCGCCAAATAGCTCAGCAGCGATTTGCCGATGGCGCGGCCGCGAAACGCCGGACGCACGAACAAGTCCTCCAGATAAAGTCCCGGCTTGCCGAGAAAGGTCGAAAAATTGTGGAAAAACAGCGCGAATCCCACAGCCTCGCCGCCGTATCGCGCAATCACCGCTTCCGCGTGCGGCTTGGGTCCGAAAAGAGCGTCGTGAATCGACGCCTCGGTTGCGACGCTCTCGTGGCGCAACTTTTCATACTCAGCCAACTCATTGATCAAAGACAGAATGAGCGCCACATCAGCCGCTACGGCGGGGGAAATATCGAGACCCGAGGAGTGCGTCATTGAGATAGTGTCCAGTGGGCGGCCCAGGCCCGATCATGCGATGATAATCCCATGCGCAAGATTCTAACCCTGACCATGAGCGGTTTGGTGACCGTGCTGCCGTTGGCGCTGACGGTTTATGTGATTTGGTGGCTGGTGAACACGGTGGAAGGGTGGCTTCGCCGTGCGCTCATTACTCTGAAGATCGTCAGTCCAGAACACTATTGGCCGGGGTTGGGCCTGATCGCCGGCTTCTTGCTGCTGCTGTTCGTAGGCAGCGTGGTGAACGCATATGCCGGCAGGATCCTGCTCAAGTATTGGAACGACTTCCTGGGGCGCATCCCTTTCGTCAAGACGCTTTACGGCGGCTTTCGCGATGTGCTGAGCCTGCTCCCCTCGGGCAGCGGCGAGAAGCGAGACCTGCAGCGCGTGGTGCTCGCAAGATTCGCGGACGTGCATGCCATCGGTTTCGTCACCCGCGAGGACGTGCCTTCAGCTCTTTACGCGCATGGTGGCCAGGATTGGGTCACCGTGTATTTTCCGATGAGCTACGCCTTCGGCGGCTACACAATCTATTTGCCGAAGGATCGAGTTCAGCCGCTCGACATATCCGTCGAGGATGCCATGCGCTTGGCAATCACGGCGGGGCTGACTGCGGGCAAGCGCAACGACCTTTAAGAGGGCTGGTTTGACTCATGGTCAAACACGGTTTGAAAATTCTGGCACTGGGGATCGCGATGTCGCAACCCGCGGCTGCGTTGGCAACCACGACGACCGCGCACAGCGCCAAATCCGCCGCCGACAGGTACTACGCATGGCGCAGCGAGGCGGTGCGGGCGCTGAGCGCGCGCAGCGATGCGAACTCCGTGGCGACGGCAGCGGCATTGAGCTTCACCAACAGCTTCGCCTCGCCGCCGGCCGCAGGGACCTCGTTGCAGCTGATTGCGCGCGCCGGCGATCTCGCCCCCGAGAATGCCGCAATTGCATGGCTGCACCTGCAGTTGTGCGCGAATACTCCTTCTTGCGAAAGCCGAGAGGCCGCGATAGTGCTGCGATGGGTCGACCCCGACAACGGCGCTGCGTGGCTCGATCAGCTGTCCACTGCTCACAAGGACAAGGACAACATCGAGGTCGACCGGGTTCTCGCGGACATGGCGCGAGGCACCCGATTCGACCTCTACTACAACCAAATCATGGTGATGATGTTCGACGCGCTGAACGGCGTGCGCCGCGAGCTGCCGGGCGGCGTCATGGCATCGGACACAGAGAAGCTGATTGCGCTGGCGGGCGTGGTAAACGCCGAGATCATCCCGGCCTTCTCGCCGCTGATAGATTCGTGCAGGGAATCGGCCGCCGGCAGCGAGCGCCGCGCGGACTGCCTGAAGCTGTCCAAGATCATGCAGAAAGGCGATACCGTCATCGTCCAGATGGTGGGATTCGGCATCGAGCGGCGTCTGATTCCCGCCGACAGCAAAGAGGCCAGGGCGCTGGCGGAGCGCAAGCACTTGCTGGAGTGGCGGCTATCGGCCGCGAGCAAATTGGATGCCTCGATTCTGCCCTGGACGCAGAGCGCGCGCACGCGCACTCGCCTGGCGCAGATGCGCTTGCGGCCGCGTGAGGAAGATGTTTGCATCGCGCTCTTGCGCGAGCACAAGATGGCGCTCGAACCCGCGGAGAATCACCCATGATCGATTTGCATTATTGGCCGACGCCCAACGGCCACAAAATCACCATGTTTCTGGAAGAGACCGCGATTCCCTACAACATCGTGCCGGTCAACATCGGCAAGGGCGAGCAATTCAAAGCGGATTTCCTGGCGATATCGCCGAACAACCGCATGCCGGCAATCGTCGATCATTCGCCGCTCGAGCGCGGCGCGCCGATCTCGGTATTCGAGTCCGGCGCCATACTGCTTTATCTGGCCGACAAGAGCGAACGCTTCATTCCGGGCGAGGCGCGCGGCCGAGTCGAGGTCTTGGAGTGGTTGTTCTGGCAGGTGGGTGGCTTGGGTCCCATGCTGGGACAGAATCACCACTTCTCCAGATATGCGCCCGAGAAGTTGCCCTATGCCATCGACCGCTACACCAAGGAAGTAGGAAGGCTATTCGGCGTGTTGAACAAGCGTCTCGCGGACCGCGAGTTCGTGGCGACCCACTACTCCATCGCCGACATGTCCTGCTACACCTGGGTGGTGCCCTGGAAGGGTTTGGGACAGGACATGGGCGACTTCCCGCACCTGAAGCGCTGGTTCGACAGCATCCAGGCGCGGCCTGCGGTGCAGCGTGCCTATGAAGGGGTGCCGGAGCCCTACACCCAGAAGCGCAAGTTCACGGACGAGGAGCGCAAGACGCTCTTCGGCCAGACCCACAAGGACCGCTAGAAGAGTTCTTGTTGTCCGCCCGCCGGCGGTACTTTGAAGTGCGTGGTGTCGAGACGCATGCGGCTGCCGAAGCCCATGTTCAGGCGTTTGGTGGCGAGCGCGAAGCGCTGGGCGATCAACTCCGCGAACAGGCCGGTGCCGCGCATGCGGGTGCTGGACGACATCTTCATGGGCCGCATCCTGACCCGCTACTCCACGCTCGACGCGGTGGAGGAGGAGGTGATCAAGGCCGACGTGGTGATCGGCGCGGCCCTGATCCCCGGCGCCAATGCGCCCAAGCTGGTGAAACGGTCGGACCTGAAGAAGATGAAGACCGGCTCGGTGCTGGTGGACGTGTCGATCGACCAGGGCGGCTGTTTCGAGACCAGCCATCCCACCAC
>Ga0209005_1000062_pt1 | contig 8498 bp, 6 predicted proteins | sample TexAe_RefH0_O2_FD_187952 | JGI IMG/M metagenome (GOLD analysis project Ga0209005, IMG submission 187952) | Forest soil microbial communities from Davy Crockett National Forest, Groveton, Texas, USA - Texas A ecozone_RefH0_O2 (SPAdes) (version 2) | ecosystem: Environmental > Terrestrial > Soil >... | reverse complement strand
CTTGGGCAGGCCGCACTGGTGCAGCTTCAGCTCCGGCCCGACCACGATGACCGAGCGGCCCGAGTAGTCGACGCGCTTGCCGAGCAGGTTCTGGCGGAACCGGCCCTGCTTGCCCTTGATCATGTCGGCCAGGGACTTCAAGGGGCGCTTGTTGGTGCCGGTGATGGCGCGGCCGCGACGGCCGTTGTCCAACAGGGCGTCCACCGCTTCTTGCAGCATGCGCTTTTCGTTGCGCACGATGATGTCCGGCGCGTTCAGCTCGAGCAGACGGCGCAGGCGGTTGTTGCGGTTGATGACGCGGCGATACAGATCGTTGAGGTCGGAGGTCGCGAAGCGGCCGCCGTCCAACGGCACGAGCGGTCGCAGGTCGGGCGGCAGCACCGGCAATACGGTGAGCACCATCCACTCCGGCTTGTTGCCCGACTCCATGAACGCCTCGATCAATTTCAATCGCTTGGACAAGCGCTTGATCTTGGTTTCCGAGTTGGTGTTCGCCATGTCCTCGCGAACCTTGACGACCTCGGAGGGCAGATCCATCGACTTCAACAACTCGTGAACCGCTTCGGCGCCCATGCGCGCGTCGAATTCATCGCCGTGCTCTTCGATCGACTCGAGATACATCTCGTCGGTGAGCAGCTGGCCGCGCTGCAACGAGGTCATGCCCGGATCGACGACCACGAAGGCCTCGAAATACAGCACGCGCTCGATTTCACGCAGCGTCATGTCGAGCATCAAACCGATGCGCGACGGCAATGACTTCAGGAACCAGATGTGCGCGGTGGGGCTCGCCAGTTCGATGTGTCCCATGCGCTCGCGGCGCACCTTGGACTGGGTCACCTCGACGCCGCACTTCTCGCACACCACGCCGCGATGCTTCAGGCGCTTGTACTTGCCGCACAGGCACTCATAGTCCTTCACGGGTCCGAAGATCTTCGCGCAGAACAGGCCGTCGCGTTCCGGCTTGAAGGTGCGGTAGTTGATGGTTTCCGGCTTTTTGACTTCGCCGTACGACCAGGAGCGGATCATGTCCGGTGAAGCAAGACCGATCTTGATCGAATCGAAATTCTCGACCGGAACTTGCTGCTTGAACAACTTGAGTAAGTCTTTCATTGATTAGGCCTCGCTCTCTAGTTCGATGTTGATGGCCAAGGAACGTATCTCCTTCACCAAGACATTGAACGATTCCGGCATGCCGGCTTTCATTTCATGGTTGCCGTCGACAATCGCCTTGTACATCTGCGTGCGTCCGTTGACGTCGTCGGATTTGACGGTGAGCATTTCCTGCAAGGTGTACGCGGCGCCATACGCCTCGAGCGCCCACACTTCCATTTCGCCGAACCGCTGGCCGCCGAACTGCGCCTTGCCTCCCAACGGTTGCTGGGTGACCAAGCTGTACGGTCCCGTGGAGCGCGCATGCATCTTGTCGTCGACCAGGTGGTTCAACTTCAACATGTACATGTAGCCCACCGTGACCGGCCGTTCGAACTGCTCGCCCGTGCGGCCGTCGTGCAGCACGGTCTGTCCGGAGGTCGGCAGGTCCGCCAGGCTGAGAAGATTCTTGATCTCCTCTTCGCTGGCGCCGTCGAACACCGGCGTCGCCATTGGCACGCCCTTCTTCAGGTTGCTGGCCAACTCGATGACTTCGGCGTCGCTCATGGACTTGATGTCTTCCTTCTGGCCGCCGGTCTCGTTGTAGACCTGGCCGAGGAACTTACGCAGCTCGACGATGGCGTGCTGCGCTTCGAGCATCTTGCCGATCTTGGCGCCCAAGCCTTTAGCGGCCCAACCCAGGTGGGTCTCGAGAATCTGGCCGATGTTCATACGTGAAGGAACGCCCAACGGGTTCAACACGATGTCGACCGGCGTGCCATCAGCCATATACGGCATGTCCTCAACCGGAACAATCGAGGAGATCACGCCCTTGTTGCCGTGGCGTCCCGCCATCTTGTCGCCCGGCTGGACGCGGCGTTTTACCGCCAGGTACACCTTGACCATCTTGAGCACGCCCGGAGCGAGATCGTCGCCCGCCGTGATCTTTGCTTTCTTCTCTTCGAAACGCTTCTCGAAGGCCTTGCGCTGACCCTTCAAGCGCTCGGAGACCGTCTCCAGCTGGGTGTTGACATCTTCTTCCTTGAAGCGGATCTCGAACCACTGCTCGCGGGGAAGATCGGCCAGATACGCCTCATCGATCGTCGTGCCCGACTTGATCTTTTTGGGCCCCGCTTCGGCAGCCTTGCCTTCGATCATGCCGCGCACGCGCTGGAACAAATCGTCTTCCAGGATGCGTTGCTGATCGGCCAGGTCCTTGCGCACGCGCTCGAGCTCTGATTTTTCGATCGCCAGGGCGCGGGAATCCTTCTCGACGCCGTCGCGCGTGAACACACGCACATCGATCACCGTGCCGTCCATGCCCGGGGGCACTCGCAGCGAGGTGTCCTTAACGTCAGACGCCTTTTCGCCGAAGATGGCGCGGAGCAGCTTCTCTTCCGGCGTCAGCTGGGTCTCGCCCTTCGGCGTGACCTTGCCGACCAGGATGTCGCCGGCGCGCACTTCCGCGCCGATGAAGGCAATGCCTGCCTCATCGAGCTTCGCCAGGGCCGAATCGCCCACGTTGGGGATGTCGGCGGTGATTTCCTCGGGGCCCAGCTTGGTATCGCGGGCGACGCAAGTCAGTTCCTCGATGTGAATGGTCGTGAAGCGGTCTTCCTCGACCACCCGCTCGGAAATCAGGATGGAGTCTTCAAAGTTGTAGCCGTTCCAGGGCATGAAGGCCACCAGCAGGTTCTGACCCAGGGCGAGTTCGCCCAAGTCGGTCGACGGGCCGTCCGCCAAAACGTCGCCGCGCTTGATGGAATCGCCGGCATTCACCAGCGGCCGCTGGTTGATGCAGGTGTTCTGGTTGGAACGCGTGTACTTGGTCAAGGAATAGATGTCGACGCCCGGCTCGCCGGCAGTCGTTTCGTCGTCGTTCACCCGCACCACGATGCGCGAGGCATCGACGGAATCCACGCTGCCGCCGCGCCGCGCCACCACGGTGACGCCGGAGTCGATCGCCACCGCGCGTTCCATGCCGGTTCCCACCAACGGAGTTTCCGAACGCAACGTCGGCACCGCCTGGCGTTGCATGTTCGAACCCATGAGTGCGCGGTTGGCATCGTCATGTTCCAGGAACGGAATCAACGAGGCCGCCACCGATACGATCTGCTTCGGCGATACGTCCATGTAGTTGACCTTGTCGGAAGCCGACAAGGTGAACTCGTTCTGCGTGCGGCACGAAATCAGCTCATCGACGAACTCGCCCTTCTCATTCAAGGTCGCGTTCGCCTGCGCGATCACGTACTGACCTTCTTCGATGGCCGAGAGGTAATCGATCTGATCGGTCACTTTGCCGTTCGACACGCGGCGATACGGGGTTTCCAAGAACCCGTAATCGTTGGTGCGCGCGTACACGGCCAGGGAGTTGATCAAGCCGATGTTCGGACCTTCGGGCGTTTCGATCGGGCATACCCGGCCGTAGTGCGTCGGATGCACGTCGCGGACTTCGAATCCCGCGCGCTCGCGCGTCAAGCCGCCTGGCCCCAACGCCGAAACGCGGCGCTTGTGCGTGACTTCCGAGAGCGGATTGTTCTGATCCATGAACTGCGACAGCTGCGAAGAACCGAAGAATTCCTTCACCGCGGCCGCCACCGGCTTCGCGTTGATCATCTCCTGCGGCATGATCGGTTCGCTCTCGGCGATGGTGAGGCGCTCCTTGACGGCGCGCTCGACGCGCACCAGGCCGATGCGGAAGGCGTTCTCGGCCATTTCGCCGACGCTGCGGACGCGCCGATTGCCGAGGTGATCGATGTCGTCCACGTGGCCGTTGCCGTTGCGGATGTCGATCAAGGTCTTCATGACCTCGATGATGTCTTCTTTGCTGAGCACGCCGGAACCGGTGATTTCATCGCGGCCGACGCGGCGGTTGAACTTCATGCGGCCCACGGGCGACAGGTCATAACGTTCGCCGTTGAAAAACAGGTTCTGGAACAGGTTCTCGGCGGCATCCTTGGTCGGCGGCTCGCCGGGACGCATCATGCGGTAGATTTCCACCAGCGCCTCGAGGCGGGTCTTGGTGGGATCGATGCGCAGCGTGTCGGAGATGAACGGACCCCGGTCCAGATCGTTGACGTACAGCGTTTTGATCTCGGTGATGCCGCTCTCGATGAGCTTGGCAACGGTCGGTACGGTCAGGATCTCGTTGGCCTTCGCCAGGATTTCGCCGGTCTCGGTGTTGACGATGTCGTGCGACAACACTTTGCCCTGCAGATATTCTGTCGGCACAGGCAGGCGCTTGACGCCGGCCTCTTCCAATTCCTTGACGTGGCGCGCCGTGATGCGGCGGCCCTCTTCGACGACGACTTTCTTGCCGACGCGAATCTCGAATGCCGCGGTTTCGCCGCGCAGCCGCTGCGGAACGACGTCGAATTCGATTTCCTTCTTCGACAAATGGAACACGTTCTTCTCGAAGAAGATGTCCAGGATCTGCTCTTCGGTCAAACCGAGCGCGCGCAGAATGATGGTGACCGGCAGCTTGCGGCGGCGGTCGATACGCGCGAACACGCAGTCCTTCGGGTCGAACTCGAAGTCCAGCCAGGAGCCGCGGTAGGGAATGATGCGGGCGGAGAACAGCAATTTGCCCGAGGAGTGGGTCTTGCCGCGGTCGTGATCGAAGAATACGCCCGGGCTGCGATGCAGCTGCGAAACGATGACGCGCTCCGTGCCGTTGATGATGAAGGTGCCGTTTTCGGTCATCAAGGGCAATTCGCCCAGGTACACCTCTTGCTCGCGCACATCCTTCACCGGCTTCTTGGCGCCGCTGGCTTCCTTATCGAGCACGACCAAGCGCACTTTCACGCGCAGCGGGGCTGCGTAGGTCAAGCCGCGCAGCTGGCATTCCTTGACGTCGAACACCGGCTCGCCCAGGCGATAGCTCACATACTCCAGCGTCGCGTTCCCGGAATAGCTGGAAATGGGGAACACGCTGTCGAAGGCAGCATGCAAGCCGATCTCATCGCGTTTCGATTCCGCGGTATCCGCTTGCAAGAATCGCCGGTACGAATCCAATTGGATCGCCAGCAGGTACGGCGTGCCGAGGATGCTTGGACGCTTACCAAAGTTCTTACGGATGCGCTTCTTTTCGGTGAACGAATAGGCCATGTCAAAGTCACCCTTTCCTAGGCGCTTGCGCGCCGGTCTTAACGGAGTCGAAGCGACCCCGTCCTAAAAAAATCAAAATCAAAGGCGCAGCCGACGGCTGCCGCGTATTTCAGCGGCATCCGTCGAACTGCGCATATCGGCAATAATCACTACTTGATAGCAGCCTTGGCGCCGGCGTCCTCGAGCTTCTTCTTGATCGCATCGGCATCCGCCTTCGGAATGCCTTCCTTGACGGTCGAAGGCGCGCCTTCAACCAAGTCCTTTGCTTCCTTCAAGCCCAACCCGGTGATCTCGCGGATGACCTTGATGACGCCCACCTTGTTGGCGCCGAACTCGGTCATGGTCACGGTGAATTCCGTCTGCGCCTCGGCAGCCGGAGCCGCGGCGCCGCCGCCGCCACCGCCGCCTGCGGCCATCGCAACCGGAGCCGCCGCAGTGACGTTGAACTTCTTTTCCATATCCGCGATCAGCTCGACCACTTCCATGACGGACATCTTGGAAATTGCGTCGAGGATTTCGTCTTTCGTAACAGCCATTATCGTCTCCAAATAAATATGGGTTTGAAACCCGAATCAGGATTACTTCGCCGCCGCCTCAGCGCTCTTCTTGGCTTCAAGAACAGCAGCCAGCGTTCGCACCAACTTCGAGTTGGGGGCGGCCAACGTACCAACGAACTTTGCAATCGGCGCCTTGAGCAGACCCAACATCTTGGACAACGCCTGCGCGCGCGTAGGCAACGAAGCCACGCGCTCGAGTGAATCGGCCTTGAGCAGCTGCCCGCCCAGAGAGACGATCGTCGTCACCAGTTTGTCGTTGTCCTTGGCAAAGGCCTTGACGATGCGGGCGGCAGCGCCCGGATCATCGCTGGAAAATGCCAGGACAATAGGTCCTTTCAACGCCGGAGAAATGCACTCGAAAGAAGTGCCGGCAACCGCCTTGCGCGCGAGGGTGTTCTTGACGATCCGCAGATAGACGCCTTCCTTGCGCGCTTTGGCGCGAAGATCGGTCATCTGCGTCACGGTCAAGCCACGGTTCTCAGCGCCCACCACGGACAGGGCTTTCGCCGCGACCGCGTTGACTTCTGCCACCACGACTTTCTTCTCTTCTAACTTGAGTGCCACTAAGGTTCCCCTTAAGAGAAGCGTCACACATCGGATAGGAACGTCATCGCTCCCATCCACCCGTTGAGCACCCGCGTGCTCATTGGTGCGACCTTCCCAGGCAAATCCTGAATCAGGTCCCACCATCTGCGCAGGCTGCCTTTAAGAGTTCTTCGGGCTTCCCGCGAAACCCAAACTCGCCTGCGGTCTTCGACGATGGGTGCGATCGGCCTTGCGGCTTTTCGCACCTTTTCATGCGCTTGCGCGCACCCGTCAACGGGGCCGATGCGGCCCCGTCCATAAAAACTAGATCTTTACCAAGCCCAAGCTCGACTGATCGACCGTCACTCCCGGACCCATGGTCGAGGAGACAGTCAGCTTCTTCAGGTAGATACCTTTCGAAGTCGCCGGCTTGATCTTCTGAAGATCGTTCACCAGCGCGAGCAAATTCTCTTTCAGCGCGGTCGGCTCAAAGTTCGCGCGGCCGATCTGCGCGTGCACGATGCCTGCCTTGTCGGTGCGATAGCGCACCTGGCCGGACTTCGCGTTCTTCACCGCTTCCGCCACGTTCGGCGTCACGGTGCCGACCTTCGGGTTCGGCATCAGGCCGCGCGGCCCCAGGATCTGACCCAGCTGACCGACGATGCGCATCGCATCCGGGCTGGCAATGACCACGTCGAAATCGATCTGCCCGGCCTTCACTTTCTCAGCCAAATCCTCGAAACCGACGATGTCGGCGCCAGCGGCTTTGGCGGCATCGGCATTCTTGCCCTGGGTGAACACCGCCACCCGCACCGTCTTGCCGGTGCCGTGCGGCATCACCGTCGAGCCGCGGACCTGCTGGTCCGATTTGGTCGCATCGACGCCTAGATTCACGGACACGTCCACCGACTCGTTGAATTTCGCGGTGGCGAATTCCTTCACGAGCTTCAGCGCGTCGTCTATCGGATAAGACTTGCCCGGGGGCAGCTTTTCCTTCCAACTCTTCGTACGTTTGGCTACGGCAGGCATGTCACACTCCCTCCACGTCAACGCCCATGCTGCGGGCGCTGCCCGCGATGGTGCGCACGGCCGCGTCCAAATTCGCGGCGGTCAAATCCGGCATTTTCATCTTGGCGATGTCCTCGAGCTGCTTGCGCGAGATCTTGCCGACCTTGGCGGTATTCGGCGTAGCGCTGCCTTTCGGCAAGCCCAGAGCCTTCGCAATGAGCACGGACGCCGGCGGCGTCTTCATGATGAAGGTGAAACTGCGATCGCTGTATACGGTGATCACTACTGGGGTCGGCAATCCTTTTTCCAAGGCCTGGGTCTGTGCATTAAATGCTTTGCAGAACTCCATGATATTCACGCCTTGCTGGCCCAATGCGGGGCCTACGGGCGGTGAAGGATTGGCTTGGCCTGCAGGGATCTGCAGCTTGATATAGCCGGTGACTTTCTTCGCCATCTAAAACTCCTGTGGGTACAAGCGCTTACCCCTGAGGCAAGCTCCCCGGTTTAAAGACAAATCAACCTTTCTCGACTTGCGAGAAATCCAATTCCACGGGCGTCGACCGCCCCAGGATCTGCACCGCCACCTGCAGCCGGTTCTTCTCGTAATTCACCGATTCGACCACGCCGTTGAAATCGTTGAACGGACCGTCGGTCACGCGCACCACTTCGCCGGGCTCGAACAGCACTTTCGGCTTCGGCTTGTCGACGCCCTCTTCGACGCGGCGCAATATCGACATCGCTTCCTTGTCGGTGATGGCCGCCGGCTTGTCGCTGGTGCCGCCAATGAAACCCAAAACCTTGGGCACTTCTTTGACCAGGTGCCAGGTGTCCTCGTCCATTTCCATCTGCACGAGCACGTAACCCGGGAAGAACTTGCGATCGGACTTGCGCTTCTGGCCGTCGCGCATCTCAACCACTTCTTCCGTGGGCACGAGGATTTCGCCGAACTTAGCCTCGAGGCCGGCTCGCTTCACCCGCTCTTTCAGAGACTCCGAGACTTTGTGCTCGAAGTTCGAGTAAGCGTGAACCACATACCATCGCAAGGACATAAAAGCTCCGCGTCCGCTAACCGGGTGTGCCGCCCAAAAAGCGCGTCATCCAGGTCAGAACCCAATCGAGTACGAAAAAAAACAAGCCCATCACAATCGCGAATCCGATCACCACGTACGTGGTCTTAAAGGTCTCGTCCCGGCTTGGCCACACCACTTTGCG
>Ga0209005_1000059_pt1 | contig 8562 bp, 6 predicted proteins | sample TexAe_RefH0_O2_FD_187952 | JGI IMG/M metagenome (GOLD analysis project Ga0209005, IMG submission 187952) | Forest soil microbial communities from Davy Crockett National Forest, Groveton, Texas, USA - Texas A ecozone_RefH0_O2 (SPAdes) (version 2) | ecosystem: Environmental > Terrestrial > Soil >... | reverse complement strand
ACGAGATTGTGGAGAGCAGAATGGGATTTCGCCGGTTGATCGGCCTTGTCGCGCTTGTTTCACTGTTTTCGGGAGCGGCCGAAGCCCAGAACAGGTTCGCCTTTGTCGTCGGCAATGACGCCTATGCCAATGTGCCGCAGCTCCAGAAGGCGGTGAATGACGCGCGCGCGGTAGACGTGAAGCGACTCCCAATCCCATCAGCCACGCTCGGTCACGAGCCTCATTCACGAGGATGTTGGCCGGCTTGATGTTCTTGTGCACGAAACCGCGGCTGTGTACGTGCCCAAGCGCTGCGGCGATACGAACGCTGATGCGCAGAAAATATCCGATGTCCATCGCACCATCGAGAAGTAGGTCGAGCGGTGTCCCGGCGGGATCTTCGAGAATCACCATGGGACGCCCGTCGCTCGTCACGGTCGCTATCGATCGAACCACAAAGGCGGGATCCAGTTCGGAACGAATCGAGACGTCTTCTTGAAGCGTTCGTAGCGTCGTTTGCGACGGAGAGCTTGCCGCCGGCGCTTGCACCAGCACGGACGTTGGGCGACTGTGATCGTCGCCGCGTCGTGTGCCGCGCAACAACACAAACTCGGGATCCAAGCGCAATTGCCTGAGCGTGTACTGTGACAAGTCAAGCATGGCCGTTTCTTGCGATCCACTAACATCGCGCGGGCCGAGCTCTATACCTACGGTGCTCATGTGCTTGCTGCTGAGATCCTTGAGGCTACGCCTCGCCAAGGATGCCGGCCCGTATCTGCGTTCTCGTATAACGCCGGCATATTGTAAAAACGCCGCCAGGGCTCGGACGGTGTTGAGTCTACCAGCCCCTCGATGCCCGGGGTCGCTGAAGCTTGCGGCACAGGATGACGCTATGCAACATCCCCCGATCGAGGGAGTATCGCCTCATTCCGGCGAGGCAAATATCCCAGGGCGTGGGGGCGTAATATTCGCTAGCGACCCTTGCAACGCAATAGAACAATCCCGGCGCACATGATGAGCCATACGCGACCCCCACGATTGCCTGCCGTGACGGGGAAGATTTCCTTCATTAAGCGTCCAATCTTGCCCGTGCTGATCGGGCTTCTACTCGCCAATGCAGTGAGCGCGGCACCGAAGGAACCTCCGCGCTACACGTTGTCAATTGGCATGGACTTACCGCTCGAAGAAGCCCTGCAAGAACTGGCGCGCCAAACGGGCTTGCAGATCTTATTCTTCTCAGATATTGCCGTCGGCCGCCGCTCCCCGGCACTGTCGGGCGAATACACGCTTAAGACGGCCCTGACGCGTCTGCTCGCAGGGTCTGATCTCATCTTCCGGCAGGTCAATGATGAAACCGTGGAGGTGCGCCAAGCACCGCTGAAGCCCGAGCGCACGCCGCGTAAGGTACCACCGACTCAGCCCGCATCCGACGGTCCGCTTGAAGAAATGACTGTGATCGCCACGGCCGAGCAGCTGGTCGCGACCCGAGTGCCCACGCCACTGGCAGAGATTCCGCAGACCATGTCCGTGATTTCCAGTGAACAAATTCATCAGCAAAATCTGTTCGATCTCGCGGAGGCCATGAACAATACACCGGGAATCGCTGTGCGCACCCAGGATTCCCTCGACAACACGGTCTATTCGCGAGGATTCGCGATCACCTCCTACCATGTCGATGGCGGCAGTGCGCTCAAGCCGCAGATCAACATCTTTCAGCTCTATTACGGGGCGAACCCCGACCTCAGTGAGTACGATCACATCGAGGTGTTGCGAGGATCCGATGCGCTCTTTTCGAGCAACAGCAATCCAGGAGGCACGGTAAGTCTGGTTCGAAAGCGTCCGCTGTCGACACCGTCGCTGGAGCTGAGCGCGACGGTCGGGTCCTGGAATCGAGAACGAATCGATCTTGATGCCACCGGGCCCCTAACCGAGGACGGCGCATTGCGCGCCCGAGCAGGACTCGTATACGCGAAACAAGACTACTTTTTCGATCAGGCGCACTTAAATCGTAAGAAAGTTTTTGCGAGTCTCGCCTACGACATCACGCCCACATCCACGCTCACGTTGGGCGGAGGTTATCAATGGGATGACACCTTGCCGCTGTTCACCCAAATCCCGACTTACGAAGATGGGAGCAGCCTCGCTCTGCCCATCAACACGAGCCTCACGTTTCCGTGGTCGTTCTACAACACGCGCATCGCGCAAGCCTACCTTGAGTATCGACAGCAGCTCGCCGACGCCTGGGCGCTGACCGTTAACTCTTCGGCTCGCCGGACGATCTTGGACTTTGGCTACGGTCAATTCAGCAACAGCGTTGTCGTTCCTATATCGCTTTATCTAGGTTCGCCTTCGGCAAACTTCACTGTTCGTCCTGCCACCGACGCTTTGGGCACGCTGGATGTGACCCTGACCGGCACGCTGGACTTATTCGGCTTGCGAGAACGTCTCGCGCTCGGCGCCGACATCTTGCGAGCGCAGGAGCATCAGGACCACGTGGCGTACCTTTTTTTTGGCCCGGCGCTATTTAACCCAGCGGCGTTCGATCCTCAGCGATATCCCGATCCACGGATTGCAGGTACTAGCGCTCTTTTAGTGGCAGAAGAGAAAACACGCTCGGTTCTGGAGCAATACGGCGGATTTGTCTCCTTGCAGGTCGAATTGACTCACAAGTTCTCGGTGTCCGCCGGCGTTCGGGTTGCGAGTGATTCGAATCAAACCGGTTTCAGCGATGGCGCCCCCGGCATGGCTCTCGATAGCGACGGCTCGGCCGGTGGCCGCGATTCCCACATCGTTCAACCCTACGGCGCACTCCTATACCGCTTCGCAAAGAATTACTCCTGGTATGCGAGCATCGCGGATATCTACGCGGCGCAGCTTCCTGTTGTTGCCTATCAGCGCGCCGATGGCTCGGTGATTGGGCCGCAGCACGGCATCACTTTCGAATCAGGCATCAAAGGCGTGTGGCGTGAGGGATTGCTGAACGGCTACCTCGCGCTGTACCGAGTCGAGCAACGGGACGTGCCGATCTTCGCCATGGCCGGTACAGTCGGCGGGTGTTGCTACACGACTGGCGTGGCGCGCAGCCGCGGGATTGAGCTCGGACTGGACGGCGAACTTGCGCCCGATTGGCATATCGGTAGCGGTTATAGCTATAACCTTTTTGCCACAGGAACGCCGGAGTTTCCGAGTGACTCAACGCCTCGACATCTGCTGAAAATCTGGACGAGCGCGAAGCTCACGGGTCGGTTAGCCCGTTGGACGATCGGTGGGGATTTGCGCGGCCAGACGGGAGCACCGCCCGGCGGCCCTATTTATCGGTGCGACGCACAGGGCCAGAATTGTGCCTCGGGTGGGCTTGTGACGATACATCCTTATGCTGTGGTCGATATGCGAGCGGGATATCAACTCAACTCGAACTGGCAGATCGCACTCAGTGTGAATAACACGCTCGACAAGCGTTACTATCAATCGCAAAACTCACCGAGCTTTACACTCTGGTACGGAGAACCCCGCAATGTCATGCTTCGGGTCGACGCTAAATATTAAGCCAGGGTGAGGTTTGGTTTTTGTATCTCACGCGCAGCCGATCGCGCACTCCCTTGAATTCTCGACGCGAAGCCCAGCACGTCGCGAAACTCGGATTCGGTTCTTAGGTTGGCGAGTATCACTGATGAGTGTTGCGAAGTCTCCGGTCAAAAGATCCGACATCCGCACCAGATCAGGTAGGGATTCCGCGAGCATTTTTCTCATGACATGCCCGCGATGAACCTTCACAGTCATCTCGCTCAAGTCGAGCTGGAAGGCAACCTGCTTATTGGCGCGACCCAGGGTAATGAGCGTCATGATCTGCCGTTCGCGTCCCGTCAAAGTCGCGTAGCGGGTCTTAAGATCGGCAGTGAGGGTTGCCGACACTCGCCGTTCCCGGCTCTGCTTGATCGCTGCGTGGATTGCATCGAGCACGTCTTGATCGCGGAACGGTTTTGCCAGAAAATCGATCGCGCCCGCCTTCATAGCGCGAACGCCCATCCGGATATCGCCGTGGCCAGTGATGAAAATCAAGGGCAGATCGACGCCCATTCGCGCGAGCTCATTCTGCAGTGTCAATCCGCTCATCCCGGGCAGTCTTACATCGAGCACGAGACAAGCGGGAACGTCCGGTCGCGTGCTGGCCAAGAACTCAAGTGGGGATGAGAACAAGTGTACTTCCAGGTTGACCGACCCCAAGAGTTCTCGGAGCGCGATGCGCATCGAGTTGTCCTGATCTACCACGTAGACGATCGCGTTGGTATTAACCATGATGATGGTCCATCGATGCTGCAGCCGCTTGCGCGGTGACGATGTACCCACCTGCGCCGTCAGCAACGACCTGAACACCCGGCATACCGGAAAGCACCGCGACGAACGATGCCACATCATTCGCTCTGAAGGTGCCGGTCATTTCCTGCGAACGCAAGGATGCGCCTCGGACCTCGATGTGTGCGGCGTTGTAGCGGTTGAATTCGCCTGCAATGTCACCGAGGGGTCGGTGATGGAACACCAACTGGTGCTGCAGCCACGCCGTGGTCTCGCTAGTGTTGACTTCGTGTTCAAGGGCCGTGGCACCACCCTGCTCGATAATCAACCGATCCCGCGCAAACAATGTGGGAAGCTTAACAGCGCCAGGGTTCAATGCGATCATATCGGCCTGGCCTTCTGTCATGGTGACCGCGATACGTGTCGCTCGCCGATCGATGTCGAACGCCGTTCCAACAGCCCGGACTACAACCGTTCCGGCATCGACTTCGAAAGGACGGAGCGGGTCGTGAGACACCTCGAACAAGGCCTCTCCTTGCAGGAGCTTGACGCTGCGATGATCCGTGCCTAAGCGCACTTCGATTTTCGAAGCCGTGTTGAGGGTGACACGCGAGCCATCCGCCAGCAGGACCGAGCGCAGCTCACCGACGTTGGTTTGATACTGCTCGGGATGGGCGGGCAGGGGCCACCAAAGCAGGCCTGCTGCTACCACGAGCGATGCGGCGACCGCCGCCGCCCATCGCAGCGTTTGAGCACGACGCGTCTCCTCATGCTTGCGAGGGCTACTTAGGCGAAAGGGCACCACGGAATCCACAGGGGACGCCAAGGCTTCGCGTACCAGCTCATCAGCGGACATCGTCGGCCAGGGCATGTCGGCCCGCGAGATCGCCGTGTGTGCACGCGCCAGGCGAAGCGAGGCTTCCACGCGCTCGGGGCCACGTATCAACCAGTCGACAAATTCACGCTTCTCATCGGGAGCTGGAGTCACTTTCTGCATGGCAACCCACCAATCTGCGGCCTGCTGTGAGGTGGAGGTCAGCTCTTCGTTGTCGTTCGACATCATTCGCCCTCAATCGCCATGCGTAGCTGCTCATAGCCACGGGCGAGGTAACGTCGGACCTGCCGATCGCTGATGCGAAGTCGCGTGGCAATGTCCGCATAGGGGAGTTCATCGCGCAGTCTTAGGATGAGGACAGCGCGCATCATGGGAGACACAGAGGCCAGCGCTTCTTCGAGGCGCCGGTGCGAGAGCTCAACATCGAGCTCGAGCTCCGGCAGCTGACCATCGACCAACATGTCTTCGTCGAGTTCAACCATCGAATTGCTGCGCGGTTGCCCATCGCACCACTCCATCGAGATGTGGCGCGCCACCTGCAGCATGTAGGCGAGAGGGTTTCGGACTTCGGCAAGATCGCGAGCGCGCAACAAGCGCAGGTAAGTCTCTTGGGCGAGATCCTGCACATCAATGCTTGAACGCACGCGCCGGCGCAGGAAATGGAAGAATCTCCGATTCCAACGCTGGCGCCACTCGAGAATTAGCGACCGACTCTGCATACCTTAAGCAGAGGGGCAAATGACCGTTTCTGCCCCCTCCGCGTGCGTAAAAAATTTCACACGCCTTGGCTTGCCGGCGGCGACCCGTCTAAGCCTATGAATCGGTTCATAAATCGCTCAAGTCACGCGAGGTCATCATCGCCGAAATCCACACCGGCAGAGGCCTTGCTCGCTTTTCGGATGAGCAGTTCGCGAATGGCGAGTCGGCGATGCGGCGCGGATAATCTGTATCGACAAATACATCATCTTCAGTACCGCTTTTTGCAGAACGATGCAATCGCCCATCCGTCTGGTATGACTAGGCACCCCCCCACAGAGATTGGCATCCTAGTGCGACGACGCCGCCAACCTGGCCGCCAAGGTTCCCGTGAGCATCACGTGAAAGAGGTCGGGGTCGATTTCCGAAAACGTTGCGGGTTGCCCTGGAGACTCAGTTGTGAAGAGCTCGGCCAAGGTCGTCGGGTCGAGGGTTTGGCCGTATTGACGGGTCTGCGCTACCCATCGGTCAAATCGCTCAGGTGAGGCTGCTTCAACAGTCAGCGTTAAGTCATCAGCACTTTCTCCGCTCGAAAGAACGGAGAGTTGCTGGTACTTGGGCAACGCATCTGAATCCGCTTCCCCAAGAGCGTTCGATCGCGACATGCAGTGCACTTGACCGGCACATCCGGGAATAAAAAAGTGTTTGGCAACTGCAATTGATGCCTGGCTGAAATGTAGCGGGACACCCTCAGGAACTATCAGGCGATTGAGACTCGCGATGCCCTGCTCGTGGTAGATAAAAAGCCAGCGTCGGTCGAGCTCGACTACATCGATGTCCACGGGAGACTGGTGAGCACGCAGAAGTCGAAGGCCTTCTATCCGCTGCGAACCGACCCAGATGCTGATTAGCAAGCCCGTCATCAACATTGCGGGAACCAACCACAGAGTGCCCTCGCGTCCGATCCGATCGTTCACGGCCTGCCGGCCGACCCAGCCCCACCACCACGCGAAGATCACGAAAGACATCATGATGAAGGTGATGAGGATCGGCGACACGAGTAAGGCATTCGAGGGCATGATCTGATCTCAACTCCAATCATCACCCTGGGGTGCGCTCACATCGTCATCCGAAGTTTTTCGTTCAGATACACCTACACGATCGCCGCCCAAGTGATCATCACTCCCAGAATGCTCATGTTCGTGCTCACTCGGCGTCATGCCTGCTTCATATTCACTCAAGCCCAACAGATGCCGCGCCACCTCTTCCCCAGCTGCGATGCCAGCGCCGGCCGCGAAACCCCCAACCAGATTCCCGGCGAAGCCGGCGCCGTCCCCCGGAATCGCATTGGGAGGTGCACTGAGGGAGGAGAAAGTTAAATCCTTCGAGGGCGGCGATGGGCAAGGAGCGGTGCTCTCATTGCTTCGCGCGACCCATCTCAGCAGAAGGACCAACGCGATCGTCGCAACGATGGCCAAAATGATTGCCGCCGGCCATGGCACTGCCGCCGGGACGGACGCGGCCTCCGCGGCTGAATCGGCCTGCGCAAACGCTGCTGCGGAGAGCAATGCGAAAACAACGATGAGTGGTGCGCGTATGCAATCTGACGAGGAGTCCGGGTATTGCTGCTCGCTGCAGCGAAAATGGGTCATGCCGCTCACCGCCCGACTGCCACAATCCGACTTACCGCAGGCCATGCGGCGGCGGCGGCCATAATCCACGGGATGATCGCCCAGAGATAATCGCCGAGTGCCGAGCGCGAGAGCGTACCGTGACCACGGCTTTGTCGCCGATGCGATGCAATTCCTGCCAACATGGTTAGAAACACCACCGCAGCGATTGCCAAGCAAAGTTCCAGCACAATGAGTCGCATACGACGCCGCTTCGCTCATAGCGTCCGGGTAACAGTCATGCAATCTGCGTAACGTGCGCATGCCTCGCTGTGACGCAAAGCGCCCCCTTCGGTTCCAGTTGCTAAGAGAGAGGGTTTATTCGCCATTCGATGTGCTCCTACGACGCCAGCCGAGTAATCAGGAAATCTCAAGAGTCTCACCAGGATGGGTGGCGGCCGCAGGGTGTGGAATGGCATAGGCAGGAACATGGGAAAATCCCCGTGTCGCGCGATCGCGCACGCTCTGGTAGAGCGACTGTGTCTTAGCGTTCGGCGACACACCGAGGTTGCGCGCGAGTAGGTCTCGACAGCGGCCGTAAGTTCGAAGCGCCTCGCTGTCCTCCCCGAGCTCCAGGTGACAAAGCATCAGGGAACGGTAAAAACTCTCGTTGAGCGGGTCCAGATCAATGCCGAATTGATACAGGCTCGCGGCATCGTCCCAATCGCGACCGCGCTCGACTTCTCTCGCCGCCTCGCGAACTGTGCTGATGATGCGATCGCGTAGTTCCTGGCGGACCTGTACGATCCAGGGCTTCTCAGTTTCGTGTTGCAGGAAATGCCCGCGGTAAAGACCTCGCATACACCCGATGCGATCGGCAGCGCTAAGCCGATCGTGGGAACGGCGTAAGTGCTCCTCGAATTCCCACATGTCGACCCGTAGCTGATCGCGATCCAGACTGAGCTTGCCGCCCTCCAGGCGCACGGCCGCGCGGTCGCCGAGCAATCGGCGCAGCCTGTACAGAACGGTCTCGAGTGCATGGTAAGCGACATCGCCATCCGAATCTGGCCACAGCGCATCGGTCAGCGTGTTCACATTCACATCGCTCCCGCCGAAGGCAATCAGGGCCTGCAAAAGCTCTTTCGGCTT
>Ga0209005_1000055_pt1 | contig 8661 bp, 13 predicted proteins | sample TexAe_RefH0_O2_FD_187952 | JGI IMG/M metagenome (GOLD analysis project Ga0209005, IMG submission 187952) | Forest soil microbial communities from Davy Crockett National Forest, Groveton, Texas, USA - Texas A ecozone_RefH0_O2 (SPAdes) (version 2) | ecosystem: Environmental > Terrestrial > Soil >... | reverse complement strand
CCAAGCCTCGCAGGTACAGGACTTGGCGAGCCTACTGGGCAGTCAGACTCAAGCGTTCAACCGGGGCACAAGTACGCCCCAGCCGTTACCCCCGCAGAGCCAGCCACCGCAGACACCGCCTAATCTGGCCCCGATCCCGCAACAAGCAAACCTAGCATAAGGTGATTAATATGAGCACGAGTAAGATGGGTAATCCGGGTGCGCAGGGCTACTGCGGTTTCGGCAGCAGCTTCCGCGAAGAGACGAGCAATGTAAAGCCGGGTAAGCTGGGTTTGTCACAGACTATTGCTTCGCCGGGTAAGGGTCCGGGTAGTCCGGCAGGTGGTGGGAAGGGTCCGGGCCGTGTAGGCTTTGGTCCGGCTAAGGTTCCGCAGCCCGCTAAGAACCGTGCGGGTTTCACGACTTCGGATTAATATGTCCATGAAGCCTGAGTTAATTGACGATGTAAGACGAGCTTGCGCTACAGGGGTCAATCGACCCCTGTATGCGTATTGGAAGGCAAGACTAGAACAACTGAAAGACGAACTACTTAGCTGTAGTGAAGGTCAATACAAAGAGCTTAGGGGGAGAGCCCTTGAAGCGCAGGCGTTTATCAAAATCCTCGAACAGATGAAGGAACCTCGTAATGGCTGATAATGTATCCGCGCTGCCTGCCTCGATGCAGGCTCGTCGTGCCGCTCTAGAAGCAACGCCCACTGGTGATGGGTCCAACCCGACGCCTGCTCCGGTACCGGCTGCTTCTCCTGCTCCGGCACCTGCGTCAGATTTACCGCAATCCCAGACTAATGTCACCATTAGCCGTGAAGAGTTTAATGGCCTGCAAGCCTTGGAAGGAAAGGCCAAGCGTGCCGAGGCTCGGGCCGATGCACTGGCCGGGGACGTGGAGGCCCTCAATCAGCGCTTGACAGAGCTTCTCGACGCCTCTAAGGGTAGTCCTACCCCCCGGCGCAGCGCCCCTCCGGCAGCGGCACAGGTGGAATCGTGGGAGCCCACGCCGGTTACCTTCACAGACGAAGAAACCAAAGACTACGGTGAGAGCAAGAGCTACATCGCAAAGGTTGTGCAGGAAGTCCTGAACACCACTCTACCTAAGTTGATGGCACGTGTAGACACGTTGGAAGCACAGATCGATGGCGTCAAGAGTGTTGCCGAAGGCGCATCCAAGACGGCAAGCGGCGTAAAGGCACGCAGCTACACCGATCAGGTACGCGCGAAGGTTCCGGAATTCGATGAATGCGTTAACCATAAATACTGGCATGACTTCACCGAAAGCACTGACCCGATCACCGGCGATACGTGGGCCGTAGTAATTCAGAACATGCTGGCTAGGGAATATGTAGACGGCATGGTGCGAGTGTTTGACACGTTCAAGCAGAAGTACGGCGTAGGTAAACCTGCCGCTGCTTCGGGATATGAAGGTGGTATGCCGAGCGGTGGTAGCGGTGGAGACGGGCTGGAAGTTGAGACGGGCCCGAAGATGCTGCCATTTAGCAAGCGAAAGGAAGCAAGCAAGAAGTACATCAATAAGGATATCAGCTTCGAAGAGTACGAGAAAATCAAAGCTGAATACGACAAGGCAGAAAGCGAAGGCCGCGTCGATTACGATAAATAAGAAACGGAGAAATAAGAAATGGCCGTCCCTGCCGCAAGTGGCTACCCGCAGTATAGCAATAGCCTTATCACCCCGCTGTTCCGCATGGACTTGCTGGAACGGTTTTACACCACCACGGTCTACAGCGATATCTCCACCACGGAGTATACTGGCGACCTGAACAAGGGCGGTGACCAGATTACCTTCATGCGTGAACCGAAGGTTATCGTTCGGGACTACGATAAGAACGGTAAGATCATCCACGATACGATCGACGGCGAACCGGTCACGATGACCATCGACTTCGCCAAGACCTTCTCGATCAAGATGAACCACATCGACGAGAAGCAGATTCAGAACTTCGACCGCTGGAAGGCGGCGTTCCTGAAGTCTGCGGGTTACGAACTGACCCGTGCTATCGATCCGCAGTTGATGACGGAAATGTGGACCAGCGTTGCCGCCTACAATCAGGGCGCTACTGCGGGTCTCGTGTCCAAGAACATTAACCTCGGTGTTACTGGCACGCCGGTTGCCATTACCTCCGCTAATGCCGTGCTGGTGCTGTCACAGATTCAGCAGGTGTTGGACGAAGCACTGGCCCCGCGTGAAGGTCGCTTCATCGTACTGCCGTCCGCCGGACTTACCGTACTGAAGAATTCGGAACTGCGCCTTGCGTATGCGACGGGTCTCAACGGTAGCCCGATGGTTAACGGTAAGCTGCCCGACCTCGTGGCCGGATTCACGATTCTCGAATCGCAGAACGTCCCGAGCGTGATGGACGGCGGTAACCGTGCGTACCACATCGTTGCTGGTGTGAAGATGGCAACCGCCTTCGCGGCACAGATCGAAGATAGCCGCGTTGTTACGGACAAGGATGACTGGGCGAACTACTATCAGGGTCTCTCGGTGTACGGCTTCAAGGTTCTGTACCCGGATGCACTGGTTCACCTCTACGCCACCTTCAGCACGACCTGAGAATAGGAGAAATAAGAAATGGCAACCCATCAGCTTTGGGAAGGTGGTCCGGCGGTAAGCAATTACCAGCGTACGCAGTTCCCCAGCTATACGTTCCTCAACAGCGATGCAAAGCTCCAGAACATCGACTTGGCACAGCATTACGGTACGCCGTATGCGATGCTCCGTCGTGTGCTGGACTTCAAGAACGACCACGCGCTGCGGAACTACGTTAATAACAACACCATTGCCGCTACCGATACCCTCAATCTCGTGTTCATCCCGCGTGGTTGCCTGTTACTCGGTGCGTACTTCGAAGTTGAACGAGCGGCAGACGGTGGTGCCATCACCGCTTCGCTTGCCACGGCTTCGGGTGCAGCGTTCGGCGGTGCAGCAGGTGCGGGTGTCGCGGTTGACCTTACTGTAGCTGCCGGACGGTTCGCCGCTCCGAATGGTGCGTGGGTCACGGCCAATGGCCCAATGTCACTGGCTACCGCACAGGCGATTCTGGTCCCGGATATGGCCCAGTTGGTGCTGGCTACAAAGGCTACGGCTGGTCTGGCTGGTTTCGGCAACCTTCGCCTGAACTACACGTTGATGATCGCACAAGCCCGCGAGAATATCGCCGTCAACTTCTAAGGTGCAATGATGACCGATAATCAGTACGAAGAAGACAAGGTCTATCTTCGGGATAAGCGTACCGGCCAGATTTATTTGTCCGAGCGCTATCTGGAACAGAACGGGAACTTCGAACCTCATGTGCCTAACCCGTCGAAAAAGAAGGCGGACAAGGCTCCGGAACCTGAGAAGAAAGCGGACCCGACCAAGGTAGAGCCACCGGCTGACAAGCCCGACGCTACCAAGGAAAATCCGGACCCGGCAGAATCGAAGGATAATCCGGAAACGGCTCCGAAGTAAGTAGATGCATTTAAGGAGTGAGAAATGAATACCGTAGGTCAGTATCTCACTCACGCATCTTCCCAGCTAAACGACCAACGGTATAACCGCGCCTTCACTCGTTGGGGGCGCGGTTTGCTTTTGGACTATATGAATCTTGGGCTTGCAGAAATCGGGACGTATTTCCCCGACGACTTTACCAAGGAGATTATGGTCACGCTAAAGCCGGGGCGTGAGCAGAGCATAGATGGTACAGCTAGAATCATAGCTGTCACAGGCAATCAAGACGGCACGCCGGTCACAGAAATGGATCAGGACGTAGCTGACAGTTTCGCGATGTACGATATCTGCCCTCCGACCATCGCGTTCGTAGGCGGATCACCCGTATACAAGGCCACATCCTACGTGGTTAAGAAAGAAAACCCCCGTAACTTCATCATTGAGCCTGCCGTGCCCGTTGGCATGGCGCCAGTGGTGACCGTTAGTGTGGACGGTGCAGTACCCCAGTTTGCTCTAAGCGATTGGGACTCACAGCACAATGTACCGCCCAAATATATTAATGCCTTGATGGACTTTATTCTCGGCAAAGCCCTTGGCCTCAACATGGAATCTGTATCCTCGCAGACCCAGAGCCAAGCACACTTCCAGCGATTCTACTCTGTGCTGGGGATTAATTATAAGCAGTCTTCGCGCTACGGTTCCGGTTACTGGGAAGGTAAGCGTGGGACAGGCGACCCGAGGGCCGGTACGTGAACCTCCCTAACTTTACCTCGTTGAACTACGACGATAGCGTGCCTCTGCGTAACCTGCTTAGGCACGTAGCTCCATTTGTGCCGAAGTTACCTGAAGCCTTTGCAATGGACTTGCTGCGCCAGAAGTATATCGATTTTGCGCGCCGTACTCGTATGTTAGCGTGCGAGATTGTCATGGATTATCAGTCAGGTGTAAAGGACTACTATCTTGTGCCACCACAGGACCACGAAGTGTACAGCATCGTAGGTATTGATGGCGGGCATCACGGATACTACTGGTACGGTATGCAGCGTACACAAGTCAAGACTGACTTCGATGTTATGGATAACAACTGCATTAGGTTGCATAATACGCCTAGCGTAGACAGACACGATGGACTAAAGGTGTTCGTCAACTTACTCCCGAAAGCATGTATCGATTATATGCCTGCGAGTGTAGCGCTTCCTTTCGGGCAGGATATAGGCCGAGGCGTGGTGGCAGACGCATTAGTTATACCGGGAAAAGATTGGACAAGCCCTGTACTGGCGCGCAAATACGAGCTAGACTACGAGAGGATGCTGCTATCGGCGCGAGCGCTTAGCTCATCCAACCGCAAGATTGACAGCACTTCCATGAAACCAGTTCGAATCCTATGAAGATTCCCTATCCGATTGTCAGTAAGAAGAACCCATTCTTCTACTTAATAGTAGACGGATTCGACTTCGCTTCAGTCGTACCTGCTGGCGAAACGCGAGTGCAGGTGTATCGAGTGTGGGCGAGCACGACGAACAAAGACCCGCCGCTAGTTAGCGACTCGCTGAACATGCCGCCAGATTATATCTCGCCGTATAACATCCCTCCCTACTACACGGGTCCAGCGGATAGTACGGCGATTGATCTAGTAGTTTACACTCCATTAGACCAGCGTCGGAATAAGTTTTCATTCGTATTTGACGACCAGTTATTCATTCAAGACGGTGGCAGATACAGAGCCGACTTTTACTATCTAGGCGTGTACGTGGCTCACTCGTACCTAGTGTACGACAAGAAAGAAACCATGATGGTGGGCAGCAATGTTTAAGAGTCTATACGGTTTATACGGTGAGTTAGAGGTCGCCCTGACTACGTTTGCGGCGGCCATCACTGTTGACGACGAAATGCTGGCAAAGCTGCGCATCGGACTTAAGGGTACAGACTACACGTACTTAATTATAAAAACGTCTACCACATATGAAATCGTACGGACTAACGGTTTCGTAGGCAATACAGTAGCTGTAGTAAGAGCCCAAGATGGCACGCTAGCCCAAGCATTCGGAGTGGGGACGTCAGTGGAATTTGTGATGGGTGACTCTGCTATATCCAACATGATTAACGAGAGAATGTTGGGACAGATAACCATCACTGGCGGTGGAATGGTTACAGTAACTAAGAATTCTCCGAATAACTACACCATCTACGCACCACCAGTGAGTATCGTGTCAGATTCCGATAAAGTTTTGGTGGGCGGTGAATTCCCTAATTTCATCTTGTCAGCACCTTTGGTAAGCGGCTGTTGTGATTAAGAGACTGTATCTAGCCAATGGGCAGTTACTTGAACCACTAGATATAGCGTCGGAGGATATCGCAGTCGATGCGAATACCGCCGCGTTGCTTACTGCTAACATAAATATAGGTGACTACTGCTACTTAACACTAGTATCACAGGACAAGCTAGAGGTAGTCAAGATAAGCCGTGATAACTCTGGGCTGCACGTAGACAGAGCACAGGATGGCACAGTACGTCAAGGATTCCCTTTAGGTACAAGAATAATTTATAAGCTTACTAGTGCCGAGATTAGAGCCGCAGTAGTTATATCCACCTTCACTATGTATGCAGATGGCACGGGTAAAGCTACGGTGTCGCATACAAACAATAAGTGGGCTGTGGGACTGCCGGAAATAGAAGCTATAACGCTGGGCGGTATCACAACGTACACGGAGGACAATAGCTTAGTCATACAAGATAAGTCTGAAATGTTTGGGTGCTGCGACGGTTCACTGACTGGCGCACCCCGAATTCCCGGACCGATATTCTACTTGACTAGCATGATCTACGGTATGGAGTCGTTCGATAGGATAACTCCTAGCCCGAAAGATAATAATGGAAATAATATACCACCGCTCGATATCAGTCACAGCCCGTGGAACATATTACAGCAACCACTAGGTAGTGAAAGATACTTCCAAAGGCTCATGGGAGTAAATGACTGGAACATGTTCGGACGTGCGGGTGGATTCAGTGCATTCGAGCGCTACGTAAGCCCGACCATAAAAGTAAACGATTGGGTAGCATCTGGATCGGTAGGCGGATTCTCGGGTCACGATGGATACTTCCAACCGATCATGTATCCGCTTATAATGACTTTGTACGGTTCAGCCGTGGCGTATAATAACGGCCTAGAAAAATATATCAATAGACAAATAACTCCGCTTAATTGGACTACGACATAATGGGCAGAATCATACTACCCGAACAGTTTAACAGGGAAGAAAATATTATCTCTCTAGGCACAGGCTTGGAGGGATTGTATAGTTTTGAATTAACTAAAGCCAGAACGGGTAAGGTACGATTTAAGACTAAACCACAGAAAAATGTAATCACTGATCGCGGACTTGTACAGTATTGGTTGCTAAGCCACACCTTCACGCCCGGCGGTAACTTAGCGGGTAACTGTGCAGTAGGGACCGGCAATGCCACTCCACAAGTATCGGATACCGCACTAGGGTCTTTGCGTGCTACGGCGGGCTTAAACACTACTACTACTGGATATGTAGCCAAGGTAGGTACAGTACCAGCATACTGGTATTATAGAGCAAATTACGTGTTTGCCGTAGGCTCTGCTACAGGTAACCTCACCGAAGTGGGTGTGTTTCCCTACGGAGGTAATGTCAATGGAGATATGGCTAGTCGCTCCCTCATCCTTGACGATAACGGTAATCCAACCTCTATTACCGTACTTAGCGATGAAGTCCTCACCGTTACATGGGAACTACGTTTCTATGTAGACGTTGCTGATCACGCGTTTAATTTCAATCTAAATGGGAACAGGATTGATGGCGTATACAGGACTTATCATGGGTCTACGCCTCAGGCATTGGTCGTAGACGTAAATTCAGGCGGCCCAGCACATAGGGTAGAGATGTTTTCAAGCGGGACGCTAGCAGACCCACTAAACGGGAATATGTCCGGAAGTTTAGGTTTTGTAACCGCAGCGCCTAACTGGATACAGTTTGTAAACGATATTGCGGTAACCGGAACATGTTACGCGGATGCAGGATACAATTTCCCTACTTCTGCTGCTGTAGGCACGATCCAAGGATTCACGTTTAATGGGCACATGTGGAGCTACCAGTTCGGACAGCTTACATCCCCCATCGTTAAAACAAATGCTCAACAGCTTAGTGTTAACTTCAGACTTGTTTGGGGTAGGTTTACAGGATAATGGCACTTCCACTAAACTCGTTGTCTCAAGTAGCAATCTACTATGCTTGGCTCGGTCCGGATCAACCGGACCCGCAGCCGTTGATAGACTACGACTTAGGCGGTATAGCCCTAAATGATAACTCGGCCGGACTGCAATACCAGATATGGGAGTTTACGGCAGTCGGTAAGCAGGTTTATGTACAGGCCCCTAACACAACGGGACCGACACTACTCTTCACTACCGATGATACTATCTCTATCGTAAGGGGCACGTTCGACCAGAACATGAACCCTATGGTAGCGTACCTGAAAGGGAGCCAGTGGTATTTTTGGTGGTTCGATACTGTAAGCCACAGCATGGTGACTAGCCTTTTACCCGCTGATGTTACATCATGTACAGTGGCGTTCGACGACCGCAGAACATTAGAGTCTAATCTCTCTGACGTTTTGATCTTCTATACCCGAAACGAAAACTTGTATTACATACGTCAGCGTGATCGATACAATACAGAGTATCTATTACGCGCAAGTGTACATGCTACTTTAGTGCGTACGGATATGAGCGCAATCTATAGAATGCAATTTAAGATGCAGGCAGAGAGACTATGATCCGCCCTTATTTAGTCAATGGAACACTTGCGCAGAACATGCAAGTAAATGACTCTATCGCTAAAGTAGACCCAGCTACATGGACCTATTTGAATAATATTCTGGGCACTGATCATGGGTACTTAGTAATAGGCGGACTGGAACCAGTAAAGGTGTTAGGGCTGTCAGCACCAAACGTGGTACGGTTAGCGCGTAGAATAGAAGTAGACGTGCGGCATATATGGCCTGCCGGAACGAAAATAAAGTACCAGTTAACTAAGTCAGAGTTAATAGAAGCAACCACAGCCGCCTCTTTAGTTATAGGTGTAGGCGGCAATGTAGTAAAGCAAGGAAACCAGATAAGTTATCCTACAGTATCTATATCTCCGTTCGGCGGCGTAGATACAGGCGACATATCAGAGGACGGCACAATACG
>Ga0209005_1000054_pt1 | contig 8784 bp, 10 predicted proteins | sample TexAe_RefH0_O2_FD_187952 | JGI IMG/M metagenome (GOLD analysis project Ga0209005, IMG submission 187952) | Forest soil microbial communities from Davy Crockett National Forest, Groveton, Texas, USA - Texas A ecozone_RefH0_O2 (SPAdes) (version 2) | ecosystem: Environmental > Terrestrial > Soil >... | reverse complement strand
GTGATAGAAGCCGTCGCTGGTGTATCGCTGGACGGCGAGCCTGAACGCAGAGTCGAGCGCGCTGACCGGCCCTGTGATCACGGCGCCGTAGGAATGTTCGTTGTAGTCGCCGGCATCGACTTCGGCGCGGCCGCCGAACGTGTTGGAAGGATCGGCACTTTTGACATAGATCAGCCCGGCGAGCGCATTGGCGCCGTACAACGTGCCTTGCGGTCCGCGCAGCACCTCGATGCGGTCGACATCGAACAGCGTTGCGGCAGACCCCAACCCGCTGAAGTCGATATCATCGATGAGAAATCCCACGGAAGGATTCGGGGCGCCCTGGTATTGCTGCAGTTCGCCGATGCCGCGAATCTGAAAGTAGCGCGGCCGCGAGGTATCGCCGGCCCAATTCAAGTTGGGCACCAGGGGCAGGACATCCTCGAAATGCTGCTGGCCCGCATCGCGTAAAGTCGCTTCGCTGAGCACCGAGGCTGAGCCCGGGAGCTCTTCGAGCGGCACGGCCCTCAAGGTGGCCGTGACGATGATTTCATCAAGGGGCTGGTTGTCGGCCGACTTGGAAGCGGCCGTAAAAAGGGTCAGCGCGACGAGCGAAACCCCAAGCGCAAAATTGCGAATTCCCATGCTCCCTCCGCCGGTACTAACCGGATCAGGTTCAATGGGTTTGCTGGTGTGCGTGAAGCTGCCAGCATCTCAGGCCCTAAAGGCCACCCCAGCGTTTTGTTTCGAGAAACCTTAAAAAAACAGCGCGCGTGCTGCGCCGATCAAACCGCCCACGACCAGGATCACCATGGGCAGAAAAGTCATGCCGTAGCCAACTTCCCGCTTGGACGGGTCCTTCACGTAAGTGTAGGCATAGATCTCACGGCCGATCAAATAGACCGCCCCGAGGGCCGCCGCGACCAGGGGGCTGAAATACTTCGAAAAGAGGTAAATTCCGGGCAAAAAAGCAATTAACTGTTCCAGGGTATTTTGCTGGACGCGGAAAAGCCGCTCGAAAATCTCGTTGCCGGTGATTGCGGGTGCCTTCACGCCATACCGGCCCCGGGCTGCGCCTACTCTGAAGCCGAATACGATGAACTGCAGAACTGCGAGCGCAGTCACGATATCGACATAAGCCATGGAACTTCCTCCCCTGTTGTTGGATTCTAGCATCCCGCTGCAGGCGGTTTTCCGTCAGGATAGAGACGCAATGAGCTTACCCCGAAAATCCACCCGAAACGGCACTCGTGGCTATGCCCACCTGGTCGAGATCGATGTCCCCGTCGCGCGCGTCTGGCGGGCGTTGACGGAACCCGGACTGATCAAAATTTGGTCAGGCCAAGAGGCTGAAATTGATGCTCGCCAAGGCGGTCTCTACAGGATCGGCAAGCGCAGCGGCAATTCCCGGGAAGCGCACATCGATATTTTCGACGTGAACCGGCGCCTCAGACTCATCTATCTCAACGGCAAGAATTCTCCCCCCAGCGATAGCGCGGCGGTCGACGATTTCATCCTCGATACGCGCCGCGGCGAAGGAAAAGCCTCGCTGCGGCTTCTGGGATCCGGGATTCCTGAAACGCCGGAGTGGGATCGCAGCTACGCCAGCATCCGCATGGGTTGGGAGCGATTCATGGCGCGCATCAAGGTGACTTTGGAGAGTCCGCCCGTACCGAAAAAGCCGGTCAAAATCGTCCCCAAGGATCCTCCCCTCCCCGGACTTGATTATTGATTTAAGTCCCAAAGCTTCTTGTTATGCTTAACGCCGCCCGGCGGCTACAGGATGATAAGGAGAGACCATGCTTGGGTTCCTGATTCGCGCAGCGCTGGTAGCGCTCGGCCTGTGGTTGGCCACTGATTGGGTTGCGGGCGTCTCGATCGACACTCCGCAAACATTGATCCTCGCCGGTATCCTGCTGGGCGTCGTGAATTCCGTCATCCGGCCCGTTGCCATTCTGTTGACCCTGCCCATGACCATCGTGACTCTCGGGCTGTTTCTGTTGGTTATCAACGCCGGCATGGTCGCTTTGGTGGCATGGATGCTGCCGGGCATGCACGTCGCCGGTTTTTGGGCGGCCTTGAAGGCATCCATACTCGTCAGCCTGGTGAGTTTCGTAGGATCTTGGTTCGTTGGCGGCAAGGGCCGCGTCGAAGTGATCCGCCGGCGCGGCTAGCGAACCCGCTATTGAGTTTTCGGCTCCGCCAAGGTCTTGGGATCCGTCAGGCTCCCGCCCGGCACGGTCAATATGCAAACTCCGACGATGATGATCGCCATACCGGCGAGCTGTACTGCGGATAGATGCTCATGGAGCACCACCCATCCCAGGATCGCCGCGATGGCGGGATTCACATAGCTATAGGTACCGATGATGGTGGGCGAGGTATTCATGGTCAACCAACCATAGGCCGTATAGGCGAGGCCGGAGCTCAGGAAAGTCAAATAGCAGAGCGAAATGAGGCCCGGCGCGCTCGGCGGCCAGGGCATCGAATCGCCGCGCGCAAGCGCAAGCGCCAGCAACATCAGTCCGCCCATGAGCATCTGCAGTGCCATGAACATCATCGAGCTCAGCTGGGTGGTGATGCTGCGATAGTAAAGCGTGCCCAACGCCCACGATGCGCTCGCGGTCAGAATGCCCAGTTGGGCGAGCGAGCCTTTGGCGAAAAGCGGTCCCTTGGGAACCAGCATCATCGCCGCGCCGATGAAGCCTATGGCCATGCCCACCACCGCAGACCTGGTCAACGGGTGGCCGCGCTTGCCGAAAACGCCGAGGCCCGCGATCCAGAATGCCGACGTCCCATTGAGCAGCGCGGCCTCGTTGCTGCCGAGAAATTGAATGGACCAGGTGTTCAAGCCGTTGCTGATGAACACCATGAAAAAACCCGCGATGGTGACGTGGCGCCACTCGATCAGCCGCCGGGGCAGGCGACTATGGCCGTGGATCTCCGCGATCAGCGCCAGCAGAACACCCGCGGTAACGAAACGAACGCCTGCGAACAAAGCCGGCGGCAAATTCTGTACCGCGATCTTCGTGAACAGAAAAGAAGAACCCCACACCAGATAGACGATGAGGAGGCATAAGAAAACCTTGGTGGAATGACGCGAGTCGCGCAAGCTACGCCGTGCGGCGTGGAGTTCCCGCGCGGAAAATCCAGTAGCAGACGCCGAACAGCAGCAGCGCCGCGATCCATTGCGCCGCGGGCAACGTGACGTGCAGCGCAAGTATGTCCGGATTCTGCGCGATCCAAATACACAGCGCGATGAAAATGCCCACCAGCGCCTCACCCGTGATCAATCCGGCGGCGAACAACATGCCGTTTTGCGCGAGCTTCTCATGGTCATCGGCCTCATGGCGTTTGCGGTGCCAACGGACGACGAATTCAGCCACCAGGCCGCCGGCCAATATGGGTGTCGAGACGTCCAGCGGCAAATAGATTCCCACGGCGACCGCGAGCACGGGTGCGCTCCAGCGGGAACCGATGCGCTTCAGGTGCAAGTCGGTAAGGATGATCAGCACTCCGATCACCGCGCCGATCACGATCATCAGTCCAGGCAGCGTTCCGCCGAACATGCCTTCGGCGACCGATCTGACCAGGTTCGCTTGAGGCGCAGGCAGGGCTTTGACGCCCGCATGCGAGGGCTCGCCGATTCCATAGGCGAATTGCAGCACGTTCATCACCGGCGCCATGACGCTGGCGCTGGCGATCACGCCGACACACAGCATGACTTGCTGGCGCCAAGGCGTGGCGCCCACCAACTGGCCCGCCTTGAGGTCTTGAAGGTTGTCGCCGGCAACCGATGCTGCGGAGCACACTACCGCGCCGATGAACACCACGGCCACCGCGCCAATGGCGGATTGCGGGCCCACCATCCACATGAGAACGAGGGACGCGAACAGAATGGTGCAGATCGTAATGCCGGAAACGGGATTGTTCGACGAGCCGACGAGGCCTGCCATGTAGCCGCTGACGGAAGAAAACAGGAAGCCGGCGATGATCATGATGACGGCCATCGCCAACGCGACGCCGAGAGTTCCCACCACCAGGTAGTACAACAGGAACAGGGGTATGACGAACAAAGCGATGCAGATCAATACGGCGCCCATCGGCAGATCGCGCTCGGTGTGCGGAACGTCTGCGCCGCCCTTGCCGCTCACCTTGAGGCCGCTTTGAATGGCTGACCACAGGGATTTGCGCAACGACCACAATGCCCAGAGGGCGCCGGTCAGCATGCAGCCGACCCCGATATAGCGCACCTGCCCTCGCCAAATAGCGAAGGCGGTGTCTTCGGCATTGAGGCCGGCCAGCTTGTGAAGCAAGGCGGGATCGTGCTGGAAGAAAAAGCTGTTGTAGAGCGGAATCGCCAGCCACCAGGAAAAAAGCCCGCCCGCGGCAATCAGAATCGCCACGTTGAGCCCGACGATGTAGCCGACGCCGAGCAGCGCGGGAGAGAATCCATAGCTGAAAAAGGCAATGCCGCGCTGTCCCACGAAGCGGTCCGAGATGAAAGTTTCAGGCAGAAGCGCGAAGCCCGACGTGATCAACTTGAACACCCCGCCGACGACGCTGGCCATGCCCAGGACCTTGGCGCCGGCCCCCGGATTAGCGCCGACCTTGAGCACCTCGGCCGCGGCCACGCCTTCCGGGAATTTCAATTTCTGTTCGATGATCAGCGTGCGGCGCAGCGGCACCGAAAACAGAACTCCGAGCAAGCCGCCAAGGCCGACGATCGCAAACGTCCACCAATAGTCGAACTTCAGCCAATGGTGCAGAAGAATCAGTGCAGGCAGCGTAAATATGGCGCCGGAGGCGATCGATGTGCCGGCGGATGCGCCCGTGGCCACGATGTTGTTTTCGAGAATGTTGGTCTTCCCAAAAAGCGGCAGGACCGCCATGGAAACGACGGCGGCCGGAATCGCCGTGGCCACGGTCAAGCCGGCGAAAAGGCCGACGTAGGTGTTGGCCGAGGCGAGGATGACCGTCAGGATGATGGAAAGAATGATGGCCTTCAGCGTGAGCTGCGGCGCTTCCTTGCCTTGCGTCATTCGACGTTCCCCATGAGTTTTTTAACCGGACGGCTGATCACCAGCAAGACCGCGCCCACTCCAACCGTGAAGTACACGATATGCATGTATTGCCCGGACATCGCTGGGACATTGTTTGCATCGAATTCTCCGGCGATCAGTCCCGCGACGAGATTTCCCAGCGAGGTTGCGAGGAACCACATTCCCATCATCTGGCCGACAAAGCGTTTCGGCGCCAGCTTCGTGTAATAGCTCAAGCCCACAGGACTCAGGCACAGTTCGCCGAAGGTATGCAGCAGGTAGGTCATGATCAGCCAGTACGGCAACACCTTCGAGCCGTGAGCGACGATGGCCGCCGCCGCCGCCATGACCAAGAATCCGGAGCCCATCAGCATGAGACCGAGGGCGAATTTCGCCGGCGCCGACGGGTTCAAATTGCGCCGGGCCAGCGCGATCCACAGCCAGGCGAAAAACGGCGCGCATAGAATGATGAAGATGGAATTGAAGGACTGAAACCAGCCGGTTGGGATTTCGAAATTGAGCCAACCAATCATGCGGTCGGTATAGCGTTCCGCGAACAAATTCAGCGACGAGCCGGCCTGTTCGAATCCCGAGAAGAACAACGCGCAACCGATGAACAACACCACCAGCACGACGCCGCGCCTGCGCTCTTCTGCCGTAAGGTCGGCGAACAGGAAGTAGTAGAGGAAGTAGAGAACACCCATGCCGGCGATGATGTAGGCGGCAGCCTGGCCCAACTGCAGCGCATCGATCGGAATCAGTCCGATGGTGGCGGCGATGACCACCAACGCCAGTATCGCCACGCCGATCCAAAGCCGGGTCCACTCTTTCGAGCGCGGGATCAGGGAATGATTGCCGCCTGCGGCGTGAATGGGCGCCGGCTGCACGCCAGCCTCCCCCAGATATTTACGGGTGAAATAGAACTGCACCACGCCCAAGGCCATGAACACGGCGCCGGCGCCGAATCCCGCGCGCAGCCCGAAGAACTTCTGAGCGACCGGGATCACCAGTGGACCGAGCGCGCCGCCGATATTGATGCCGATATAGAAAATCGTGAATGCAGAATCGAGGCGCGCGCCGCCTTCAGGATACAAAGCCGCGACGATGGCGCTGACGTTCGGCTTCAGCAGGCCGACGCCCAGGATGATGACCAAGAGGCCGATGTAGAAGCCTTTCGGGCTGGTCGAAATCGCGAGCAGCACGTTTCCCGCAGTAATGAATATGCCGCCGAGCATGACTGCGCGCTGGGCGCCGACGAGCCGATCGGCGACCCAGCCGCCGGGCAGCGCCGCTAGATAGACTGCGGCGTTGTAGAGGCCATAGATTGCTGCGGCGGTCTTATCGTCGAGCCCGAGACCGCCCGTGGCCACCGAAGCGACGAGGAAGAGGATGAGAACGGCGCGCATGCCATAGAAGGTGAATCGTTCCCACATCTCGGTGAGGAACAGGGTGGCCAGCCCGCGCGGGTGTCCGAAAAAAGTAGCGCCCACAGGCAGGCTCCTAAGCCCCGGCTTCGCGCTGAGCCTGCTCGGCTGCCTCTTTTTCGCGTGCCGCTATTTTTTCTTTGAGTAACAGTCCGGCCATGATGATCCCTATTTCGTAGAGCAAGTACATCGGCACCGCCATTGCACTTTGCGACACCGCATCGGGTGGCGTGACAAAAGCGGCAAAGATGAATATCCCCAACAGTACAAAACCGCGATTCTTTTTCAGCGTCTTCAGGCTCACGAAGCCCGTCCAGACCAATAGTACAGTAGCGACCGGAACTTCGAAGGCCAAACCGAAGGCCAGGAGCAGGACCATGACGAAGTCCAGATATGCGCTCATGTCCGTCATCATCTGCACGCCGTGCGGCGTGGTGGCGACGAAGAAACTCAGCATCACCGGGAAAACGGCGTAGTAGGCGAATGCGGCCCCGAGGTAGAACAGGATGATGCTGGAGATGAGCAGCGGCACGGCCAGCTTCTTTTCGTGCTTATAAAGCCCGGGCGCCACGAATGCCCAAGCCTGGTAGAGCACGAAAGGCATGGCCAATCCAACCGCCAGCAGCAGTGCCATTTTGAATGGCACGGTGAAAGGGGCAACGACGCTGGTAGCGATCAAAGTAGCGCCGGTGGGCAGTTTGTGGATCAGCGGCTCCGCCACGAACGTGAACAGCTGATTCATGTAGTACGCGCAGGGCACAAAGCAAATGCCGACTGCCAGCATCGCCTTGAGCAGACGATCGCGCAGCTCGAGCAAATGCGAGATCAATGTCCCTTCGGCGAGCTCGCTGGGCTTTTCCGGCTCATTCATTGGCGGCTTTGTTTTCTGGCGGCGTCGGGTGCCAATCCGCACCGTGTACCGCGGCCGCCGTTTCAGGCGAGTAGGCTGCAGCGGGCGCACTCGCCGGTGCCGGCGCTGCCCCTTCAGGGGAAGCTACCGTCGTCGGTGGATTCGGTATGTATGAGGTATCGAACGGTGCCGGATCGCTGTTCGGAGGCGGCCTGTTGCTCGAGGCGTCGCTCGCTTTGGTCTGCTTCATCAGCTCTTCAGCGCTGACTTCGCGTTCCAATTGTTCGGTCAATTGACGCGCCATCGCGCGCGCTCGCCCCACCCAGTTGCCCACTTGCCGCGCAACCTTCGGGAGTTTCTCCGGACCCAACACGATGAGTGCTATGGCCGAGGTGAGCAGTATCTCCGAGAACCCGACATCAAGCATGCGGCATCAGGCGTTGGTTTTCGGAGGTACCTTATCGCTCTCGCGCGCAGCTGCGCTCGAGCCGAAATCCGCATCCTTGTCCTGCTTGATCTGTTTGGCGGCCTCTTCCGTCTCGCCTTCGTTCATGGCCGACTTGAAGCCTTTGACCGCGGCGCCCAAATCCGAGCCGATGCTGCGCAGCCGCTTGGTCCCGAAGATGACCAGGGCAATCAGCAAAACGACTATCAGCATTTTTGAATCGAACATCTCGCTTCTCCGATTCCACGTGTAACCAATTGGGCGCCAATGATACGCCAAAGATATTATGACATTTGACCGTGACAGGCCGATGCGTGTTCGGTCGCATTTGCCGTTTTAATCAACTTTCCAGCCAAATGGTCACCGGGCCGTCGTTGGTCAACGACACCTGCATGTGGGCGCCGAATACCCCGGTTTCAACGCTGCCGTGCAACTCGCGGGCGAACTGTACAAGAGAATCGAACAATCGGCGGCCCTGTTCCGGAGGCGCGGCCGTCGAGAATCCGGGCCTGAGTCCCTTGGCCGTGTCGGCTGCCAGCGTGAATTGCGGCACCAGCAGCAATTGGCCGCCAACTTGGGTCAAGCTGAGATTCATTTTCCCGGCGGCGTCCGGGAAAACCCGGTATTGCAGCAGCCGCACCAGCAGGCGGCGCGCGCTAACCTCATCGTCGCTGGGCCGTACGCCCACCAAAACCAGCAAGCCCGGCCCTATGCTTCCCACTTTCTTACCATCAATTGAAACACTCGCGCTGGAAACTCTCTGTAATAGACCAATCACGATGGAACTCCCACTTTCGGCGTAAATGTAGCCAATATGGCGTCTGTATAAACCATTTTCGTGGATACTGTAGTACTATTATGTCAAATACGTTATAAAATGACAGAAAATCCCCCAAAAGTGGGAAGAAACATCTAAATTTTGGGCTGAGCTGGAACCGCGTCTGCCGCAAATCGCGCTTAATGCACCGGCTGACCAGCCCCTTCGCATCTTAGCGACGGATTTGGGAAGATTCAGGCCGATGGCGGCGATCCCCACCTTTAAGG
>Ga0209005_1000053_pt1 | contig 8849 bp, 9 predicted proteins | sample TexAe_RefH0_O2_FD_187952 | JGI IMG/M metagenome (GOLD analysis project Ga0209005, IMG submission 187952) | Forest soil microbial communities from Davy Crockett National Forest, Groveton, Texas, USA - Texas A ecozone_RefH0_O2 (SPAdes) (version 2) | ecosystem: Environmental > Terrestrial > Soil >... | reverse complement strand
CGACCAGGCGCGGCAGCTCATCGACCGACTCAACCCCACGTTGCCGATCGTGTTGGCCAACGTGGTCAGCGTCGGCCAGGTGGGGGTCACCTACCGGGACAACCTGGAAGCCCTGCTGGTCGAGCTGCCGCAGGGCGCGGCCGACATCCAAGCGGTCGGCGTGGCCAACCGGAACACCAAACAGTCTTACCTCGGCGCCTACCTGAGCTTCAACCTGAACCTCGGCTGGCCGCCCGCCTGTACCACCGGATTTCTGCCGGCCCAGCAGCAGCGGGCCGCCAGTTTCGAGGATTACCCAGATCCTCCGAAGGGCGACTTTTACTGCCGGTTGCCGCAAGACTCGATGCTCAATGTGCGTGGGGCGCGCAACTATCCGTGTGAGACCCGCCCGGGCAAGCGCGCCCCGACCGTCAAGATGTGCGAGAGCGATCAAGCGTACGTTCCCCTGAACGACGGATGGAACTGGAAGGGCGATCCGAACGCGACGTACACGGGGCAGGGTGTCCCGCAGTTCAGGCCGGGCGAGGAGCCGCCGGGACAAGTGCCGCCTCCGCTGCCGCCCGGTCCGCCCCCACCGCCGATAGCGGCCTTTGAATACGACCCAGGCACCGGAATGTACGTGGGACCCGACGGCCATGTGTACTCACGAGCCGAGCTGACCCCGGGTGCTGCAAAGGAGAAATCATGGCAGAACATGTTGATGCCGACGCCGAAGAAGTGAGCGATCCGGGCCAGCCCGAATCAGTGATGTCCGGGGAAACCGGCTCCGATGCCCCGGAAGTCGAGCCCAGGGACATCGAAGATTATGACAGCGCGGTTGATGCCGTCGTTGACGAAGATCCCAAAGACGTTGCCAGGCAAGCCAGGACGATGTCGCCGGTACGGCTGGCCACATTGGTGGGCGTGGTTGCGATCCTTGCGTCGACCTCGGTGGCCGGTTGGCTTGGCTATCGGGAACATCAGGCACGACAGGCCCAACAGCAGACCGATCTGCTCATCCGGGTTGCGCGTCAGGGCGCCCTGAACCTCACCACGATCGACTGGCACAATGCCGACTCCGACATACGACGCATTTTGGACTCGGCGACAGGCGCCTTTCACGACGACTTCTCCAAGCGCTCCCAACCTTTCATCGAAGTGCTCAAAAAGGCGCAGTCGAAGTCAGTGGGCACGATCACCGAGGCGGGCCTCGAGTCGCAATCGGGCGACGAGGCCCTAGTGATGGTTGCGGTATCCGTTGTCAGCACGAATGTCGGTGAGCCCGAAGCGGAGCCGCGGCATTGGCGAATGCGAGTCTCGGTGAAAAAGGTGGGCGACGGGGCAAAGATCTCCAACGTCGCGTTCGTACAGTGAGGACGCCGAAACTCGGCAATCATCGCGTAGCGAGCCGACCGACCAGAAAGGGTGCCATCCCCATGCGGGTTGCAACCGAAACCGAGACTGACACCGTCACCGGCCAAGAGCCAGTCGAGGTCTCCGCGAAGACAACACGGCAGTCGGCGATCGAGAACGAGCCCGAAGACGCAGTGGACGTTGTGGAATCGGAGGCTGCATCCTCCGAGGACGCTCACACCGAGGACGCCGAAGACGCTACGCCGCCGGCCCGTTGGCGCCGAATCAGGTGGTCACGGGTGTTGGCCTTCGGGGTGTTGCCGGCTCTGGCTCTGGTGATCGCGGTGGCCGCAGGTTTTCTGAAATGGCAAGACGGGTGGGTCCGCGGATCCAGAGTCGCTGGCATCGAATCCGTTGCGGCCGCGAAGGACTCGACCATCGCGTTGTTGTCCTACCAGCCCGAAACCGTCGACAAGGAGCTAAAAGCCGCCCGGGACCGGCTAACCGGCAGCTTCAAAGACTCCTACACACAACTGATCCAGGACGTGGTGATCCCCGGCGCAAAAAAGCAGCACATCTCGGCGGTTGCCGTCGTTCCTGCTGCCGCTTCGGTCTCGGCGACTCCAAAACACGCGGTAGCGCTGTTGTATGTCGACCAGACTGTGGTCGTCGGCAACGACGCGCCCACCGATACGTCTTCTATCGTCCGAGTGACGCTGGACAGAACCGGCGGCCGGTGGCTGATTTCGGCGTTCGATCCGATCTAGAGCCGTGTAACCGACGCCGACTTTTTGCGTGCGCGCATCACAGGGTGATTTGGGTCGGGCCGAAATCCTGACACAGCGTATACGGCGGCACGAAGGTGCTCGCGCACCCTTGGCCTCTCAGGACGTAGGTCGCGCCGGGCTGATAGGGATAACGCACCTCCGCCGGGTCCTGGCCATTCTTCGATGCGCACTCACCCTGCGTCCCCGAGCCGGCTGCAGACAAGCACACCACCGACAAGTTAGGCGTGGCATGGATTGTGCACGGTCCAGGCCGCATGGTGGCTGACACGACGCTCACTCCAGAAACTTGAATGACTTTCGGTTGCGAGAGGATGAAGGTGCACTGACCGGTACCGTCATCGTCTGACGGCGTCGCATGCGCGACGCCAGCAGGGTGGGCGGCGAGATACGCCATCAATAGACCGCTGAGTAATGCCATCGGGGATCTCGAAAGGGCTCCCGAAAAGCGCTGTCCGACAGCTCGTTTAGTCAGAGACGACATTTATCCTAACCTCCAATAATCGGCGGTCGCCTTCGATGAAATTCGCAAAGGACACTGATTCGGGGCTCGGGCAACACGTTTCGCACCTCAAACCGTCTTAAGCGTTGCCCTGGTCCGCGAGGCGCTCCAAGGGCGACAACGCCGCATTCAGGCGTGCGCGATCCTCTTGACTCAGCGTCATCAGCATCGCTGTGAACTGGCTATGCCTGGTCGCCAGAGCATCGCGCCGCATCGCATGGCCGTGCGGGGTGATCCCTACCACGACCGCCCGCAGATCAGTGGGATCGTGCGATCGCTCGACAAGTCCCAGTTTCTCCAATCGACGGATGGCCACCGTAACTGTTGGGGTGCGGACGCGTTGATGGGACGCCAACGCAGTCATACGCATGGGTCCGCACTCCTGCAGGGCCATCAGAATCGATAATTGCGCCAGTGTGAGATCTCCAGGCAGGATGCCGCCCGGATCGCGACGGCCCAACACCAGGAACACTTCTGATAAGACCTTGTGCAGCTCTCCCGCGAGGGCAGTGGCCTGCTCGTCAGCTTGCGTAGTTTGCTGACCGCGAGTGGAGCTCGTCGGTATCGAGACTGCGGTTTGCAACGCCATTACTTCCGCAGACCCGAACTGGTGGACGGTCCTAATGATGACATGCGGGAATACTATCCGTTATATAGTTTGATGTCTCCAGAAGCGGTGCCAGCTCGCATGTCAGCTCAGGAGTATGGAGCCGTTCTTACGTGATTGCCCCGGCGATCTTGAGTTCAATGAGGCGGTCGTCGTCGATGCCGAGTTCGCGCAGGACGTCGTCGGTGTGCTCCGCGAACTGCGGCGCTCTTGCCAGGTTTGCCCGATCATCGTCGAACTTGACTGGATTGGCCACTAGCTTCTGCGGATGACCCTCGGCATCAACGATTTCGGCGATGCGACCGTTGGCCGTCAGTGCTTCGTCATTGGCTATTTCCCAGGCGTCCTGTACCGGGGCCCATTGGCCCCTGCCCTTGCGTAATAGGGTTTGGCACTCGGCGAAGGTCAAGTTGCCGATAGCGTCTTCGACGATCTGCTGCGCAATGTCGCTGTGTTCGGCCATCGCCTCGATCGAGATGAACCGAGGATCTTCAGCGAGATCGTGCAGGCCCATCAGCTGGCAGAACTCCGGCCAGTAGCGGGTCGGCTGCAGCATCGACAACTGGACGAACCTTCCGTCCGAAGTCCGGTAGGCGCCGGTGAGCGGGTTGCCCGGAGCCTGGGTTCGGCGCTCTATCTTCGGCAGCGGGCCGTCCATCAGCATCGCCATGTTCACGCTGAATTGGGTTGCCCAGGCGCCGACCGCGAGGAGTGAAACGTCAAGAACCGACGGTTCCCCCGTGACCTGTCGGCCGTAGAGCGCCGCCGCCACGCCTCCGGCAATGGTGATCCCGCCGATGTTGTCTCCGTAAGCCCCGGCGGGCATGAACGGGGTGTGTTCGGCGTCGGGTGATGTGAGGCCGTCCGCGCTGCCACCTCGGGCCCAGAACGCCGTCGCGTCGTAGGCCCCGGCGTCGCGGTCGGGCCCGTTGGAGCCGAAGCCGTTGCCGGCGACATAGATGATGTCGGGGTTGACCCGGCGGACGTCGTCGACGTCGATGGACAACTTCGTCCGCGACGACGGCAGGTAGTTCGTCAGGAACACGTCGCTGCGCTCGATCAGTTCGTCCAGCAGGGGACGCGCTTCGGCGTTGTCGAGTGCCAGTCCGACACTGCGCTTTCCGCGGTTAGGCGCCTCCATAATCGGGGCGAACGACGATCCGGGTACGGTCGCCGCGGCGCCCAACACCTTGACCAGCCCACGCTGGGCATCGCCGGTGACAGGGTGTTCGATCTTCACCACGTCGGCGCCCCAGTCGGCGAGCACCGCGCCTGCCGATGGAACGAAGGTGAACTGGGCAACCTCCAGAACGCGAACTCCGTTGAGCGGCTTACGCATCAGATGTCCTTCACGTGGGGGTGGGCGCGGTGCCCACTCAGTGCATGATGTCTCGGACCTTCGTCTTCTCATTACCTTTGAGCAGCTCCGCGCCGGCGTTCTCCATGTGTCGCCGCCAATGCGCCTCGGCCTCATCGCCCTTGCGCTCGGCCACCAGGTCGGCGAGTCGGGTATATGACCGGATCAGCTTGGCGTACTGGGCCTTCGGCACGACATTTTGGACGCTGAGAAATGCTGCGGTCATATGCTTTTCGAAGATCTCGTGCAGCATGCCGGCGATCACGGTCAGCGTCGCGTTGCCCGACAGCTCCACTAGTCGACGGTGCAGTCCGGTCGACGCTGCGGCCAGCTTGCCCGTCTCCCACGCAGCGGGGATCTCATCGATGAGGTCGCGTAACTCGCGGTGGGCCGCAGCGGTGCCGTTTTCTGCGAGTAGTCGGGCGGCATACGGTTCGATCCCCATCCGTGCCGTCATCACGTCGGCAAGCGTCGTTCCCGCCATTTCGAGCAGGAAGCCTGCCGGCCGCGCGACGATCTCGGGGCCCGGGACGCGAACCCGGGCGCCGGTGCGTGAGCCGCGGCGCACCTCTACCAGGCGGTCGGACTCCAAAACTCGCACCGCTTCTCGCAGCGACGGCCGGCTGACCTGGAAGTGATCCATGAGTTCGGCTTCGTAGGGCAGGAAGTCGCCGTCTTTGAGCTGTCCCTCGACGATCATCCGCCGTAACGTGTCCGCCACGATCTCGGCCGTCTTGGGCGACCGCACCGCACCGTTTTTCTCTGAAACGGTCATCGGCCCGAGAGGCTCCCGTTTAGGCATCGCGACCTCCTGAAACTCAACATGTAGCACTCAGTACACCATGTACGGCGGCGATTTGGCGCATCCGTGGCATGCGTTAGTGCAGCTGCGACAGCACGCGCGTGGCGGCTGCGCCGTAGCCGGCGCGTCGCCTGCGCCCGACGAGGAAACTCGGCGGCGATGCAAACGCCATGTCGGGCAGTCGTTTGCGACTCGCAATCATCTCGTGCGCCTGTTTGTCGTTCCCGCAGATCGCGATCGACCACAGCATATCGTCGGTCACGTGGTCGGCGATCGTTTCCGGTTGGCCGCTGCGGAAGGCTGAACGAATCTGGGCGACCTCATCTGTCCAGCCGTGCAATTCGACGAGTGAGTCATAGGTCTTCACGGTGAAGTAGAAGGCGACCTGAAGCCGTGCGTCCCGAATAGCCCGGGCTGGGTCGTCGTTGTCGATCGCGGTGATCAGCCAACCCCAGCGTCGTAGCTCGGCCGGGTCGCGTCCGCTTGATTCGGCCCCACGCGCCAGTTCGGGCTCCACGAGTTCGGTCCACCACCGATCGGTAAATATGCCGTGCCCCAGTACGCCATCAGCAGTGCGACCTACCGTGCGCACCATGATCCTGTTGAACGCTCCGATCAGGATGGGCACATCCAACCGGCCGAAGACCGGCGCACGGATGTCGGCGTCGATGTTGTAGAACCGGCCCTCGTACCGAATGCGTTCGCCGTTCTCGGCTTGGAGAAAGGCCCGGATCACCTCGATCAACTCGGCCATCCGGGGAGCGGGGTGGGCGGCGTCGACACCGAACCAGTCTCTATTCATCCGCGAGGTGCCCGACCCGAGCCCCAGAAAGACCCTGCCCGGGGCGAGTGTGGAAAGGTGCCGGATCGCCGAGGCGTGCACGAAGGGGGACCGGGCGAACGCATACGCGATCCCGGGGCCGATCTTCGCCTCCGACGTGCCGAGCGCCATCTCGGTCGATGTGACGTAGGCGTTGAGGTCGGCGAACTCACCGGCGCAGAACGCGCGTGCCCCGACATTCTCGGCCTGCGTTGCCAGCGCAGGCCCCGGCCACGGCAGACCCCAGTCCATGCGCGCTCACATCCATCCACGTCACATCATTAACCTAGTAATACAAGTTCATTGTACGTCCTGATCGGCCATCGCGGCTAGATTCTCCCGATCACACACTATTTTCGACAAAAGTGTCAAAAATGGCTAGCCTCGGATATTGCTGCTGCCAGGCGTTGCGAGCGGAAGGAACGTGTCGACTGTGAAAACCCTGCCGAGCATGCTGCCCACTGGATGGTTCCAGGTCGCGTGGAGTGCGGACCTCGCCGTCGCTGATGTGGTCCCATTGCATTATTTCGGCCGGGATCTGGTCGCATTCCGGCAACTGGACGGGGTGGTGAAGGTGCTGGACGCGCACTGCCAACATCTTGGTGCGAGCCTGGCTCATGGTGGCTGTGTTGTCGAAGACGGCATCCAGTGCCCGTTTCACGGTTGGGTGTGGAACGGCGCCGGGCGCAACGTCCACATTCCTTATCAGGATCGGCCCAATAAGGCCCGGCGGGTACGTTCCTACCCCGTCGCGGAGCGGAACGATTCGATCTTGATCTGGCATGACATCGCCGGCAGAGAGCCACTGTGGGAGGCGCCCGACGCCTTCGCGGTGCTCGGCGATCACGTCCGCTCGCGGCAGTTCCACGCATTTGGCGCCGATTGCCGGACGCGGCATGAGCGGGTGAAGGTGCATCCCCAGGTGATCGCCGAGAACGCCGTCGACCCGCACCATTTCCAGTTCGTTCATCGCACCCCGATCAGTCCCGTGGTGTTGCGCGAGAGCACCGACAGCTCGACCTGGTCGGCCAAGGTCGGCTTCGGCCGGAGGTGGAGCGACGGCGTGGACCGAGATGGCGAGACGATGAACACGATCGAGATCTACTGGTCGGGCGTTGGTCTCAGCTACAACGGCGAACACGTCCGCGACGGGATCCGGGTGATCTCGATCTGCGCTACACCGGTGGACGACTCCCGATCAGACATCTTCGCCGGGTACTGGATCAGCGAAGAACAAACTGAAGAACCCGGTGATTTCGAAAACCGGCTGGCCGCGGCGAAACTCGCTCTGCCGGACGACATCCGGATCTGGGAACACCAGCAGTATCTCGAAAAGCCGGGCCTGGCCACTTCGGAGGGAGCGGGCTTTCGCGCACTGCGCCGGTGGGCGAGCGGCTTCTATCCCGAATCGCAGGCCGCAGCCGAGCCGGTTGCGCATGGCGTCTGATGGCTCGCCGCGCCGGGTAATACGCAAGTCCGACCGCACCCGAGAGTCAATTCTGGATGCTGCGCGAACCGCGTTCGCGCGCAAGGGTTTCTCTGGCGTCACCATCAGGGACATCACCGAACTCGCAACGGTCACCCGGGCGAACTTCTACTACTACTTCGCTGACAAGACCGAGCTGTTCATTGAGCTGGGCACCGATACCTACCGCGAGGCACTCGCGGTTGTCGAAGGCTTCATGGAGCAGGGCAGCCCGCCCGACAGAGGCAACATCGAGGCTTGGGTCGCCGGCTACTTCGACTACCTCGATCGCAACGGCGCGTTCGTGATCCGCTCCACGGAGGACATGCCTCCCGATCGCAAATTTCGCGCGGCGGTGACCCGCTCGCACCGTCGAACCGCCACCGCACTCGGTGAGGGCATCGCGAAGCTAGCGTCGGCACCGCCTGACCTCGACCCGGTGGCAACCGGCCTTGTGGTTATGGCGATGCTCGAGCGTTCCTGGCTGATGATTCAGCACAACGAAATCCCATCGACGACGCGCCAAGCGGTGCTCGTCGCCGCCACCGAGATGCTGTGGCGAATGGTTACCGGTCAGACCTGACCGGCGTCCATTCTGCGATTAGCCGATCGACCGTGGTGAGCCGGCCCAGCACAGCGATAGTGTTGTCCAGCACTTGGTTTGCATAGTCCTGCGGAGTTCCACCGACGGCGTCGCGCGGCACGACAAGGTCGAAACCGGCCTGTGTGACATGCCCGGCAGTATGGGTGATCGCCAGATTCAGCGAAACGCCGACGAGGACGATGGTCCTCACGCCGAAGCCTTTGAGCACGGGCAGCAATTCAGAATCGAGCGTGGGGAAAAGGCCGTGGTGGCGCGGTAACACCAAGTCAGTAGGTGCCAGCAGCTCGGGAAGCACTGCGGTGGAAGCGGTTCCGGGAGCCCAATGTGCGGTTGCCGGACCCAGTGCCCGCCAGATGCGCGCCGTCCCGGTCGGCCGGCCGCCGAGGTTGCCCTCGTAGGTCGCGTGCACCACTCGCGCGCCGAGCTGACGGGCCGATTCGAGAAGCCGGGCCACGCTGGAGACGAGTTCAGAGCTGTCGGCGGCCAAGGCGGGCAAGACGGAGTCGGGGCCCAACACACCGTTCTGGCATTCCACACAGACAACAGCCGTGGTCTCGGGGTCCCATGGTGTCGGA
>Ga0209005_1000052_pt1 | contig 8991 bp, 6 predicted proteins | sample TexAe_RefH0_O2_FD_187952 | JGI IMG/M metagenome (GOLD analysis project Ga0209005, IMG submission 187952) | Forest soil microbial communities from Davy Crockett National Forest, Groveton, Texas, USA - Texas A ecozone_RefH0_O2 (SPAdes) (version 2) | ecosystem: Environmental > Terrestrial > Soil >... | reverse complement strand
TAAGTTCAAAACGCAAATATCTTCTATTTACAATAAAAACATTTTCACAACCTTCAATATAACCTATAAATCAATTTATAAATTTTTTTTTTAATTTATAATTAAAAATTTTTACACCTGTAGTCTCTGAAGTGTCTTTTTGAAAAGTTCCTTGCTGATTTACCTTATTTTTAGTTTCTTTTTTCATTTTCTTTAATAATTTGTATATTCCAGCAAATAGCTTAATTTAATTTATATATATTGATTTAATCATTTTACAATAAAGGCTTTTATTATTAAATACAACAATACATATAAAATTACCATCGTTGCTGCATGCAGTAACGATGAAACAGGAGTGGGTCCTTCCATTGCATCTGCAAGCCAAGTGTGTAATCCTATTTGTGCTGATTTACCTATTGCACCAATGAATAATAGGAAAGATATTATATTTAATAGATTTATTTCACCAAAAAATAAAAAAAATTTTATATCTTTTATATAATCTATTAAACTAAAAACAATAATATAATCTGTTGTTTTAAATTTTCATAGTAAAAATAATATTCCAATTATAAAAAATACATCCGCAATTCTATTCATTACCATTGCTTTTATGGCACCTTTATTTGCAGCTATACGATTATATCAAAAATTAATTAATAAATAAGAACAAACACCAACACCCTCTCACCCAACAAATAATTGTAAAAAATTATCTGCTGTAACTAATACTACCATGAAAAATGTAAAAAAACCTAAAAACGTGAAAAATCTAATAATAAAAGGATCATGACCCATATACCCTATACTATAGATATTAACACATAAAGAAATAAAAAATATAATTAATAACATAATAACAGTTAAAGAATCAAATAATAGTCCGATTTTTAATTGTATATTATCAATAATTAATAATGTGTATAAATCACATACAATTATACTTTTATTAATTATAACTTCATAAAATATTAACCAAACAAATATATTAGATACTAATAAACTTAAAATAGATAAATATAAAGACGTTTGACGTCCTATATATTTACCAAATAAGCCAATTATTAAACTATTAATTAAATTAGAAAAAAAAATATATATATACATTTTTTTATTTTATTTTATTTTTTTTTTTAATATATATTTATTCATCAATATATTCAAGATACAAATAACCAGGTATTAAATTAGTTTTATTTTTATTATTTGTTATATATGTAATCTTCTTTAATTCTTTAAATAAATCATCTTTATTATTATATTTTTTGTGTTTTAAATCTAAACGTAAAAAAGAATAATCATTATCATTCATTTTATTTTTATCTAATAAAACTAAAGAACCACATATTTTTTTCAAAGGAAAAATATTATTAAATTCCATTTCTTTTATAAAACATTTAAAAGTTAATTCATTTTTTCTTTTTTTTTCTTTATAATATTCCTCTTTTGTTAAATGTCATATAAAATAAACTTCATAACCGATTATTTTATAATTACGATTTCAACTAAAAATATACGATAAACTATCTAATAAAATATCAAGTTCTTTTTCTTCTTTAATATTATTATAATATGTATCAATTATATTATAAAATTCTTCTATATAATATCCATTTGTTGTTATAAATACATTAAAATTATCAAATTTATTAGTATTTATATCTAATGTTATATCCTTATTTTTTTTATCATTTAAATTAATAAAAAAAAAAAAAAAATTTAAAGAATAACTTCTACGTTTTAATTTTTTATAATCTTTAAAAAAATAATTTAATTTTAATAATAATTTTTTTAATCCCGATTTTTGTATTTTAACACATAAATTTAAAAAATCTAAATTAGATATTACATATTTATTTTTAAAAAAATAATTAATTTTATAATACCTACTATCTTTTTTAAATCATCGAAATAATTGTGTAATAAATCTTATTTTATTTTTTTCTAATAAATTATGATTACATATAATTGAATTTTTAATACAACTAATAGGTTTAATTAATTTATCTAATTTTATACTTTTAAATTTTCTACCTTTACAAATTTTATATGGAATAATTTTTTTTTTCATTTTTTATTTTTTATTTCTCCTAGATAAATCGGGACCATTTACAATTGATAAATCTTCCTTATTTTCTTTTAAAATTAAAGAATCATCAAATTCTTTCATTCAAGTTTTTTTTTGCTTTTCTTCATTATATTTTTTTACTGTTTTTAATAAAAGTTGATTATCATTTTTTTCAATTTCATCTCTTTCTATATAATTAGATACCTTTTTTTTAACCACTTCTTTTAAACTTTCCTCCTTTAAAATATTTTGTTTATATTCATTTAATCAATTATATTTATTTAATTTTTTTTTTAATTTTATATCTTCTTTTACAATATTCAATAAATTTTCTATATTAATCTTTTCTTTTTTTATTTTATTAATTTTTACATCTAAACCTAAATTTTTAAAAATTATTTTTGATTGATTATCTTCCTTTTTACTAAAAATAATATAATTATAAAAATATTCTATTATATAATATTTTTTATTTTCATTTTCATCTTCATTATTTATAGATTTAGACAAATTAAGATCTAAAAATTTTTGATTTTTTTTTATTTTTTTTAATATTTTTTTTAGTAATTTTAAATCATCATTATCACTTATTTTTTCCTTTATATTCATTAAAAATTGACCTTTTTTTTCATTTATAATTTCTTTATCTATTGATTTCTGATCAATAAAAGGTTGGTAATATAATGTATTTAATGTTAAATCTTTTAATAATAAATTAAAATCATAATAATTATTTATTGAAAATTTAAAAATTCTTTTAAATAATATAGTTTGATGTAATGCACGTTCTTTTTCTTTTTCTTGTGTTATCACAGGATTCTCATTTTCAATATTAACTATAGGTGTATATTCTTTTATTTTTATTTTTTTATTAAAATCAAAAAATCCATGATTTTTTCTATATAATTTTTCTTTTTTATATTTTTCAAATTTTTTATATAATAATCAATCTTTTACTTTTAAAGTTTTTTCATAATATTTAAAATATAGATAAAATTTTTTTTTTACTTTTTTTAATTTATATATCGATTCATTAACTAAACTACTTTTTTTTTTTTTATATAAAAAATCCCATATTTTATTATTTTTAACTTCATCTTCATTAATTTTTTCACCTATTCAAATAGGTTTTAATCCTATATTTTCTGAATATAAATCTTTATCCATAATTTTATCATACATTTGTATTTTTCATTCTAATAAATTAAATGCTCATTTATCTAAATGTATATACATTGTCATTATATCTTTAAAATATTGATGATTAAATACTTTTATTGATAAATATATAAAAAATCAAATAATTAATAATTCTTTTAACTTTACTTTCTTATTTTTTATATATTTTAATTTATTTTTTATTATTTTGAAAAATAATAAAAAAACAACTATATTCATCATAAATAAAATACTAATTTCTTTATTATGTAAAAAAACAGGTATTATTATTACTAAAAAAAAACAAAAAATAGAAATAATTTCAATATGATATATTGTTATATTTCATATATAGTTTAAATAAAAAAAACGTCATTTTTTTATATCTAATTTAAAAAAATATATATATCTATAACCTAATTCTTTTATTGTAAATTTGGCTATACAATAATATAATAGTAACAATAATAATATAGTTCTATTATAATATATAATTTTAACTCATAATCAAAATAATGGATAAATAAATATATTATTAATTCAAAATATATAATATATTAAAACTGTAACATCTATTATACATAATAGATATACTAATAATATATATATTAAATATATATATAATATATTATTTTTCATTATTTAATATCTTAACTATATAAAATTAAAAATGCCATCATAATGGCTAATAATCCCATTGCTTCACATAAAGCAAAACCTAATAAAGTTAATTGAAATAATTTTGGTTCTTGTAATGGATTTCTACTAATACCTAATACTAATGCTCCAAATACTATACCAATACCTGCTCCTGCTCCTGCACATCCTATTGTTGCTAATCCTGCTCCTATTGATTTTCCTGCTATTGTTATTGCGCTAAAAAAGATTGATTTCATTTTTTTTGTTTATTTAAATTAAATTTTTTTATTTTTTTTATTTTGTTTATTTAATAATATAAAATTTTACAATTTATTTATTAAACAATAGTAACTATTAAAACTTTTTTTATTTTTTAATAATTTTTTATATCATGGAGGCGGGACTTGAACCCGCAACCTTTTACACCCAAAATAAACGTTCTACCTATTGAACTACTCCATTTTTTTTTATATCCTAAAGGAATTGAACCTTTATTTTTTATTTAGGAAATAAATGTTTTACCCGTTAAACTAAGGATATTTAATATAAATTAAATGGCCCGAACAGGACTTGAACCTGCATCTTACCCATTATGAGCGGGATGCTCTACCTATTAAGCTATCGGGCCATTTAATTTACTTACACTTTTATTTTGGTGGTAAATGGGAATTGAACCCACATTTTTATAGTCACAATATAACGTTCTACCATTAAACTATTACCATTTTTTACCATCGGAGGGACTTGAACCCTCAAAAGCCATAGCCTAAATATGGAGTGTCTACCATTCCACCACGATGCTTAAAAGCTGAGATGGGAATTGAACCCATACTTCTTGTTTTGCAAACAAATACAATACCTTTATGTTACTCAGCTTATATAAACTTGAACTAGTTCCGCGAGGGAATCGAACCCTCATCATATGATTAACAGTCACATGTTCTACCATTAAACTAGCGGAACTTTAAATTACCTACGGAGGGACTTGAACCCTCACACTAATTACTCAATAGAGGATTTTAAGTCCTCCGCGTCTACCATTCCGCCACGTAGGTAATAAACTTAACATAGGACGTGGAGGGATTTGAACCCTCATTGCCTTTATGGCAACACTTTTCAAGAGTGCCGCATTAACCATTCTGCCACACGTCTTTTTATTTGTGAAGGGAGAGAATCGAACCCTCTTCTTCTGATTTTCAGTCAGATGTTCTGCCATTGAACTACCCCCACTATATATGAACCGTATGGGATTTGAACCCATCTTACTACCGTGAAAGGGTAGTGTCCTAACCAAATAGACGAACGGTCCTTTTTATTTTTTCCAGAGAGAAGGGTTTGAACCTTCATTTTTAGTATCAAAAACTAACGTCCTTCCAATTAGACGATCCCTTTTTAATTTTTGTATAGTATTTATAAAATTTTTTTTTATTTCAATCTTATAAAGATATAACTAAAAATTTTTAGCTTTTAATAAAATAAAATTCTTATGATTTTTGTTTTTTACTAAAAATTTTTTTTTACAAATCATCTATACTTTTTAAATAAATGCTTTAGACAGGATTCGAACCTGCATCTTACTGCTTAGAAAACAGATGCTCTACCTATTAAGCTACTAAAGCTTAATATTTAAAATTCTGTCGGGTAGGACTTGAACCTACATCGGGAAACCCATAGATTTACAATCTAACGCATAACCTTTCTGCCACCGACTTTTTTGCTTCATGCAGGATTTGAACCCGCATCCCAAGGCTTACAAAACCCGTACTCTACCATTAAGCTAATGAAGCTTTAAAAATGCACTTAGTTGGGTTCGAACCAACGGCTTTTTGCTTATCAAACAAACACTCTACCACTGAGTTATAAGTGCTCGAAGGTAGCTGGGGTTGAACCAGCAATGCTGATTTTGAAGACCAGGGTTTTACCATTTAAACTATACCTTTTTTCCCTAGTGTGGGGATCGAACCCACGTCAGCGGATTAAAAGTCCGCTGCATTACCACTATGCTAACCAGGGTTTGGAAATGATGGGACTTGAACCCATACTTTTTGTATGCAAAACAAACGTTCTACCAGTTATACTACATTCCCTTTATGGACGAGGTGGGATTTGAACCCACGAGCTAAGATAGCCAAGGCTTAGCAAGCCTCCACAATAACCACTCTGTCACTCGTCTTTATAGCTCGTAGGAATTGAACCCACATCTTTGATTTCGAAGATCAATGTTCTACCATTGAACTAGAGCTTTAATTAAATAATTTACTCTTGATTGGAATTGAACCAATATCTTCACATTCGCAATATGACATTCTTGCCTTATTAAACTACAAGAGTAATTAAAAAAAAATAACCCAAAGGTAATTGGAATTGAACCAATAATGCTGATTTTGGAGACCAGGGTTTTACCATTTAAACTATACCTTTTTATTATTTCTTTACTCCCGCACCAACTTCCGTTAGCACGACCTTGTTACGACTTAGCACTCATTGCTCATACTAATATCTTTACCAATTAAAAACAAGATTAATAAAATTTTTTTAATTTTAATTATTATTTTTATTTTTTATACAAGATTTAATCCCGGTAAATTCCATTAATATCAACTCTAAGCGCTTGACGGGCAGTCTGTACACAAATCTAAACAATTTTCACCGTTTTGTTATGATAAACGATTACCAAGCTATTCCTACTTCATGTAACTAAGTTTCAAGTTACAATTCGTACTTAGGTAATTTTTAAGATTAGCCAAAATATAAATTTCAGCAACATTTTGTAAATACCATTGTATCATATGGATAGCCCAACATATAAAGGGCATAACGACTTGACATAATCCTCACCTTCATCTGATTTTTTATCAGCAGTAATTCTATTTTTTCTTTTTCAAATAATTAAAAAAATATAATAGAGTCAAGGGTTACATTCGTTAGAGGACTTAACCAAACATATCAAAACACGAATTGACGACAGCCATGCACCGCCTGGTGTTTATTCTTTAGAAATCTTTTAAAATCATTTTTAAATTTTTCTTTGCTTTTTAAAAAGCTTCAAATAAACCTACTATATTGGTAAGATGTAGTGCGTTATATCAGATTAAATCATATGATCCACAGCTATAAGGATTTACCGTCAATTCCCTTGACTTTCGGCTTTGCAACATTACTTGCCAGGTAGAAGATTATAGCGTTAGCTACGGTTTATACTATATTAAAAAAATTTTTAATCTATTTAAAAAATAGACTCTAAAATGGTTTTTTTTTTTTTTTTAATATAAAAAATAAACCAATCTTCATCGGTCAGGGCGTGGACTATTGGGGTTACGAATCCCATTTGAACCCCACGCTTTAGCACTTCAGAGTCAATATATTATTGTTAAACGTTTTCACTTAAAGGTCATCTCTTATATTTTTGCACATTTTACCATTACATATAAGGTATCTTTAACATCCAATATATTCAAGCTAGAATGTTTTTTTAATATTCCAGGAACACGACTCCTGTATTTTATTAAAAACTTTTCTAACCTCCTATGTGGCCTTTTACACCTAGTTATGAGGTCAAAGACTTGCACAATCCGTATTACCGCGGCTGCTGGCACGAATTTAGCCTGTGCTTACTTATAATTACCTTCATTATATTCATTATAAACTAAGTTTTACAATGTAGTAATTACACCTTCATCACTTTCGGAGACTTGCTGGATCATACTTGAATATATTGTCCAATATTCCCTACTGCAGTCAAGGATGCTCAGGCACTTTTTCAAGCCCGTTGTGGCAGTACGTTCGTTAAAACCTGCTAGGCATCTTAGGCTTGAATATCTTTTATATTATTCAACTACCCTAATACCATAAAAGCCCATTTTATTTACTGCGCAATTTGCTTTCTATAATTTTTTTTTTTTTAACAAAAAATTATTATCGTTTAATTGAGTTTTCTCAAACAGTAATTTAGGTTCTTTTATTATACTCACCTTTACGCCATCTAAAATTTTTATATAAATGTTAGAACAAGCTTGCATGTATTAGGCAGGCTCCAAGCCTTCCAACCGAGCCAGGATTAGACTCTCTTTTAATGATATAAATAAATATATATTTATTTATTATATATAATTCCATAATATTTGGGGAGGGCAGGAGTCGAACCTACAAGATTAGAACCATGAATACTACTAACAGCCGTGTTACCTCCCGATGGCTATGGGATTTGAACCCATATCAGCTTGCTCGACAAGCAAGTATTTTATCCAATTAAACTAAGCCACCTGCTTCTTTTTTTTATTATTAAAAAAAACACAAATTTATATAAGCTTATTCATTTTTTTCTTCAATATCAATATTATCTTCTTCTTTAATTCCAAATCCCATTAATTTATCAATTATTTCACTTAAAATTCAAGAAAAACCAACACACCCTATTTGTTCTGGTGATAAATTATATCAACTAATTATACTTATACAAGTAATAAATTTTAATATTTTAATATTTCTTTCAACTTCCTTTTTATATTCATATATTTCTTTTTTTTTTTCTATATCATCTATATTATTAAATAAAAAAAATGATTCATTAAAAAGATTATAAAATAACCCTTCTAAATTAAATATATATATAAATAATCTCATAAAACGTATTAAATATTTTAAATTTTTCATTTTTTTTTTTATTTTTTTTTTTATTTTTTTTTTTTTTTTTTTTTTTTTTTTTTTTTTTTTTTTTTTTATTTTTTTTTTTATTTTTATACATTAAATATCAATTTAAAAATTTTTACAAATATACCAAACATCGATATTAAACAAAAACATAAAATTTAATTAAAAAATATATAGAATATTAGTTTATTATAGCTATATGTATTGCTACAATTACACTTAAAAACTAACGATATTATTATCTATAATCTTCTTATAAAAATTAATCTTAAGAATTTTTTCCTACTTAAATGTATTCAGTAGTTAAAGAAAATGAATGTAGCTTCTTGATATGCTTTTGATCAAACAACCAATAAACAATTGATTCATGGGGCATTTACTATAAAACTAACAAGATTTCATTTAATAAGTAAAAATCAATTACTCTCTCACTCATGCATTCTTCTCATACTAGCTCCCCTTCCTTTCAATTTTCCACGCCCATAGTAGATAGG
>Ga0209005_1000051_pt1 | contig 9081 bp, 8 predicted proteins | sample TexAe_RefH0_O2_FD_187952 | JGI IMG/M metagenome (GOLD analysis project Ga0209005, IMG submission 187952) | Forest soil microbial communities from Davy Crockett National Forest, Groveton, Texas, USA - Texas A ecozone_RefH0_O2 (SPAdes) (version 2) | ecosystem: Environmental > Terrestrial > Soil >... | reverse complement strand
TTTGCGTATGTCCTGCGTCGCTGGTCAACGCCAGTTTGGAACAGAAGATCAGGGATGGGTCGCCCACTTTGTTTACTCGGCCCTACAAGATGAGCCGATCGCGATTTATGGTGACGGTCGGCAGGTCCGCGAGCTGACGCGACCCTTCGGCGCCGCAGACACTTAAAGTCGAGTGCGCTTCGTGATTGCCCAGCTTAGGCAGTTGCGTCACCACCGCTAGGCGATTGGAATCCTTGGACCAGGCAAAATCGCTGACGGTGCGAAGTTGCTGACAGCGCCACTCGCCGTCGTGAGAATGCAGATCGAAGACATACAGGCTTGCCTCGTCGTTCTCGACGACACTGTGCTGATCGTGCTTGTCCTTCGTCCGAGCGTCCGAGATGACGGCGATCTTTGCGCCATCCGGCGAAATGGCTGCTGCGCGGCTGCCGCGCGGCAGTGTGAAGATTACCGTCGGCTTGCCGTTGGCCGTCGGCACGATCGCGAGCTGCGGTTGGTCGTCGACACGATATTCGCCGAACAAGGCCCCGTCCATGGTGAAGCCCACCGGCGTGAATTTTTCCGGCAGGTCGAGCTTGAGAGAGTCGCCGCCGCCCGGCGGGATAACGCGCCATTCGTCCTTGGCAGGTCCCTTTTCACCGTAGCTGCGCGCGTCGAACAGGATTTCCTTGCCGTCCGGCGAAATCGCTACCGGCGTCGCCGAGCGCAACGAGGTGTAGTCACTGCTGGCGAAGGGACGCTTGTCGGCAGCTTCGAGCGTCGCCGTTGAGAGGCTGCAAAAAACGAGTGCACCCGCGAACCGATAGGGCCAATGGCTTGCCTGCATGGATAATCCTCGCCTTGACGTGGCTGCAGATCATAGCGTGCGCGGCTGAAGAAACCAGGTTCTCGGGGCGCAACCCGATCAGCCAATATCGGCCGCAGTGGCTCGCTACCTGGCCAAACCCAACTAGTAGTGCCTGCGCTCCTTGGGAGGGGACCGCTGCGGATCTTTAGGGTACATTCGTCCAATCATGACGCATGCCCCTGGGGATCCCGCAGATCGCGGCAAAGCCGAAGAGTTTTTGGACAACATGGCCGCGACGTTGGCGCGCGGCATCGTCGAGTTGCCGGCCTTTCCCCAAGTCGTCATCAAGGTGCAGGAAGTACTGAAAAACCCCAACTATACGGCGCGGATGTTCGCCCAGCCCATTTCAGCGGACCCGCTGCTCGCGAGCCGATTACTCAACATGGCGAACTCGGCGGCGTTCAATGCGACAGGAAGAGTGATCATCGACTTGGGCATTGCCCTGACGCGGCTGGGCGCGCAAAAGGTTTACAGCGTCGTGCTTGCGCACGCCATGCAGGATATCCGGCGGACCGAATCGTTGCGAAAGATTGCCGGGCCCCTGGATGAGTTATGGTCCGAAAGCGTCACGGTCGCACACTTCTGTGATGCCGTGGCCAAGCGTACCTCGCTGCACATTCAGGATGCCTTCGTGGTGGGTCTGCTGCACCTGATGGGTCGCTTTTATATCCTCGCCCGTTGCGCGGAGCAGGATCCGTCGAAAGAGCGGATCGCATTGAGCAGCGATCTGGTGGACAAGTGGCACCCTACCATCGGTGGCGCGGTGCTGAGAAACTGGCAGATGAGCGAGGCGGTTTGCGAGGCAGTTGCGGCGCAGGGGGATTCGAGCGCGACTCACGCGGGACCGCCGATGCTTGCCGATGTTCTTGTCGCCGGCGTCCGCCTCGCGCGGCGCCTGAGAAATCCTCACGAAACCGCAAGCCTTTCTTTGGGCGGCGTGTTGGCGCGCCTCAATTTGTCGATCGAGGCATGCGGCAGCCTCGTTGCGGAAGCGGAAACGGAGGTGCGGGCGCTCAATCGGGCGTTGCGCCCCTGATCAAGGCCCGCACCCACATCTCGCCTCAGAGCGACAACAGGCGCTCGAAAAACGCGCGGTACTGACGCAGTGCTATGCGCAAGCTCTCCGTGGTAGTCGACTCTGCCTGTTCGAATCCCTTTTCCAGTTCAGAGCGTTGAGTGCGAAAAGACTCGGTCAGCGCCTTGGTTACCTCTGCGACCAGCTCATCGGCTGCGTGTACGGCCTTTTTCGGATCATCGACGAAGCTTCGCTGCACCAGATCCCAGCGCGAGCGAAAATCTACAGCGGTGCTCGATGGAAACAAGGGCGCCAGTCCGCTCTCTTCTTTGACGTTCCTGACGCCTTTGGTGTTGACCAGCGCTTCGGTGTTGAGCACCGGCGGCAGCGGCCGGCTCGCCTGTTCCACATCGCTACCCTGCAGTCTGGTGGCCGGGACATCGTCCGGCGCCGCTTCACGCGGCTCGCCATTCATCTGCGGACTCATGAGTGCACCGCCAGGCGCGGTGCGGGCGCCACGGCCGTCACGGGGTTCGGGGCAACGCCGAGCAACTCGTCGAATAGCGTTCTGTAGTGAACCACTGCCTGGCGAAGCTCCTCAGTATCCGCCTCGCCCTTCATGTCGCGAGCCGCGATGATCCGCGCGGCGCGATAATTGGACACGACACCGGGGTGGTCAACGGAAATATCGGCCGCGCGCGCTTCGAAATCCCCCATGGGATAGCCGCGCTTCTGCATGACTTCTCGAACCAGTTGGTCAGCCTCGGCGACCGCCCCTTTCGGGTTGTCGACAAAACGGCTCTGCAACATCGCCCAAACCTGAGCGTACCGCGCCGCATCGGCGGGGCTTAAGGGAACAATCGTGAGACCGGCAACGTGCCGCTCGCGTCTCATCAATTCCGCCTCGGCTTTCCTGCGATTGCCGAGCCGGGCAACTGCCAGATCATATTCCGGACCATATCGGCGTTTCAGGCGCAGCGAGCGTTGACGTTCGACGCTCACCCATATGATGGCCGCCAGTGCCGCGGCGACTAAAAGGACAACAAGAATGACTGCGTTAGCGGGCATTGTGTTCATGGCGGAATTTTCCCTCTCAGGTTGAGATGGACACCGTAGGGTAATCATCGAACGCGCGCACTCGGTTGCCTTCAAACAGTGGCGTAAGACAGCGCTCACTTGACCGGTAGGAACACCGGGTCGTCGGCGATTCGAGTTCTTTGAGCGCTTGTGTAATTTCTACAAGAACACCGACCATGGATCGCAATCTACTTGACGATCGCTCAACACGACTTGACGCGCCGCGGTCGGCAGGTGTCGAATCTAGGTGACTGCAGGTGGTACGCCTCAACCGCCATGCCTCTTCAAAAACGACCGGACGAGCACGGGGAGATAACCCATGATCACAACACAACGCATAAAAGTAATCTGTATCGCAGCCATCGCGACGTTCAATCTATCGATCGCACTCGCGAATGGCAGCGACAGCAATTCCAACGAAGCGATGCCCTTAACCGGCTCAGTGCCCAAGGCCAGCTGCGGCCGGGGCGATCACACCGAAAGCGGACTGCAAGGCCAGACGACACCGCAAGAAAGATTCAGCGGCGATTCGGAACGCGCTTACAACTGCAACTTGAGCTTGGTATCGCAATTCAAGGGTGAAGGTTCGGTGTCGCAGAATGGGCCAGCGTATTTCGACGATTGCGCCTACTACGCGACGAACGACAATGCTCAGCAGAAGCACTTGGGCGTCGCGGTGATCGACGTCTCGAACACCTCGCATCCCGAGGCCGTCAACTACTTGGCGGACACGCCGAGCATGCTCAATCCGCATGAGACTTTGCGCGCGCATTCGGGGCGGCGGTTGCTTGCGGCTGCGCAGAACAACGGCACTAACTTCGCTGTCTATACGCTGGCGCATGACTGCCGCAATCCGAAATTGCTCGCCAGCATCGAGCTGCCGGGATCGCAGGCCCACATGGGCAACTTCACACCCGATGGAAGGACCTACTACATCGGCCAGAACAACCGCGGCATCGGCGGCTTTGTTTATCCGGTCGACCTCGATGACGCGGCAAAACCGCAAGAGATGACGCCGTGGCAGTACTTGGGCGATGGCAGGCCTCACGGTCTTTACTTCAATGCCGCGGGAACGCGGATGTATGCCGGCCAGCCGGGTCTGTTCGGCAATACCGGCTCCTCGATCGGTCCCGACGGCCTGGTGATCGAGGATGTCAGTGACTATCAATTCCGTCGCCCCAATCCGCAGATCAAAATAATCAGCAAGCTCTTCTGGACCGATCAGGGCCAGGTGGAGGACATGTACCCCTATTTCGCCCATGGGCATCACTACCTGGTGAGCTCGGATGAGTCCGGGGGAGCCGGCGGCGTCGGCGGGCTGGCGGGAGCCTGCGCGCGCGGAGCATCGCCCTTCGGCTATCCCAATATCATCGACATCACCGACGAGAAGAACCCGCGGATCGTGCAAAAGCTGCGGTTACAGGTGAGCGATCCTGTCAATTGCGTGTCCCTGGTCAACGATCCGCCCGACGTCGGCGCGGGTGCTCCCGAGTACAGCCAGGAACGCTGCGTCAGTGATCGCCAGAACGAACCGCGCATGCTGGCCTGCACGTTCCACAACGCGGGTCTTCGGGTTTTCGATATCCGCGATCTGCGCCATCCCCGCGAGATCGCCTACTACAAGCCGCCGGCGCCGCGCACCGCCTTTCTTCCGGGATCGGGCAGCTGGGCGGCCGGCGCCGATCTCACGGTCGACCGCATCGCCGGTTACCCGCGCTTCGTGAAGGTGGAGGAGCACGGCGATCGCGACTATGGGGACCACGGGCAACGCGGCGAGCACAGGCAGGGCCCGGAACTGCAGATCTGGACCGTGAGCGATGGCAACGGCTTCCAGGTTCTGCGATTCAGCGACAGCTTCAGAGAACAACACCGCGACTTGTTCGAAAATTCCGACGAGTAAGAATCGCTTAAAGGCTTCGCGAATTTTTCCGGCGGCCGCCCGAAGGGGCGGCCGCCTTCATCGCTCCGAGCGAGGCTAAGGCAGAACCAATTTTAGCGGCGTGAGCTCGAGTTCCGGCAACTCCTGCTGCGCAAGACCCTGGATTTCTCCACCGATACCAAGGAGACAGCTCAAGCCCGATTGCAAGTGCTTGTCGCGCCGAGCCCATCGCTGCAGGAATTGGTGCTTTTCCGCCTCCAGGTCCTCGCGCATTTTCTCGAGAGTGTCGTAAACGGCGCGCAGCTTTTGCGCAAAGTGTGCCGAGGTCAAATAGTCGTACACTGCCTCGAGTTTCTCACCCTTGCCGGCGGAAATCAGGCGCTGCTTGTAGCAATCGAGCACGCCGCAACGCAAGACTTCTCCGAGATGCAGCGCCGCCGACCAGGTGGTCACCCAAACATCTTCGTGAAGCCCGAAGGCTTGAGCGGATTTCCAATCCTTCGGCACCGCGCTTGGCATGGTTACCAGAACACCAACTTCCGCGCCGCATTGACGCATGTCTTCTTTGAGCTTTGCAATCCACTGAGGGCTGAACTCCTTGGCACGTTTGGCCTCCCACAAGAGGCTGCCTGCGATTTGCCCCGAGCGGGTGGCAACTCGCTGGATCACATCGCCGCCGCGAAACCCTTTCTTGACCTCTTCGATCTGGTCGATCGGAAAGGCTCGCCGCAAGCCTTCCTCGATCGCCAGCTCGAGCACTTCGCCTTGCAGTTGTTGAGATCCTTGCTCGGCTTTGAGCTGCGCCTCGTTGAGCTTCGCGCGCATGTCGGCGATGGTTTTGTGGTACTCCGCCTCGCGCAGCGCCGCGCGTTCCTGTTCCTGGGCGCGGGCGCGCGCTTCGATTTCGCTGCGGCCCGCGTCGAGCTTGCGCGCGACCTCCAGCTCCAGCGCCGCGGCCCGGTCTTCAATCCGCACCTTATCATTGCGCAGCGAGACTTCCGCGGCCCGCAATTCGGCGACCTGCGTATCCTTCTCGCGTAGCCTCTGCTCGAAGGCCGATCGTTCGCCGGCAAAAAGCTCGGCAGCCGCGCGGCTTGCGGCTTCCTCAATCTCGCGCTTGATTGCCCGCTCGCGAAGCGCGAGCCCTCGTTCCCGTTCTTCGATCTTATGCAGTGAGATATCCAGTGAGCTCTTCGCGTCTTTGAGCGCTGCCGCGTGCATTTCGGCCTGCCGCGCCAGTTCGCGCTTGTAGTGCTCGGTGGCCTGGCGCGCGCTCTGTTCCGCGAGCGTGCGCTCCTGCGCCCTTAAGTCGGCGATTCCCTGAGCGCTTTGCAAAGCAAGTCCATCCAAGGCTTGTTTCGCGAAGCCTTGTTCGACAGAGAATGTAAATTCACAACGCGGGCAAACGACGGCGGTGGTGCGCGCAAGCAGCAGGTTCTCTTGCATAAAATCTCCAAGCTCTTGAAACATGGCGAGCCACGATTCTATCGATCGCTCACATCGAGCGAGAGGAAAAAACTTTTATCCAGTGCTGAGGTTTCTCGATTACTGTATGAGCGCTTTGTTTGGGGGCCGGCACCGGCTCGAATTCTCTATACTCGGGACGAAAATTCCACTTGCCGAGGATTTCACGTCATGGAGATCGATGACGAAGATCGCGCTCAAGGCGCATCGCAGTTGCCCGCGATACTCCCAAGCGCGTTCGGCGAGAATTTTTCCTCCGAACTGGCCGAGGCTGAAGCCGCCCATGACCCAACCCGCGCATGGACTGCGGCTCGCCGGGGCATGGGATTGTCGCTGTCGGGAGGAGGATTTCGGGCGACGCTGTTCGGATTGGGTTCGCTGTGGCGCCTCAATGAACTAGGTCTCCTGCAGAAGATGAGCCGCATCACCAGCGTCTCAGGGGGCTCCCTCACCGCCGGCGTGCTGGCTGCGCACTGGTCCGATCTTGAATTCGACTCGACCGGCCGTGCGATCAATTTCACCGATATCGTGGTGAGCCCGCTCCGGCGTTACTGCAGCAGGAGCCTCGACTGGAAAGTGGCGTTGCCGGGGCTGCTGCCGTTTTTCTCCGCCGCGCGTCTCGCAGCGAGATCTTACGCAAAACACCTGTGCCGCATGAGCAATGGCCGCGCGGCGACTCTGGCGGATTTGCCGAAGGGAGGCGAGGGCCCTGACTTCGTCTTCTATGCCACCTGCCTGCAGACCGGATCGAGCTTCAGATTTACGAGGGAGGGGCTGCACGACTGGAAGTTGGGAACGATCAGACAACTGGATCTTCCTTTGAGCGTCGCGATCGCGGCATCGGCGGCATTTCCCCCGTTCTTGGCGCCGCTCAATTTGCGCACCGAACCTTCGCGATGGATTCGCAAACCGGAAATCTCCGGGCTCGAGGATGCCGAGACGATTCGCGCGAAGCTGGTGCTCGTCGATGGCGGTGTCTATGACAACATGGGAATCGAGGCGCTATGGAGGACCATGCAATGCGTTTTGGTGAGCGATGCCGGCGCGCCGTTCGAATTCGTCGACATGCCTTGGCATAACTGGTTGGGGCAATTGGGCAGGGTAAGAGATATCCTGGTGCAGCAAACACGCGCGCTTCGCAAGCGGATGTTGATGGCGGACTTCAATGCGGTTCCCGAGCCTCGCTATGCCGGCGCCTACTGGGGAATCGGCACGGAAATCGAAAACTATGCGCTGGAGACGCGGCTGACCGGGGATACGGATGTCACGCGCGGACTGCAGCGGGTCAGCACCCGCCTCAAGGCGTTGAGCCCGACCACGCAAGAGCTTTTGATCAATTGGGGCTACGCGCTGGCCGATGCGGCAATTCGCGCGCACGTCGATGCGCGCGCGCCCATGGGCAGTCTGCCCTACCCAGCGCGAACCTAGCTGACGCGTTCCTCGAATTGGTCGCCGAGTTTTCGGTATAGCTCCTTGGCCAGCGGCTGATAGCCGAAGAAGTCAACCGCCGCATCCTTCCATGTCTTCGGCTTCGAGTGCGTCAAATCGTGGGCGCTCCTCAACAACTGCGCCGTCGTCGATGTGGGCTCGGGGTCGAAAACTTCCGCCTGGCATTCATCGTACTCACCTACGTAGAGGGTGCGCTTTATCTTCGAGAACACGTGTTTTCCTGCAGAGGTTCGGTAGACCCGCAGCTCTTCCCAATGTCCTTTGACCGCCGTCGAAGGCGCCGCAGAGGCGAGCAGCGTCCCGGTGAATGCCAGGTCGGGCTTCCCGTCCCTGACGACGACCTGCTCCTTCTGAACACCAATGTCCTCAAAGTCGTCGAGAGATGGCAGGCGACTTTCCAATTTGGCCTTCGCCTCCGAAATCTTTTTCGGGGCGGGGGTCTTTTGATTGGGGGCCGATGATTCCTTGGGCGCAGGCTTCGGTGATGGATCGGTAGCCGTCTCGCCTCGAACGATGACTGTGGCCGGCTGCGGCGCGGCGCTGCCGCTGGACGCGCGCGTCTCACTTCCCTGCGGTTCAGCAATTTCAGAACTCATGGGCCATACCTCGATGATGGGCAACGAAACTCAAAGCTTAGGCGCAAGCCGCGGGGAGCAGCGCCGGACACGGGCGCAGTCCGGCGTAAGCCTGCACTCACAAGCGCATTCCGTGCCGGTAAAACCCCTACACGCAGCGCTTTGGCGCCGGAGTCACTGAGAAGGCCGGCCGTGTAGGACGCGAACTGCGTCACGGGTTTGGGTCCGAATTCTGATGCGCAGCGCCTGGAAGAAGATAACTGAGATTTCACACACGATCAGGCACCCGCCAACTGAGATCCCCACACGGTGCCTCGCTAAGGCAATTCCCTAATCTAGAGTCATGAGCGTGCCCCGTATTCCGTCAAATCGATTCGCGCAAGCCGCAATGCTCTGCGCTTTGGCAGTCCTCTGCGGTTGCGACCACAGCAGCGGCGGCGGCACCAGCACTCGCAGCGTCGGCAGCATCGCCGCGCGGACCTATTCGCTCGGTGCAACGATTAGCGGGCTCAACTCGTCGGGCCTCGTGTTGATGGTCAGTGACGGGGCACTCCTATATTCCGGGTATCTCGAGCCGACTCCCAAAGGATTGCTGCCCTCCTGGCAGCTCGGGGCCGGCAACGCGCGGGCGATGACTGTGGCAGCGGGATCGACCACCCAAGGTCTCGCGGTTTCATTGCTTGCGGGCAGCCGCTACTCGGTCTGGGTGCAGACGCAGCCGGTGGGCGAGACCTGCAGCGTCGCCAACGGCGCGGGCACGATCCAATCGGCGAAC
>Ga0209005_1000050_pt1 | contig 9383 bp, 9 predicted proteins | sample TexAe_RefH0_O2_FD_187952 | JGI IMG/M metagenome (GOLD analysis project Ga0209005, IMG submission 187952) | Forest soil microbial communities from Davy Crockett National Forest, Groveton, Texas, USA - Texas A ecozone_RefH0_O2 (SPAdes) (version 2) | ecosystem: Environmental > Terrestrial > Soil >... | reverse complement strand
CGGATATCACTGGGAAGCGCATGCGTGGGTGCGCGAAGGCGACGGATGGCGCATGCGGCCGGGACGATGGGTAAGAGGCTGACGATTCGCTAGCGCGCGGCCGGCCACGACTGCGGCTTGAGGATCTCACTGAGCCGCGGGCCGCCGCCCAAATTAAACCAATCTTCGATCAGCCTGAACGAGATCGAAACGCCCGGGGGCACCAGGGGCCGGCCCGAAGCAAGATCCGCGCGAGTGAACCACTGCGCGTCCTCCAATTCATCGTCGTGCCGAATGATTTGCGTGGTGCGCGCGCGCGCCATGAATCCGAGCATGAGCGATGAGGGGAAGGGCCAGGGCTGCGATGAGTGATACTCGATGCCGTCTACCTCGATGCCGGTCTCTTCGAACACTTCGCGCGCCACGGCGTCTTCCAACGATTCTCCTATCTCAACGAAACCGGCGATCGTCGAATATCGTCCCGGAGGCCACGAGGCCTGCCGTCCCAGCAGCGCGCGATCGCCGTCGCTCACCAGGACGATGATCGCAGGATCGGTGCGCGGAAATTCTTCGTGTTTGCACACCGGATTGGTGCAGATGAGCACGTGCCCGCCCTTCGCGGGTATCATTGCCGCGCCGCAAGTGCCGCAGAAGTGGTGCCGTCCGCGCCAAGAGATCATGCCGCGCGCATAGCCCAGGAGTCCCGCTTCGTCCGCGGGCAGCACAGCGGCCAGCATGCGCAAGTCCTCGAAACGGGCGCCGGCTTTCACCGGCGGCGGCTCGGTGCCTGCGATCTCGCAGGCAAAAATGTCGATTCCGCCGAACCGCCCGAGGAGAATCAAGTGATCCGCGTCGCGCAATTCCTCGGGAATCGAAGCAAGCTCGAGCATGGCCGCGCGCGGCGGATCGCCTTCGACCAGATTGCGGGAATTCCAGACGGGAAGGAAACGGCTGCGCGGATCGGCCAGAGCGTGGGCGAACCATGCGGAATCCGCGCGCGAGTGCCCGCGACGATCCAAGTACGGACCGGACAGAATATTCGTCGGATGCATCCGTCGGATTCTAGCAGGGGTCGGAGTCTCCCAGCTGCCGGCATGCCGGCTTGCGGGCGGCAGCGCAGCTCGTGCACAAATCCCACTGCCGGCCAAACAGATCGCGCAGCCATGCCTCCCCGCACTCTCGGCAGCGCGTCAAGCCGATCTCGTCGCGCCGCGCCAGCGCCGACAGCAGGAACCACGCATGCTCGAACGATATTCTCGCCGGCGAGTGCAGCTGTCGATATGCCTCGTAGGCGTGGCACAGCAAAGCCCCGGACTCCAAAGAGCCCAATCTAAATCCCAAGCGTGCCGCGTTCATGCCCTCGTTCAGCAATCCAAAAAGCAAAAAGAGGCTCGCCAGCTGTGCCGCCTGGAAGTGGACTTCGGAATTCCTGAAGAAGAATGCCGCCTGGCGCGGCGACTTGCCGCGGTGTCGCGCCACGCTCTGGGTTCCGCTGCTCGACACATAACTTCGATATAGCTTTCGAATTCGATCGTCGCTCAATCCGGTCCATTGACGAATCGTATAAGTGCGGGCTTCGTGGCGGATCAGCCGCACCGCAAGGTCGAATTTCTGCCGGTCTCTGGTATAGCGATCATCGGATACCCTCATGTCCGCCTCTCCTTTGCAATTCATGTGTTTTTGGGTCAAAAAGAATTTGACAAGAATTTGTCACAAAGTTAGCGTGCTTGCCAGAGGGATTTTCCAGGCAAAAGGAGGCGATTTGTGCAGGAAGCATTCATCGGCAACTGGACGCAGCAATCGCACGCATCCCCGGCGCATCTGAACTCCCTGCGCGGCTTGAATCGCCTCTTCCTCGACCTGGCCGGCAACGGACTGGTGGCTGCGGGTCCCGCGTCGCAGGTCGCACCCTTGTCGCCGGCGCAGCGAGCCGCGGCCGCGGATTGTCCCTACGCCTTGTTCGACCTGCGCTTTGACGATCATGCGTACTGGCGCGGGCGATTGGAGACGATCGGCAAATGGCGCGTCGCAGACGAGGCGAGAAGTTGCGAGGACACCGTTGATTTCGTGAGACTTGCGCTCTTTTATGCCTGGCATCTGGCGTCCAGCGCCGCGCTCACGGCACACCTGTTGCTTGGCATGCGCGCCGACACCGTTGAGGCCTTCAAGCGGCTCGACGTTGACGCTCTGTCCTCACTTGCGCACACGGAAACCGCAAATCTCGCGGCCCGCTGGAGCGGTTGCGGCGCCTATTGGACGGCCTTGGTCGGCGCCGCCGCTCATCCCGACCCCGCCCACCTGCGTCGCGTGCAGCTTTCCGGATTCCAGCTTGCAGCTGCGGCTCAATTGCCAAGCGAGCCTCGCGAGGTTTAGTCTACGCGGCTCCTATGCATGCCCTAGTCCTCCGACAGCTCACCAAAGTTTATAAAAACGGCATCAAAGCGCTAAAAGCCATCGACCTGCAGGTCGACGAGGGCGATTTTTTTGCGCTCCTTGGACCGAACGGCGCGGGTAAGACCACGGCCATCGGCATTACCACTTCGCTGGTCAACAAGACCAGCGGCACGGTCGAAGTCTTCGGCCACGACATAGACAAGGAGTTGGAGGCCGCCAAATCCTGCATCGGCCTGGTCCCGCAGGAGATCAACTTCAACATGTTCGAAACGCCGTTCACCATCGTGGTGAATCAAGCGGGGTTTTACGGAATACCACGGCCGCTTGCCAAGCAGCGCGCCGAGAAATACTTGAAACAGCTGCAGCTATGGGATCGGCGCAATTCGACCGCTCGCGCTCTCTCGGGCGGCATGAAGCGGCGCCTGATGATTGCCCGCGCTCTGATGCACGAGCCCAAGCTGCTGATCCTCGATGAACCCACGGCCGGGGTGGATATCGAAATCCGCCGTTCCATGTGGGAATTCCTGCGCGACATCAACGAGCAGGGCACCACCATCATCCTCACTACGCACTATCTGGAAGAGGCCGAAAATCTCTGCCGCAATGTCGCCATCATCGAGGGCGGCAACATCATCGAGCGCGACACGATGGCCAACGTGCTGCGTAAGCTGCAGACCGAAGTGTTCGTGTTCAATCTGCGCGAGGCGCGCGAAACGCCGCCGCAGCTGTCGGGGTTCACGGCACTGTTGTCCGACGATCACACCCTGGAAATCGAGATGTCGAAGACCCAGAGCCTGAACGACATCTTCGCGCAGTTGTCCGCCCAAGGCATTGTCGTCAACAGCATGCGCAACAAGGTGAATCGCCTCGAGGAATTGTTCATCCGTTTGGTCGACGGCAGCGCAAAAACCGCGGCCGCGAAGGCTTCTTAATGCCTGAGTCGCGCGCGCTGACCGACTGGATCGGCTTCAAGACCATCATCATCCGCGAATTCAGCCGCATCGTGCGGATCTGGGGCCAAACCATCGTGCCGCCGGCGGTGACCGCCACCTTGTATTTCGTCATTTTCGGCAGCTTGATCGGCCGCCGCGTCGGGCAGGTAGGCGGATTCGATTACATGCAGTTCATGGCGCCCGGCATCATCATGATGAACGTCATTCAGACGTCATACGGCAATGTCGTGTCGTCATTCTTCGGGGCTAAATTCGGCAAGCACATCGAAGAGCTCTTGGTCTCGCCCTTGCCGAATTGGCTGATCGTCACCGGCTATACGATGGGCGGCGTGCTCCGCGGCGTGCTGGTGGGCGCCGTGGTCACGATCATTTCGTTGTTTTTTACCCATCTGTCGATCACGCATGCGCTTGCAATCGTCACGGCCGCATTCTTGACGAGCTTTATTTTCTCGCTCGGCGGCTTCATCAACGCACTGTTCGCCAAGAATTTCGATCAGATTTCCTGGTTTCCCACTTTCATACTGACGCCATTGACCTACTTGGGCGGAGTGTTCTATTCGGTCACCATGCTGCCGAGCTGGGCGCACATGATTTCGAAGGCCAACCCGATCGTCTACATGGTGAGCACATTTCGCTTCGGATTTTTAGGCAGCTCGGACGTCGATGTGACCCTGGCCTATGCCATCATGATTTTTGCCGCGGTCGCGATGTTCTCGCTGGCGGTGACACTGCTGAACCGCGGCACAGGTATCCGCGAATAGAGGAGAACTTTGGTGTTAGCAACGATTCCGCGAATTCTTGGCGCAGCGATCGCCGCGGCTGCAAGCCTCGGCATGTCGGCTGCCTTTGCTGCCGACGTGCCGGCGGGTGCAAGCGATTTGGAGGGTTTCGCGGGCGCCGCGGCAGCCGCCGAGGCCCAGCTGGAACAGCGTTTCGATGCGGATCTATCCTCGGCGGACCTGCGCGAGTGGCTGAAGCAGATGACATCGGCGCCGAACCACGTGGGTTCGCCGCATGACAAGGCCAACGCCGAATTTCAGCTGGCCAAGTTCAAGGAATGGGGATGGGATGCCTCCATCGAAACATTTTCAGTTCTGTACCCCACGCCCAAGGAAGTGTCCTTGGAGCTCGTTTCGCCCACTCACTTCAAGGCGCGTTTGAGCGAGCCGGCCATCGAAGGTGACAGCACCTCGACACAGACCAAGGATGAATTGCCGCCCTACAATGTGTACGGAGCCGATGGCGATGTGACCGCAGAGCTGGTTTACGTCAACCAAGGCATGCCGGACGATTACAAGGAACTCGAGCGCGAGGGCATCAGCGTCAAGGGAAAAATAGCGCTGACCCGCTACGGCGGGGGCTGGCGCGGATTGAAGCCCAAGCTCGCCTACGAGCATGGCGCCGTTGGCTGCTTGATTTATTCCGACCCGCGCGATGATGGCTATGGGGCCGGGGATGTGTATCCGAACGGCGGATTTCGTCCGAAAGATGCGGTGCAACGCGGGTCGGTTCAGGATCTGACCTTATACAGCGGCGATCCCTTGACCCCCGGCGTCGGCGCTGTTCCCGGCGCCAAGCGGCTTGCGCTGAAAGACGCGAAGACCATTCTGAAGATTCCGGTGATGCCGATTTCCTATGCGGATGCTGAGCCGCTGTTGGCGGCGCTCGGCGGCCGTGTAGCACCCGCCGCATGGCGCGGCGGCTTGCCGTTCGCCTATCACATCGGGCCGGGACCGGCGAAAGTGCACATGAAGATCCTTTCCGATTGGAGCCAGAAGCCGCTCTATGATGTGGTCGCGAAAATTCGCGGCAGCGAGCACCCCGATCAGTGGATCATTCGCGGCAACCATCACGATGGCTGGGTCTTCGGCGCGCTCGATCCCCTCGGCGGTCAGATCGCGCTGATGGCCGAAGCCAAATCGATCGGCAAACTGCTGCAGTCGGGATGGCGGCCGCGCCGGACGCTGGTCTACAACAGCTGGGATGGCGAGGAGCCGGGACTCTTGGGTTCCACCGAGTGGGCGGAGCAACATGCGGCCGAGCTCAAGCTCAAAGCCGTGCTTTACGTAAACTCCGACACGAACGGCCGCGGCTTCCTGGAGGCGGAAGGCAGCCATGCCGTTCAGCACTTCTTGAGCGAAGTTGCGCGCGATGTGAAGGATCCGGAAACCGGCGCCAGCGTGCTGGCGCGATCGTTGGCCGAAAGGCGCGTTTCAGCGTTGGACTCGCCGCGCGGCGACGCGGGCGGGCGCGTCGGCGCCAACGGCGACCTACAGCTCGGCGCGTTGGGATCGGGCTCCGACTACACGCCGTTCCTGCAGCATCTCGGCATCAATTCGGTGAATCTGGGATTCGGCGGTGAAATCCAATATGGCGTATATCATTCGGCGTACGACTCCTTCGATCACTTCAGCCGCTTCGTCGATCCGAAGTTCGAATACGGCGTCGTGCTGGCGAAGGTCGCCGGCCGGATCGTGCTGCGAGCCGCGCAAGCGGACCTGATTCCCGTGCGCGAAAGCGATTTTGCCGCGTCGGTCGCGGCGTATGCCGAGGAATTGCACAAACTGGCCGACGGCATGCGCGCGAAGACCGGTGAATTGACGAAGCTGTTGGACGAAGATTCCTACAAGCTTACGGCCAATCCGGACACTCCGCGCGCTCCGCCGGAGCGCGTCTCCGAAGTGCCGTATCTGAATTTTGCGGATCTCGACAATGCGGTGGTCAAGCTCGAGCAAAGCGCCAAGGCTTTCGACAAGGAGTACTCGCGCCTTGCCGCCTCCGCCGACGCTGCCGCCACGCCTAAGCGCGAGCGGGTCAACGCCGCCCTCACGGTTCTCGAACAAAGCCTGATGGACACGCATGGCTTGCCGGGCAGAGAGTGGTATCAGCACATGATTTATGCGCCCGGCGCGCATACCGGGTACGGGGTCAAAACCCTGCCCGGGATTCGCGAGGCCATCGAAGAGCGCCGCTGGGACGAGGCCAACCAATATATAGGGGTGGTCTCGCGCGCCCTCAACGCCTACAGTTCCCGGATGGACCGCGCCATCGCGGCACCGTAGACTGCACAGATAATATTAAGGAGTGGGTAATGACCGAAGAGAAGCAGCAGAAGTTCACCGCCAAAGTACGCCGCGGTTTGGTGTGGGTGCATTCCGTCGCAGCCGCGGAGCTCGCCAAGAAAAAGGCCGAAGCGACCGGCGTCAGACTTGAAGGTTTTACCGCCAGTGAGCTCGCTGATGTTGAATCCGCGCTGACCTGGATTTCACAGAACAAGGAATCGCCGAGCGCCGATCCGGCGTAAAGCTCCCTGATCGCTGCGCTGCATGCTCGTCGCGAATCCGCGACGAGCATGAAGGCGATGACCGCGGTGTAAACTAAATTCATGGCTCGAAAAAGCGCCTTAGTCGTCGACGACTCTAAATCGGCCCGCGTCATCTTGAGCCGCATGCTCGAGAAGTACGATATCGAAGTCGACATGGCCGAATCGGCCGAACAGGCGATCGAGTACCTGAAAGGAAATCGCCCCGATGCGATTTTCATGGACCATCTCATGCCGGGAATGGACGGTCTGCAGGCCGTCAAGGCCATCAAGGGCAACCCTCAGACGGCGATGATTCCGATCATGATGTACACCTCGCAAGAAGGTGAGCTGTACGTCGGTCAGGCGCGCGCCTTGGGCGCCATGGGCGTTCTGCCGAAGCAAGTGCGGCCGGTGGATGTGTCAAAAGTACTGTACGAACTGCACTTGCTGCCGGACCGGCGCGAGCTGGGCGAGCCCGCGCTGCAGCCGGTGGAAATCGACAGCGGAGTGGCCGTCGAACGGCCGCCGGAAAGACGCGGCGCTCCAAATACCGCTGCGGTGGACTGGGGACGCCGCATCGAAACGGCGGTCAAGGATCAGGCCGTGGACATTCGCCGCTTCATCGTGGCGAGTCTCGACAGTTTTTCCACGCGTATCGTCGGCGATATGCGCAATGCTATGCCGATTCAGGCCATCGATCCCATCGCGCCTCCGCCTGCGCCGCCGAAGCAGCCCTGGGGCTGGGTGGCCGGCATCTTGGGCGCGAGCCTCGCCGCTGTGGCATTCGCGGCCGCATGGGTCAACACGCGCAACGAATTGTCGGGTGCGCGCGCCGAGCTTGCGGGAGTGAAATCGAGCAACGCCGAATTGCAGCGCTCGCGGCTCGATCTCTCGGCCGTCGTGAAAGATCTCACTTCCGCGCTTGCGGCCGCAAATGCCAACGCACAAGGGTCCGCGCCTTCGGCTGCAAATTCATCGGCATCGCCATCCTCGCGGATCGAGCTGGTGCCTTACGGCGAAATTGCATTCGACCGCAGCCGCTTGGAGGCGCTGCGCGAATTGCTGACGAAGCTCGAGGCCCAGGGATTTCACGGCGTCGTCAAGATCACGAGTTCCGCGGGACTCTTTTGTCTCAGCGGCAATGCCACGGACGGCTACGCGCCTGCGGCGGCAACGCTGCTCGTCAGCCGCTGCGATTTGATCGGCAATCCGCTCGATGAGGCGCTATCCGGTCAGCAGCGCCAGTCCCTGGCTTTTGCGAACCTGGTGGCAGGCGTCCGTCAGCGAACGGCGGGGGCGATAACGGTGGCCATGGAAAGCGTCGGCAGCGGCCACCCGAGCACGCCGTACCCGGCCCGCTCCGATACGCTGACTGCGGCCGAATGGAACAAAGCTGCGGCGGCGAACAACCGCGTCGAGTTCGCAACCGAATCCAGCTCGCCTTAGAACGCCACCCTGAGGAAGAACTCGGGGCCCTTGGAATTGAAGTTGAAAAATCCCGCCTGCTTCGCCTGGTTGGAAATCAGGTTGGCGCGAAATGCCGTATAGCCAAGCGCGAAGGATATGTTCGGACGCAAGCGGTACAGGGCGTCCAATTCATAGATGCCGAGCGTGCCATCGAGGTCATCGATGCGCACTTTCAAATACTGCGCGCGGCCGTCGACATAGAATCGTTTGCTGATGACGTATGTCGCGTTCAATCCGAGCATCGGGACCGGGCCGGCCTGGTCCTCGGTTTGATCGACGTGCCGCGCCGCCGTTTGCACGCGTGCCCGCGCGGAGATGTCGGTGTCGGCGATGCCGATGGTCGCCGCCACTTCGTACTTGTCGCCGTGCAAGAACGAATAGCCGTAGGTGAGGCTGAAAGTGCGGATGGACAGATCGGAAAGCAAGGGATCGCCCGGCTGAAGGACGACGTCGCGAAATACGATGGGATCGGTCACCGTGGTCTGGCCCGAGCGATCCAAGGAAAAATAATCGAACCATAGACGATGGCGTTCGCCCGCGCGGACCATGGCTTGAATCTTGGCTTGGTAGTCGGTCTTATCGAGTCCGAACTGATTCTCCGCGTTGACCGGAGTGCCCGGTACGCCCGCGCTGCTGTCGATCTGAAAATCGGTGTTGTTCGACAGATGAACGACGCCCAGAGACAACCGCACCCGCTCCTCGGTGGGGCTGAGATAGTCCTCCGCATGCGCGAGCGTCGCGAACAACGCCAGCACCGCCAGGGCTAAACCACTCTTGTTCATGCCGGTCTCCTCAAAATCATCAGGTCCGTCTCGGCACGCCTTTCAGCGGCCGGCAGGGAGGGGCGGATACGCCGCATTACGTGGTCCGCAGCCGCACGCCACCCCGTCAGTTTGCCGCCATAGATACATAACACGCGTGGGCGTACGTCTCGATCCGTGGTGAATATGGTCTCGCGCGAACGGTCGAAGGCGGCTTGGCTGGCCGCCGGCAGGACCCGCAACCCGGCAAAACGCTGCGTAATGTCGTCCCTGGTCAGGCCCTTCAGTGCCGGGAAGTAATGTCTTACGACGGCCAGCAGATATTCCTCCTCCTCAGGCAAGGGATGCGCATCGTCCGGATCGCCATGATAGGGGGTCTCGGTGGTGCCGATCAGGGTGGCACCGGCCCATGGCATGACGAATACGGCGCGGCCGTCGATCGGACTCTCCACGTAATAAATACCCGCCGTCAAAGGATGCGGAATCACCACGTGCGTCCCCTGCACCAACTCGACGTCGGGGACT
>Ga0209005_1000048_pt1 | contig 9804 bp, 10 predicted proteins | sample TexAe_RefH0_O2_FD_187952 | JGI IMG/M metagenome (GOLD analysis project Ga0209005, IMG submission 187952) | Forest soil microbial communities from Davy Crockett National Forest, Groveton, Texas, USA - Texas A ecozone_RefH0_O2 (SPAdes) (version 2) | ecosystem: Environmental > Terrestrial > Soil >... | reverse complement strand
GAACCGGTGCGACCTCCTTGACGACCTGAGGCCACAACACAATTGAGCCCACCTCGCCGCAGTGGCCGCCGGCCTCGCCGCCCTGCGCGATGATGATGTCGATGCCGGCGTCGGCATGCTTGCGGGCCTGTGAGGGGGAGCCGCACAGCGCGGCGACCTTGAGCCCGGCGTCGTGGATGTGCTTGATCATGTCCGGCGGCGGGGTGCCGAGCGCGTTGGCGATCATCTTCACCTTCGGGTGCTTCAGCGCCACCTCGACCTGAGGAGTGGCCGTCGCCTCGGTCCAGCCGAGCAATTGCAGGCTGTCGCCGTCGCTGTCCTCGATGGGCACGCCGTGGTCGGCGAGGATCTTCTTGCCGAAGTCCAGGTGCTCCTGGGGCACCATTTTGCGCAGCGACTCGGCAAGGTCCTCGGCGGACAGGTGCGAGTCCATGCCCTCGTACTTATTGGGGATCACGATGTCGACCCCGTATGGGTGGTCGCCGATGTTCTCGTCGATCCACTTGAGCTCGATCTCGAGCTGTTCGGGAGTGAAGCCGACCGCACCCAGCACACCGAATCCGCCGGCCTTGCTCACCGCGACGACGACATCGCGGCAGTGCGTGAAGGCGAAGATCGGAAACTCGATGCCGAGTTCGTCGCAGATGGGAGTGTGCATGCGTGGTCCTTACCTGGTTGCTTACAGCGCCGTAGGCGAACTGGAACGTGTTCTAGTTTAGTACGGATCCGGTCGGCTGTGACCACCCGGGCGGGAGCGCTTTGCGTGGACCGGTCAAACCACGGCGTCGTGGACCAGCCAGAGCACCAGAAACGCTGAGATGCAGACCGCGCAAGCCAGATGATCACGCCAGATGGACCGCGCCAGGGCGGTTTGGGTGCTTGGGCTGCCAGAACGGCTGCCTAGTCGAACGGCATTGGGCACGGTATGCGTCGCGGCCAGCAGGATCGGCGCGCCTGCCAGCAGAGTCGACGCCGCTACCAGCCAGCCCGGGTCGTGCCCTCGGACCGCCCGCAACCCCAAAGCGCCCAGTAACACGACCATAACCACGGCGATGAGGTGGCTCATCGGTCGGGATTCGGTGACCGCACGCCGGTAGTAACGCGCGATGGAATCCAGCACTGAATCAGGCAGTTCATCGCCGGGATGCCGGTCCGCGAGGACCTGCGCGTCGAACATGAGGTCCATCCACAGCACGGCGAAGAGGAATCCGCCGCAGGCGGTCAGTAGGGGGGTCGTAACGCTCATCGTGTGATTGTTTCCCACTTCACGATCGCCGTAGGGCCGGTGGAACAAGTTCTAATTTCATCCCCCGCTGCGGTAGCGTGACGCGGCATGGGACGCGTGGACGGAAAAGTTGCATTGATCAGCGGCGGCGCTCGGGGGATGGGCGCCGCCCACGCTCGCGCACTGGTCGGCGAGGGCGCGAAGGTCGTGATCGGCGACATCCTCGACGATGACGGCAAGAAACTTGCCGACGAGCTCGGCGACGCGGCGCGCTACGTCCACCTCGACGTCACCCAGCCCGAAGAGTGGGATGCCGCGGTGTCCACCGCGGTCAACGACTTCGGCAAGCTGAACGTGTTGGTCAACAACGCCGGCATCGTTGCGCTCGGCCAGCTCGGACAGTTCAACGTGGAAAAGTGGAACAAAGTCATCGACGTCAACCTGAACGGGACGTTCCACGGGATCCAGGCCGTCGTCGAGCCGATGAAGGCCGCAGGCGGCGGCTCCATCATCAACGTCTCCTCGATCGAGGGCCTGCGCGGCGCCGTCATGGTGCACCCGTACGTCGCTTCCAAGTGGGCGGTGCGCGGCCTGACCAAATCCGCCGCGCTCGAACTCGCCTCGCAGAACATCCGGGTCAACTCCATCCACCCGGGCTTCATTCGCACCCCGATGACCAAGCACTTCCCCGACGACATGGTCACCGTTCCGCTCGGCCGGCCCGGCGTCTCCGAGGAGGTCGCCACCTTCGTGCTGTTCCTGGCCAGCGACGAATCGTCGTACTCGACCGGCGCTGAGTTCGTGATGGACGGCGGATTGATCAACGACGTCCCGCACAAGTTCTGACCGCTAGCGGCACTTCTCGACGACGGTCTCGGCGAACCGCTCGATGGCGCCGCGGCAGCCCTCGCGGTCGTTCGGCCCGACGTCTTCGGCCATCCACGGCGCGCACATCACCGCGGTGATGCCGAGGTCTTCGGCGCGTCGGTAGAGATCGGCCGACGGCACCTCGAGCAGCGCCAGCATGATCTCGAACGGCTCGCCGTCACGCCCGTACTCGCGTCGCAACGCCGTCAACTTCTGCACGTAGCGGACCGCGTCGTCCCAGACGTACGCCGTGCCGACCCACCCGTCGCACAGCCGGGCGGCGCGGCGCAACGCGACCTCCGATTCGCCGCCGCACAAGATCGGCACCGGTGCCACCGGGTGTGGCTCGAGCATCAACTCGGGTACCTGGTAATGCCGACCACTCCAGGACACCCAGCCGCCCTGCCACAGCGCACGCAACGCCGGGATCATTTCGTCGAGCCGCTTCCCGCGAGTGCTGAAATCCTGTCCCAGCAGGTCGAATTCCTCGCGCATCCAGCCGGCGCCGACGGCCAGCGACACCCGGCCGCCGGAAATGACCGATGCGGTTGCCACCTGTTTGGCGACCTCCACCAATGGGCGGGACGGGGCGACGTAGATGGCGTTGGAGAACCGCAGCTGTCGGGTAATCGACGACATCGCGCCGATCATGATCCACGAATCCGGCCACGCCGTCTCCGGTGGCCATGGCGGACGTCCGGCCGGTGACGGGTACGGCGACGTCAGATTGCGTGGATAAATCAAGTGGTCGGCACAGATCACCCCGTCGTAGCCACACTCATCCAGCATTCGCGCGATCGCCAGCGCGTCGGTCGTCTCCATAAACGGTGTGCCGGACCAGAACTGCATCAGGCGCCTTTTCGGAGCATTGACCTCACCCGTGGGTGGCCGCGCGAGCCGGTGAGACGGAGCACTGGCCAACCGTGCTGACCGGCCACCGCCGCAAGGCGCGGTCGTGGGTTGACCGGGCGGGGGTGGCCGACCACCGCCATCAAAGCCGCGTCCTCGTCGCCGTCGGCGTAGAAGTAGCTATCGTCCAGCGTCACCGCGTTGTCGATGCAAAAATTCTGCACCGCAGCCGCTTTCGTCGGCCCCCACACGATGGGACGGACGATGTTCCCGGTCAGTAGGCCGGCGTCGTCGACCGTGAAGTGGTTGCACAAGACGTGGGTGATGCCCAGGAATCGGGCCACGGGCCGCGCATGGATGGTCAGCGCCGAGGAGCACAGCGCGACGGTGTGGCCGCGGGCCTGATGCGCATGCACGATCGATCGCATCGCCGGAAAGACGCGCGCCGCGATCCGGTCGACGAATAGCCGATCGCCAATGACCTCCAGCTCCGCGAGCGATTCGCCGCGCAGGTAGCCGGCGCCTCGCACGACCAGGCGCCCGAACTCCATGCGGCCGAACCGGTATCGCATCATCGCCTCGGCAACACCTAGAACCTCGCCGACTCCGGCCTGTCGGCGACGGATCCGATCACCGGCATGCGCGGTGGCGGTGAACCCGGCGACCAGCGTGCCGTCCAGGTCGAAGAACGCACCCGTTTCGGGTCCGGCGGGGCCGACGGCAATCTCCGCGAGGGCGGCCGACACCGACTGCAGATCGTCGAGGGGCACGTCGTAAGACTTTAGGTTCGTTTTCGCAATTGCGGGCGCAAGCATCAAGAACCCGCTAGGAAAAGGATGGTGGATTTCGAACTCGACGCAGCGCAGGACGCCTGGCTGGCCGAGGTGCGCGCTTTCCTCACTGAGAACGTCACGCCGGCGCTGCGATCCGAACTGGCCGAGCACGGCCAGGAATTGCCCGACCGGGAAGTCGCGGCGTTCCGGCGCAAGATCGGCGAGCGGGGCTGGTTCGGACTGAACTGGCCGTCGGAGTACGGCGGTCTCGGACTCGGCGCCGTTTATCAGCACCTGTTGATGCGCGAGTTCGAGTATTGGGGTGTCCCGGGTCCGGACCTCACGGTGACATCGGTCGCGCCGATGATCATGCGGCACGGCACCGAACAGAACAAGCACGAGTTCCTTCCGCCAATCGCTCGCGGCGAGCTGATCTGCGCGGTCGGCTACTCCGAACCCGAAGCGGGCACCGATCTGGCCAGTCTGCGCACCCGGGCAACGCAAGACGGCGACGAGTGGGTCATCACCGGATCCAAGATCTGGAACAGCGTCGCCAACCGTGCCACGCATGAATGGCTTTGTGTGCGAACCGATCCCAACGCGGCCCGGCACCGCGGCATCTCGGTGATCATGGTTCCGACCAATCTGCCCGGCATAGAAATCCGTCCACTCTATGCATGGTCGGGGTATCGCACCAACGAAGTGTTCTTCGACGCGGTACGGGTGCCCGTCGGGAACTTGATCGGGGAACTCAATCGAGGCTGGACCTATATCACCGGCGCGTTGGACCTCGAGCGAGGCGCGCTGACCAATGCGGGAGATCTGCGCCGCGCACTCGACGAGCTGACCGAGCTGGCCGGGCGGCCGCGACGCGACGGTTCGGTGCCCCTGCAGATTGCCGGCTTCCGCCGCCGCCTCGCCCAAGCGGAAGCGGATGTGGAGGCCGCGACGCTGATGGGGTATCAGGCGGCTTCGCTACTGGACAGCGGCGTGATCCCTACCGTAGAGGTCAGCGTCGAGAAAGTGTTCAGCAGCGAATTGCGACAGCGGATCGCCGATTTGGCCATCGATCTGCTCGGCCCCGACGGCCTGTTGGCTTACCGCAGCCCGGGCGCACCCGAGGACGGGAAGTTCGAACGGCTCTACCGGGTGTCGCCGTTGATGCGCTTCGGCGGCGGCACCAACGAGGTCCTTCGCGACGTGATCGCGCAGCGTGGCCACGGCATGCCGTCGTACGGACGCTGATGGTGATGACATCGTGAAACTGCTACCCGATCAGGACGAGCGAGATCTGGCGTCGATGCTCTCCGCGCTGTTTGCCGCCGAGTGCCCGATAAGCCTGGTCCGCGAACTTCGCGACGCGGACCCACGGTCGGTGCCCGCCCGGCTGTGGAAATCGTTGGCGGACGCCGGCGTATTCGGCCTGTTTCTCCCGCAGGAATACGGCGGCGCCGGCGGCGCGCTATCCGACCTCGGCATCTTCTGCCTGGAGGCGGGCCGCGGCCTGTGCCCGACGATCGTGCACGGCACGGTGCAGGCCGCTCTGGCGATCCAGCTACTCGGCGGACCCGCCCAGCATGCGGCATGGTTGCCCTCGCTGACCGACGGAAGCATCAGTGCCACAACATGTTTGTGGAGTCCACGTAATGCCGCAGTGACCACACCGACGCTGCGCGTGCGGTCGGAGGCGTGGGGTGGCTGGCGGCTCAGCGGCGCGGTCGATTTCGTCGCGGACGCCGACCTGGCCGATCACCTCGTCGTGTCGGCAGCCGCGGCGGGGGAGCGGGTGATGGCGTTCGTCGTGCCGTTGACCGCAGCGGGCCTATGGATCGACCCGCTGCAATTGATGGGCGGGCACCGCACATTCCGGATCGGATTCGACGACGTCGAGGTGATTGATCCGGCGGCGGTGCTGGACGGGGCCGACGGTGCGGGCCTGGCCGAACAGGACCTGCGCCGGTTGGCCAACGCCGCGGTGGCGTTGCTGTCGCTGGACCTCGTCGGTGTCGGGGAGGCTGTGTTGCAGCGCACGGTCGATTACACGATGGCGCGCAAGCAGTTCGGCCGCCCCATCGCGTCCTTTCAGGCCGCACAGCATCTGGTGGCGAATATGCATATCGCGCTGGCCGCGGCGCGACTCGCCGCCCATTCGGCAGTGTTCTGGATCGGGAAGGGCCACACCGCCACCCGCCAGACCGCGACTGCCCGTATGCACGCGGCGACCGCGGCGAAATTGATCACGCTCGATGCGCACCAGTTGCACGGCGGCATGGGCTATGTGGTCGAGACCGATCTGCATCTGTTCTCCGAGCGGGCCCGGGTGTTGTCGACACTGGGCGGCGGGGCGGATGTCGCGGCGACGTGGCTGGAGGACGAGGCGTGAGCGAACAGAGTCTGATCGACGCCGAGTCGGCGTCGCGAGTGGGAACGGTAGCGGCCACGGCGACGGGTGAAGTCAACCGGCGCGACTGGCAACGGTGGGCCGCGGCGGTCGGTGACCACAATCCACTGTGGTTCGACCCCGAATACGCTCGCGCCCAAGGCTATCGCGACATCATCTGCCCACCGCTCTACCTGCAGTACGCCATTCTGGGAGTCACGCCGCTGGACGGCTTGCGGCCGGATGGGTCGTCCGGAGCCGTGTCCGGCAGCCTTGCCTTTCCCCGTGCTCCCAAACGCATGGCCGGCGGGGAGAGCACCACGTTTCACCGACCGGCGTATCACCGCGATGAGATCGAGATGGCGCGAACGATCGAGTCGATCGTGGAGAAGCAGGGCCGTTCCGGCAGGTTCGTTCTAGTCACCTGGCGAACCGTCTACCGCAATCAGCGGGGCGAATTGGTCGCAGAGGCAACAACATCGATGATCGCCAGACCCTAGGGAGTGCTGTGGCCCGCGAGCAGATCTTCTACGAGGACGTCCATCCGGGCGACACCTTGCCGACGCTGGCGGTGACGGCCGATGAACGACAGTTGTTCTTCTTCAGCGCCGCGACGTACAACGGTCACCGGATCCACTACGACAAAGACTGGGCGCGAACGGTCGAGGGTTATGACGACGTCATCGTGCAGGGGCCGCTGCAGGCCGCACTGCTGGCCCGCGCCATCACCGACTGGATCGGCGGGCGTGGCCGATTGGTCGAGTACTCGGTGCAGAACCGGGCGGTTGCAATAGCAGGCGCGGAGCTGAACTTCGGCGGATCGGTGACCGCGAAGCGGCTGGCCGACAACGTCGGTCTGGTCGACCTGGAAATCGCCGGGCGCCGCGGCGACACCGTGCTGATGCCGGGCACCGCCACGGTTGCCCTGCCGCTGCGCGGGGACCAGCCGTGACGGGGCTGCGCGGCGATGCGGCGATCATCGGGATCGCCGAACTGCCCGCCGAGCGCAAGCAATCCCGCCCACCGTCGTTCACCCTCGACCAGTACGCGCTGCTGGCCAAGATGGTCGTCGAGGATGCCGGCGTGGACGCGGCGGTGGTCAACGGCCTGATATGTCACGGCTTGGCGGAATCCGACATGTTCGCCCCGGCCACCCTCGCCGAATATCTGGGCCTGCCGGTGAATTTCGGTGAACGCGTCGACCTTGGTGGCGCAACATCGGCCGGGATGGTGTGGCGCGCAGCGGTCGCCGTCGAACTCGGGTTGTGCGACGCGGTGCTCGCGGTCGTGCCCGGTTCGGCGGTGCTGCCGACGTCGACTCGCCACCCGCCGCCGCAACCTGGGTGGTTCGGTGCGTCCAGCAACAAGTACGGCTCCCCGCAGGCCGAGTTCGAAATCCCATACGGCAACGTAGGCCAGAACGGGCCTTACGCGCAGATCGCGCAGCGGTACGCCGCGCTCTTCGGTTACGACCCAACAGCTCTGGCGAAGATCGCGGTCGACCAGCGTACGAATGCGTGCGCGCATCCCGGCGCGGTGTTCCACGGCAAGCCCATCACCGCCGACGACGTTCTGGCCAGCCCGATGATCGCCGATCCGATCCACATGCTGGAGACGGTGATGCGGGTGCAGGGCGGTGTGGGTGTGCTGGTCGCCAACGCCGACGTGGCCCGCCGTGCCCGTCACCGTCCGGTGTGGGTCAAGGGATTCGGCGAGCACATCGCCTTCAAGACCGCGACCTACGCCGAAGACTTGATGACGACGCCGATCGCGCGCGCCGCCGAACGCGCTTTCGCGATGGCGGGGCTGGACCCATCAGCCGTCGACATGGCATCGCTCTACGACTGCTACACCATCACCGTCTTGATGACCCTGGAAGACGCCGGTTTTTGCGGCAAAGGCGAAGGCATGGATTGGGTCAACCAGCGCGACCTCACTTATGCGGGCGACTTTCCGCTCAACACCGCGGGCGGGCAGCTCTCATTCGGGCAAGCCGGGATGGCCGGCGGCATGCACCACGTGGTCGACGCTGCGCGTCAGGTGATGGGCCGGGCCGCCGCGGCGCAGGTCGCCGACTGCAACCACGCATTCGTCAGCGGCACCGGCGGGATCATGAGTGAACAAGTCGCGCTGGTTCTGGGTGGTGACTGAGATGACCGAGGCGACACCACTTCCCGAAGCCACCCCGGTGTCAGCGCCGTTCTGGCATGCGCTCACCGAACACCGGATCCTGGTCCAGTATTCGCCGTCACTGGGGCGGCATGTGTTCTATCCGCGCACGCTGGCGCCGGGCACACTGGCCGACGACCTGGAGTGGCGCGAAATCGACGGCGCCGGATCCGTGTACACATTCACGGTGGCGCGCCGGCCCACCGGCCCACCGTGGGCGGATTCGCCGCCGCAGATCCTCGCCGTCGTCGAGTGGGACGCCGGACCGCGGTTCAGCACCGAGCTGGTGGACGTGGATCCGGCCGATGTCCGGATAGGAATGCGGGTGAGCCCGGTGTTCTGCGACATTCCCGACAGTGGAGTCACCTTGCTGCGGTATCGGCCGGAGCCAACCGATGTTTGAGACCGTGCAGCAGTTGCTGCGATCCAGGATGGGCGACGACACCCTCGCCGTCGCGTACGGCGATCGGACTTGGACCTGGCGCGAGCACCTTGCCGAAGCTGCGAGCGAGGCGTCCGCGTTGATCGGTCTGGCCGACACAGCTCGTCCGCTGCACGTCGGCGCGCTGCTCGGCAACTCGCCGGCGATGCTCCGCTCGATGGCGGCGGCCGGGTTGGGCGGGTACGTGTTGTGCGGGATCAACACCACCCGCCGCGGCGGCGGGTTGCTGTCCGACATCCGGCGCGCGGATTGCCAACTGCTGCTTGCTGATTCCGACCATCTAGCGCTGCTGGACGGCTTGCACCTTGACGGCATCACCGTACTCGACGTGGCGTCGCAGCGTTACCTCGACGCGGTCGCGGTCGCGCCGCCGCTGGTGCCGTGGCGCGAGGTCGAACCGGCCGACACCTTGATGATGATCTTCACGTCGGGAACCAGCGGCGATCCGAAGGCAGTTCGGTTCGCCCACGTGATGGCGATTCTCTGCGGAGCAAGCCTCATCGGGCAGTACGACGTCACCGCCGACGATGTCTGCTACCTGTCGATGCCGCTGTTTCACTCCAACGGTGTGGCGGCAGGCTGGGCGGTGGCCATCGGTAGCGGTGCGGCGATGGTGCCCGCCCGGTTCTCCACGTCGAGGTTTCTCGATGACATCCGTCGCTACCACGTCACCTACATGAACTACGTCGGCAAGCCGCTGGCCCTGATGCTGGCTACCCCGGAGCGGGCCGACGATGCCGACAACACGTTGCGGATCGCGTTCGGCAACGAGGCAACCGATCGCGATATCGACGAATTCGCCCGGCGGTTCGGCTGCCGGGTGGTCGACAGCTTCGGATCCAGTGAGTTCGCAGTCATCGTCACCCGCGAAGACGGCACGCCCGCCGGGTCTATCGGCAAGGGGTATCCCGGCGTCGCCGTGTACCACCCCGAATCGGTGACCGAGTGCGCGCCAGCGGTTTTCGATGAGCACGGTGCGCTGGCCAACTTCGACGAGGCGGTCGGGGAACTGGTGAACACGGAGGGATCCGGCCCGTTCGCCGGGTACTACAACGACCCGGCGGCCACCAGCGAGCGGATGCGCCACGGCATGTACTGG
>Ga0209005_1000047_pt1 | contig 9890 bp, 4 predicted proteins | sample TexAe_RefH0_O2_FD_187952 | JGI IMG/M metagenome (GOLD analysis project Ga0209005, IMG submission 187952) | Forest soil microbial communities from Davy Crockett National Forest, Groveton, Texas, USA - Texas A ecozone_RefH0_O2 (SPAdes) (version 2) | ecosystem: Environmental > Terrestrial > Soil >... | reverse complement strand
GGGCGCCAACGGCAGCAGCGTTCGCAAGGAGCGCGGCGCAGCCCGGGCCGCCGCCAATCGAGTTATAGCTCGCAATGGCGGTTTTCTTTTCTTCGGTCCCGCGCAAGCCCACAGTCAGGTCCAAGCCCTGAGTTATGTTCCAGGTCTCATTGGTGAACAACGCGAAGCTTCGAGCGGTTTGCTGATAGCCATCGTTGTAACCTGTACCGAAAAACGTCGTGCCCGGCGCATTCCCAGTCAGTTGCGACACGAGAAGAGGATTGACCGTCCCCGTACTCGCAACCGATGCCACCGAACTGATATAGGTTTCGAACTGATCGCCTGTTTGGCCGAGGGTTCGGGTGGTCAAAATCTCGTTGTTAAAGAAACCACCGACCAGCCAATTCAGCGAGTCAACCTTTCCGGCCAAGCGCAGCTCTTCGCTGAACTGTTTGAAATCGGTGGAGTTGGCATTGCCGTTGTCGGGGAAGGATAAAAGATCGATGCCGGTGTAATCGACGTCATTACCGCCGGAGACGGTGTTGTCGCGCCACGCGGTGATCGAGGTCAATTTACCGAAGCCGAGATTCCAGTTGAGTTCTCCTGAGATGCCCATGTCGCGCACGTGCTGCGTGATGATCTGGTTGTCGTAAGCGACATAGCTGTTCGGCAGGCGAACCACGCCCGGTTGGCCGATCAACGGAGAGTCGCCGAGTGCACCCGGCTTACCGCCCAAGGCCGGCGTCGAAGCAAAGACATTGACCAGACCCTGGAATGGGCCCGGATATTCGACCACGGCGCTGCAGCAGGATTCATTGCGCTTGGCGTAGTCGGCGATGAGCAGGAAATCGACCGAGTCGCTGGGCGTGAAGAGCAACTGACCGCGAACGTTGTAGGCGTGGCGATCGTTGGTGTTGTTCTGTGTGCTGGGTCCCACGCCATTGACGACGTCGAGAAAGCCCTTATTTTGCTGGAAACCGGCATAGAGCCGGCCGGCAATGTTGTCCGCCAAGGGGCCGGTGATCGATGCGCGATATTCCTGGTCATTGAAGTTTCCGCCGGTCACTTCTGCCATGGCACCGAACGTGCTCGATGGGCGCTTGGTGGTGACGTTGATCACGCCGGCGTCATTGTTTTTGCCGAACAATTCGCCTTGCGGACCGTACAGCACTTCGATTTGTTCGATTTCGCCCAGATCACCGAAGGCGACGCCATTTCGCGGCCGATAGACGCCGTCGATGTTCACGCCGACCGATGACTCCAAACCAGGATTATCGCCGACCGTGCCGATGCCGCGGATTCGAGCGGTGGTGATGGCTTCGTTGCCTTCCGAGGTCACAGTGAGCCCCGGAGTCAATATCGCGAGATTCCTGATGTCGGTAATGCCGGCGTCTTTGATTTGTTGGGCATTGATCGCAACCACCGAGATCGGCACGTCTTGCAGATTTTCTGACCGCTTTTCTGCGGTCACGATGATCTCTTCCAATACCGGCGCACTCGAGGCGTCCGCCGCGAAGGCGTGCGCGCCGGCAAATGCTCCGGACATTGCGAGGACGAGAGATAAGGCTCGTCGTGAGGTCAAAGCTTGAATTGTCATTGGGTTTTTCACCTAGTTTGATCGATGGATTTTGCGCAAATGCGCGCGCAGCCGGCCCGCCTTTGCACGAGGCGCTTCCGAGCGCCGAAAACGTCAGTTCTCCGCTATCCTTGAGACTATGGACGCACTCCCGCCAGTTGCGTATCTTGAGCCTACGGAAACCGTGGCGCAACCACCACGCTTTCCGCGACATTTGATTGACAAACGGCGCCACATGCTTGATTTAGGCCATTCTCAAGAGCCCTGTAGTTAGTTGTGTAAAAGATACAGTCGTGCGCAACCCTGATCCTTGGCAGCCTCCCGAGCCCCCACCCCAGCCACCGCCCACCTCGCGGCGCGCTGCCCTGATTGGACTTGCGATGATCGTGTTTTTGGTGATTGCAGGCCTGACCCTGACCCACGTCCTGGGCGGCATGGCGCGGTTGCAGGATTGCGCGCTCTCGGGGCGGTCGAATTGCTCGGCCAATCCGTGAGGCTAGGCGTGCAAGACGCCCCTAGGGCTTAGGCAAGCACGCCCTTCGACTTGGCGGTGTGCGTCGCAATCATGTCCATCAGCGGCGGGGAGAGGCAATCATAGGGCTCGAGTCTCAACTCTTTCAGCCGCGCGCGCACCGCGCTCATCTGCTCGGGCTTCGTGCCGGACTCGATGACCGATGAAACAAACGCAGCGAACTCGGGCGCGGCCCAGCCGTTCGCGTCCAGCAGTTCCGGATGCACGAAGTCAAAGCCGTAGATCGGATGGCCCTCATTCTCAATTCGGCCGTACATGTGCACGCCGCACCCGCTGCATGCGTGCCGCTGAATGGGCGCGTTGCTGTCGACCACTTTCAGCTTTTGCGCATTCGATCCGACCGATAGTTTGTCGCGCGGCACCACCGCGACCAGCGAGAACATGGCGCCTTTGGGTTTCCAGCACTTGCTGCAGCCGCATACGTGATTGAAGGCCACATCGCCCTTGATGGTGACGGTGACCGCGCCGTCGCCGCACTTGCACTTGAGCGTTCCGCCGCTGAAGGAAGAACTTCCCTTTTTGACTCCGCTGTCCACGGCGGGATGAATATTTACGCTCATGCTTGGCCCCTCGTTGAAGTCTCGTTAAAAGGACGTGCCCCAGGCGGTGCGTAGTATAACGCCTGGGGCACGCAGCATGAGACTTGGGCTGATGTCAGCGGACCATCAGAACTGAGCCGTGAGACGCGCAAAGAAGAATCGACCCAACGAGTCGAAGGTGCCCGGAAAGGTATTGCCGTTGCACGAACTGCCGTTCGGGGTGATCGTCGGACAGTCCGAGGGGAACAGCGTCGTCCCGGACGATGCAATGATGGGCGGGTCCTTATCCAAGACGTTGTTGATGCCCAGCTGCAGTTTGAACATCTTGTACAGAGACACATCCGCCGACAGGTCGAAATAGCTGTAGGGTTTGATGTGCTGGGTGAGCGGCAACGCGTTGCCCGCCAATTGCGCGTTGGGGCTGATCTGCTCCGAGTCGCTGCCGCTCAGGAAGCGCCAACGCGCAGTCAGGTCGAATCCGCTCCACGGCGTCGCCCAGGTGGTGTTGAACACATGACGCCATTTCGCATTCGGCGCGCCGCAGGTGGTGCCGAAATATCCCGCGCAATCATAGGCAGGGCCGCCGGTGAGCGGCTGAGTGCCCAGATTGATCAGGCGGGTTCCTTCGAGGTTGAACAGCAGCGATCCGAACGAGTCGATCGGCAGCCGGTAGTTCAGCTTGGCGTCGATGCCGCGGGTCGTCAAAGATCCGAAGTTGACGATCGTGTCTTCGATAAAGCCGTTTGGCGTCTTGAATAGCGAGCCGTTCTGGTCGCGGTGAACCGCGCTGCAGAATGTCGGGTCGCCGGTGGCGATGCAATTGTTGATGATGGTGTCGGCGCCTATCTTGCCGATCGTGTCCTGCAGTTTGATGTTGAAATAGTCGAAGCTCATCGAGAAGTTCGGTATGAAGTGCGGCGTAAGCACGATACCCGCGGAATAGGTGTCGGCTTTTTCCGGCTTCAGATTCGGATTGCCGCCCAGCAAACCGAAATATTGGCTGGCGTTGTTGGCGCCAATGTGCCCGTACTGCGCCGCGCTCACGCCGGTAAGCGCGCATTGGGCTTGGGTCGGCGTGGGAGTCGGACCCGCGCAGGGATCCGTGTTGCCGTCGAGGGCCACGGCTTGCGGAGTAAACAGCTCGGCAATGTTGGGCGCGCGCACCGCGCGCGAATAACTGGCGCGTACCCGCAGATCGTTGCTCGGCGCGTATTCGACCCCGAATTTATAAGTATTGGTTTTGAAGCCTAGGTTGTAGTCCGAATAGCGATAGCCCACTTCCAGCGCGAGCGACTCGGCGAGCGGCTGGTGTTCGAGCAGCGGTATGCCGATTTCGGTGAATACCTCGCTGACATGGTAGTTTCCGACGACCGGCGGCAATGGTCCGCCGGTGCCTTCCGCGGTGCCCTCCTGGCTCACGAGGTCGGGCAGGAACGCCGCCGATTCGGAACGGTACTCGGCGCCGACGTTCACCTTGAGGCCTTCGCTGGCGAGCGGCGACTGGATATTCCATTTGCCGAGATCCGCGGTCACCGATCCCGACACGACGTATTCGATCGTGGTCGTATCGACCAGCTGAGGTATCGACAGATAGTTGGTGGCGGCCTGAGTCACTCCGTTCGGCACCCAGATGTTCCACGGCACGCAGTTCTTGTCCGCGCCGCTCACCGCAGCGGCGCAAGCCGGCAGTCCGGTGGTTGGGTCGGTGATGACGTCGAGGGCATTCTTGACCCGGTCGGCGCTGAAGAAGTTCAGATTGTTGAGGGTGCTGTCGGTAGAGTCGCGTTGCGCATAGACGTCGAAGGTCAAGCCATCGATGATGTCGCCCTTGAGTCCGACGACCGCGCGCAGCGAGTTGCCGGCGAATTCCGCGATGCGGCCGCCGCCTTCCACGTTGCGGCGTCCGATATACAGCGTCGCTGCATCCGGCGTTCCCTGCGCCGCGGCCACGGTGCAAATGGCGGTCTTCTCTGCCGGCGTCAACAGCGGATCGGCGCACGGGATGGCGGTCGGTGTGAAGAAGTCGCCGCTTCCGGCGACCTGAGCTTCCGATGTGTTGCGCGCGAACATGACTTCGCCATAGGCGTTGAGACGTTCGTTGATTTGATAGTTTACGAAGGAACCGGCCGTCCAACGCTCGTTGGGGCGCTGATAGTAGTTGAGCGGTCCGAAGTTGTAGTTATCCCCCGCGGTGAACGGCCGGAAAGCGCCGGTCAAGCCATCGACCGTATTGGTGAAAGCGTGATTTCCAGGCGAGTTGTATGCCTGGAAGTAACCGCCGGCGCCGTTTTTCGCGGAGGTCGGTGAGCCGCCACAAGCCAGGCCGCCTGTCTTGGTTGAATCGAGCACGCAGCCCGAGTAGTCGTATTTGCCTTCGAGCACGGCGGCGGCGCGGTCATAGGTCAGATAGAAGGTCGCATTGCCCTTGTTGTCGGCGAAGTTCGAGCCCATGAGGACGGACACGTTCTTGCCGAACCCCGTATTGACGCTGCTGTCCGGCAGCGCATCGCCGGAAGCATTGAGTGCGCTTTGCGCCAAGGAGTTATCGTTATGATGCTGGAAGAAGCTGTAGCTGGTGTCGACCTTCACACCTTCGAAATGCGTGTTCAGCACGAAGTTCACGACGCCCGCGACAGCGTCGGCGCCGTACACCGATGAAGCGCCGCCGGTGAGAATGTCGACCCGCTCGATGAGGGCGGCGGGGATCTCGTTGATGTCGGATACGTTGGTGCCGGTGCCCACGCCAGGACCCAAACGGCGGCCGTTGACCAGCACCAAGGTGCGTTGCGGACCGAGTCCGCGCAGATTGATCGAGGCGGTGCCGTCCGAACCGTTGGAGACGGTTGAATTCTGGCCGGCGAAAACCATCGGCAGATTGTTGAGAATGTCCTCGACGCGGCTCAAGTTCGTCGAGGAGATATATCCCGCATCGACGCTGGTGATCGGGCTGATCGCGGTGAGGTTCGGCGATGTGATGCGCGAGCCTGTGACCACCACTTCCTCGAGTCCCTCTGATGGGGCTGCGGCGGACACGGGAGCCTGTTGCGGCCACGCGGTGGGCGCCAAAGCCGTTGCGGTTGCCGCGGCCAGCACGGTACGAATTGCATTTCGCAATTTAGGATTGATCCCCATTATCTCTTCTCCGAATTAGAACAAATGAATCAGAACGGCTCGCGCAAAGGGCGAGCGCTTGCGTCTGATCTTGTTCTGCGGAGTTTTTTTGCGAAATACAGGCGCGGGACAACGATCGGACCAATCGTGCCAAGCGCGCGCAATCGATTGCACGCGCTGCGCCGCTGAAGTGATTTTTTTAGAAAGCCTGATCGAAGGCGACTTCGCCTTGCACTGCAACCTGATAAGCAGAAACCTTGCGCTCAAAAAAGTTGGTCAATTCTTGTACATCCTGGAGTTCCATGAAAGAAAATGGGTTGCGTGCGCCGTATCGCGCCGGTAATCCGAGCATCAGAAGCCGTTGGTCGGCCACGTAATGGATGTATTGGCGCATCTCGACACGCGTCAATCCGATTACGCCCTCGCTCAAGACATCATCCGCGAAGGAAACTTCGCAATCGACAGCTTCCTCAATCATGGCAAGGACGTCGGCCGACCAGCGCGCATCGAACAGCTCGGGCTCCTCGCGCCGCACCGTGCGCAGCACTTCGTAGGCGAATGCCATATGCGCGCTTTCGTCCCGAAACACCCAATTCGTGCCCGAGGCCAAGCCTGGAAGCAGGCCGCGCGATCTCAAGAAGTACACGTAGGCGAATGCGCCGAAGAAGAACAGTCCTTCTATACAGCTCGCAAAGCAGGTGAGATTCAGAAGAAAGCGCCGCTTGTCTTCGTCGCTGCCGATGCGCTCCAGCCTGCTCACTGAATCGATCCAGCGCTGGCAGAATCGGGCTTTCTTGTGGATCGACGGAATATTGTCGATTGCCGCGAACGCGCGTGCCCTTTGCTCCTGATCCGGCACGTAGTTGTCCAACAGGGTCAGATAGAACTGGACGTGCAGCGCCTCTTCATAGAGTTGGCGAGACAGATACATGCGCGCCTCGGGCGCGTTGATGTGCTTGTACAGGCTCAACACCACATTGTTGGCGACGATCGAATCGCCGGTGGCAAAAAATGCCACCAGCCGCTCGATCAAATGACGATCCGCCGCATTCATGCGCCGCTGCAGGTGGCTCAAGTCGATTTGAAAATCGATTTCCTCCACGCTCCAGGTGTTTTTGATCGCGGCGCGATACATCTCATAGAACTTCGGATAACGCATGGGCCGCAGAGTCAAGTTGAAGCCCGGGTTGAGCAGCTGGTTCACTGGCAGGCCTCGCAAGACTGTGGATTCTCGAGAGAGCACGCGATGGCGTCCGGCGCGGCCACGGTCGTTTTGGCAATGCGCGTGGCGGGGCGCGACCTCAAGTAGTAAGTCGTCTTCAATCCGCATTTCCAAGCATACATGTACATGCTGGACAGTTGGCCGATGTTGGGACTCGCCATGAACAGATTCAGCGACTGGCTCTGATCGATGAAAGCGCCGCGTTCCGCAGCCATTTCAATAATGGCCTTCATGGGCAGTTCCCAGGCGGTGCGGTAAATCCGTTTGAGCTCCGCCGGCAACCCCGCGAGTTCTTGCACGGATCCATCGGCAATCTTGATGGCGTCGCGGATCTCGGCCGTCCACAGGCCCAGCTGCTTCAGCTCCTCGATGAGATAACTGTTTATTTGGATGAAGTCGCCGGAAAGAGTCTCGCGCTTGAACAGATTGGACAGCTGCGGCTCGATGCATTCATAGCAGCCTGCGATCGAGGCGATGGTGGCGGTCGGCGCGATCGCGATCAGCAGGCTGTTGCGCAGGCCGTATGTTTGGATGTCTCGCTTCAACTCCCTCCAGCGATCGGCATTTTCCGGAGCCGCGCCCCAGGAGTCGAACTGTAGTTCTCCGGCCGCCGCGCGAGTGTCCGGGAAACTCGGATGGCTGCCGAACTCGCGCGCAAGATCGCATGAGGCGCGCAACGCGTGAAAATAGACGCCTTCCGAGATGCGCCGAGATAGAGCGCGCGCGCCGTCGCTGTCGAACGCCAGACGCATTTTGAAGAACACGTCTTGCAATCCCATGAGTCCCAAGCCCACCGGCCGCCAACGCAGGTTGGAGGCACGCGCGGTGGCGAGTGGGTAGAAATTCATGTCGATGACGCGGTCCAACTGGCGCACGGCCAATTCGACCGTATGCGCCAGCTTCTCAAAGTCGAATTCATTGCCTTCCACATGGCGCGCCAGGTTGATCGAGCCCAGATTGCAAACGGCGCTCTCCGATGAGCCCGTGACTTCCAGGATCTCAGTGCAAAGATTCGACAAATGCACCACCGATTGCGGCTGAGCGGTCTGGTTGCAGGCGCGGTTGGCTTTGTCTTTGAACGTCATCCAGCCGTTCCCCGTCTGCGCGAGGGTGCGCATCATCCGGCCGTACAGCTCGCGCGCGGGCAGTTGCTTGCGCGCGAGTCCTTGCGCTTCGGCCTGGGCATAGGCATCTTCGAAAGCCTTGCCCCAGAGGTCCGGCAGTTCCGGCACATCTTTCGGATCGAACAGCGACCAGGTGCCGTCGCTCTCTACGCGCTGCATGAAGAGGTCCGGGATCCAATTGGCGAGATTCAGGTGATGCGTGCGCCGCGCGTCATCGCCGGTGTTGTCGCGCAGTTCCAGGAATGCTTCGATATCCGCGTGCCAGGTTTCCAGGTAAACGCAGGCTGCGCCTTTGCGTTTGCCCCCCTGATTGACGGCCGCGACAGATGAATCGAGAGTCTTCAGCCAGGGGACGATGCCGTTCGACAGACCGTTGGTGGACTTTATCAGCGAGCCCTCCGAGCGCACGCGGTGCCAGGCGACGCCGATGCCGCCGGAGAATTTCGACAGCAGCGCGATATCTTTGTACTTGTCATAGACGGCTTCGAGCGAATCGCCGGGCGAGTCGAGCAGGAAGCAGCTCGACAATTGCTCATGCAGCGTGCCGGAGTTGAACAGAGTAGGGGAGCTCGGCAGATAATCGAGTGACGAGAACAGTCGATACAAGTCGATGGCCTCGTGCGGACCCGAGCTCAAGGCGGCCGCCACGCGCATCCAAAAATATTGCGGCGCTTCGACGACTTGCCGCGTAGTCGGGTGCTTCAAGAGATAGCGGTCGTACAACGTGCGCAGGCCGAAGTATTCCAGGCTGCGCGTGCGCCCGGCATCGATTGCATCGTTGAGCTTTCTGGCGTGCGATTCCACGAAGCGCAGCAAGCGCTCATTGATGAGTCCGACATCGAACCCAAGGCGGATCGACTGAGAGAACGAATACACGCCTTGCGCTTCCACCTCTTTGTCGATGTAGGCGGACAACAGCCGCGCCGCCAGCTTCGAATAAGCCGGGTCGTCCACCATGAACGAGGAAGCCGTTCGTATCGACAGCTCGTCCAGTTCGCGGGTGGTCGCGCCGTCATAAAGACCTGCGATTGTTTTCAAGGCGACCCGCATGGGATCGACATCGGGGATCCCCTCGCAACAGCGAGCCACCGCGCGCACGATCTTGTTCACGTCGATGACCTCGTGACTGCCGGATCGCTTGGTGACCCGCATGGGATTTCGCGCGGCTTGCGGGGGATTCAGAGTAAATGCGGGTTGGGCGATTGAATTCATGTGGCAAAGATTCCGTTGCGCGTTTTAAGACCCTTTGGGTGCAAGAGCGAACGGAACGGAATGGCGCCGGCAGGTGTACCCGCAGGGCAATCACTCCGGCCGCTCCTCCCGCGAGAGCTCCAAAGCCGAGCAGCATCTTCTTGTGAAGACGCAGATCGCGGCAGGTCTTCGGGCTTCCAGGCTTGAGGCCGACGAAATCGGCCGTTTCTACTGCATGCCGCTTCCCGAGCCGCCGTTTCGGCTTACGCTCAGTGCTGTGGGCATGGTTCGTTCCCAGTTACCGCTGCGGGGCAGCTCCGGATTTGCGCCGGATTCCCTCTTAGTCCTAGCTTTTGGGCCAGGAACCGCGATGGACCACAAGATATTGTGTTTTTGTGACAGCGTCAATGAATGGCACCGGGCATAAGCGCCTGGTAATATATACAGCATCCCGTTTACTGTAAATTCCGTGTTCGGAGCATCAATGAGCGTTCTCGACACCTTTCATCCCGCCGTCGCCGCCTGGTTTTCGCGTGCCTTTGACGAGCCGACGGAGGCGCAGAAGCGCGCCTGGCCGGCGCTCAGCGCGGGCGAACATGTATTGGTGGCCGCGCCG
>Ga0209005_1000046_pt1 | contig 10055 bp, 10 predicted proteins | sample TexAe_RefH0_O2_FD_187952 | JGI IMG/M metagenome (GOLD analysis project Ga0209005, IMG submission 187952) | Forest soil microbial communities from Davy Crockett National Forest, Groveton, Texas, USA - Texas A ecozone_RefH0_O2 (SPAdes) (version 2) | ecosystem: Environmental > Terrestrial > Soil >... | reverse complement strand
CCACTACCACAACCGGTGCCGCGGCGAATCCGCCTTTGCTGAAACCGAATTCAAGGTCAGCCACCAATGCCTTGTCTTCGACGCTCTGCTTGACGAAGTCGCCGCCGCCCGCCTTCCACGTCTCGGTCCACCAGGCCGCGAGCAGAGCGCGGTTGTGGTCGTCGCGGACTACGATGAACGTCCAAGGCTGGGTGTTTTCCGCACTCGGTGCGTGCACCGCGGCGGCAAGCATCTGCTCGACGTCGGAATCGGGTACCTTGCCGTCCGGATCAAAACGACGACACGCGCGTTGAGCGTGGATGACAGAAAGTAAGTCGCCCACTAGCTATCCGCCAGAACGCGTTTGCCGCGTGGCGCCCATCCGGTGAGGGAGATGGTGGTCAGATCGAGCCACTCCCCTAGTGACAGCGTTCCGGCCATGACCCGTTTCAGGAATTCCGCCATCACGACGTCGGGCTCGTTGTCCAACTCGTAGATCACCATGTAGCGGTGGGTCGGCGGCGGCAACTGAGCGGGCAACTCTTGGTCGTCCGGGACTTTCAGTTCGACGATGTCGTAACGCTGCGCGGCCACGACTCCCGGGACGTCGAGAACCTCCGGCAAGTGCTGAGCGTCGTACCACTTGTTGAAGGCGTCATCTTGACCGTCGATCGGATTGGTGAGCGCTATGAATAGATTCGGAGCCACGTCGGATACCTTTCGCAACGGCCGGGATTAAGTCACACTATGACAGTCGACTGTCATAGTCAACGAGGCGGCGGACCGGTGAGACTCGACCTCTCGAGGTAGGCATAGCCGGTCTCCCCTCCCCATGTCACCTCGGCCCAGCTCACGGTGTAGGCCTGCGCCGGAGCCACCAACCCATAGGGCAGGCCCTCGGCCATCGACAGCCACAGCGATGAGCAGATGGTGGCCTCGATCGGTTGACCGTCGAGCTTGCAGCCAAATTGCTCACCGTCGCGCTGCAGCACCGCCGGCGGCGGAATCTCCTCCAGTTTCACGTGTCGCAGTGAACCGTTGGTAACCGCGTAAGCACCCTGCAGCGTGGTACGCCCGTCGCGGGCCCAATACCTGCAGAACCCGAATGCGCGGCCGCTCGGCATGACTCCCCCGGCGATGACGTGGCCGCCCCAGTCGGTGAGAGTGTCGGCACCGCGTGGCCCACGCGAATGATCGCGCCAGCCACCACCGTCGAACAGGAAGGTTTCTGATCCTACGGTCACCTCGCCGACGACATGGGTGAGTTGCTCGTAATGTTCTCTGGCCCAGCTCTGTTCGGCCATTCCGGCGCCCGAGTCGGTCGGCGGACTGGCCTCGGCGTCCCACACTGGGGTCACGCCGTGCACCTCCAGATCCAGGCGGACGTGGGTCTTCGGCCCGTCGGGCAATGGTGCGGACCGCATCGCGTCATAAGAAGACCGCAGACAGAATCCGTCAAAAGTAATGTGCCATCTCGCGAACGGCTCTTCACACCGGAAAGCCAGATTGGCTCCCGCGGGCCGGCGCTCGGGCACAGTGCGGTGATACGCCCACATGGACAACACTCCCCGATCCGCGGGCAGCGCGATGAGGACACGGTCCTCCCACATCTCCCACATGTCGGCCACTGTGCCCAGATGCAGCCACATGCCGACGTCGTGCACAGGGTCGTAGGGCGTGAACAGCAGATTCTCGGTCCAGCCCGACACCGGCGGGCAACTGGTCACGACTTGCTCCTTGGCCGCGGGCAGACCCGAAGAGAGCGCGCCCGGCTGCACGCTCACTTCTCCACCGTGGACCGGGACCGGGCCAGCAACGCGATCTCGCCGGTGGTCCCGTCCACCCGCACGACATCGCCGCTGCGTAATGTCCTGGTGCCGTTGCCCGTTCCGACCACGCACGTAATACCGAGCTCCCGCGCGACGATCGCCCCGTGACTGGCGGGACTGCCCATGTCGGTTACCAGGGCACCCGCCAGCGAGACCAAGGCGGTCCAGCCAGGGTCGACGAACTTGCAAACCAGTACCTCGCCGTCGTCGAGGGTATCCTTCGATTCCGCATCGACCACCACCCTTACGGTGCCTTCGAAGACCCCTGGACCTGCGGGCGTTCCGTGAATAACGGCATCCTCTGAAGCCGGCTCATTCGACCGCTCGATAGCCTCGGGCATCCCGGTGAAGACCGACGGCACCTCAAGGCGCCGGTACTCCTCGCGCCGGCTTCGGCGAAACTCCACCAATTCGCGCACGTTCGCAGGCAGCGGAGCCAGCAGTTCGTCCACGGTCAGGTAACAGGCGTCGTCAACCCGATCCAGCGCCCCGGCGTCGACCAGCTCAGCACCGAACCCGCCGGCTGCCGCGCGGCATCCGTCAACGGCGGTCAGGAACGCGGCCTTGGTCAGTTCTACGGCTCGCACTTGAGCCCCCGTCGATGCCAGCAGGCGACGCACCAACAGGCGTCGCGCCGTGGGAAGCGTTGAGAGCAAGTCGGCCTCGGCATTCCGGCGCATCGCGGCTGCACGTTCTGCACGCGCCGCCGGGCGGTCGGACTCGGGCCTGTTGCTGTGGGCGGCGGCCGCACGCAGGACCGCGTCTGGATCCTCCCGCCACGAATGACCGATCACATTGCCCTCGTTGGGACCATGGAAACCGTGCCGAGAAAGAAACTCGTCTAACGTGATCCGTCGGTGCCCCAACGACCACACGTCATCGGCCAATTCGGTTTCGATCACGCCGCCATACCCGGCCAACAGCGCGGGCACCAGATCACCACGACCCGCCTTGACGGCAATCGATTCGACCTGTGCGCGAAACACATTGAGGATGAGCCGAGTACGAACATGCACCCGCATCGCCGCACTGAACCGGTACGACGAATCAGTGAGCAGATTCCGCGGATCAGGCCGTCGTCCATTAAGTACGGTTGCCCGCCACCAGTCCATCTGGCGCCGGTGTAGGCGGCGCGGAGCAGACCGCTCTCGCGCCAGCACCAACGGCGCCTTGACGACGAGTACCGGCAACCGGCGGGGGTCGCTACGGGTCGGAGCCGCATCGGGCCGCACTGCGCCCAACAAATCGCGTTCGAAGTCGTCACCGGTCATTCCGGGCAGCAACCCAGCAAGTTCGCGGGCGCGATCGACGTTCATCGCTTGTCTGCCAAAAAAGCAGGCGGTGCTCCACTGATTCGGGTCGTCGGGTACCCGAAGCGCCGAGTGCCCCAGCACTCCGAAGTCGTACAGGCCGCCGCGGGAGGCGAATTCGACACCGGTCCCCCAGAGTGACCAGCACAGCGGGGAGAGGATGTCCGGCGTGGCTTCGCCAACGTTCGTCAGGGTCCAGAGCCGGCCGGGCTCGCTGCTGCCCCGGATCGGATCGGTCAATGGCACCGCAGGGCCGGTGTGCATGGTCCTCCTGGTTGTATCGACTGACAGTCCACTGTCAAAACTGCAGTCGATTGTCGCACTGGACGAGCCACTGTGTCAGCCAATCTGAATCTTCGCGCCCCGGGCATGTGGATCTTGACGATTGGCAGCCGACTGTCATAATGAGCGGGTCACACTGTACGTGCCGTCGGATCATTCAGTCGGCGCTCCGCCACCGGCCCATGAAATCGGAGGGCGCACATGAGATTCGCCGTCAATCTGCCGAACTGCATGCACGTCGCGGCGATCACGCAGCCGTGGGAACACCAGCTTTCCGGTGTGGACATCGCCGGAGTGGCCCAGCGGGCCGAGCAGTTGGGTTACTCGATGGTCTTCTTGCCGGAGCACTTCCTCACCCCGACCGGTCATCTCGAGTTCTCTGGAGACCACTACTTCGACGCCACCACCGCACAGGCGTTCATTGCGGGCGCCACCTCGACAATCACCATCGGCTCGATGGTCACCATCCTCCCGCTACACAACCCGATCATCGCCGCGAAGCAAATCGCAACGCTCGATTGGCTCAGTGGCGGGCGTGCCCAGACCACCGTCGGCGTCGGCTGGCTCAAGGAGGAATACGACGCGATCGGTGTCCCCTTCACCAAGCGTGGCCGCTTGGCGGACGAGTGCCTTGAGGCGATGTTCGAGTTGTGGCACAGCGATTCGCCGACCTTCGACGGCGAGTTCGTCAAGTTCGGCGACATCGCATTCGGCCCCAAGCCAATCTCCAAACCCCACCCGACGGTGTGGATGGGCGGAGACGCCGACGCGGTGTTGCGCCGAGCGGCCAAGTTCGGTGACGGCTGGGCACCGTGGCTGACCAAGCCCGACGAATTGCCGGCGAAGATGGATTACCTGCGCTCGCAACCCGATTTCGATGACCGGCCGTTCTCGCTGTTCTACAGCCTAGCGGTGCTGTCCATCGGTGAAGAGCACGCCATCGTCGAGGATCCCAACGCACAATTCGGCCAGAATGCCCAGCAGGTGATCGACAGCTGCAACATGCTAGCCGAGCGCGGCGTCACAGATACCTGGGTAAATCCGCCAGCGCTCGAGGGACTCAACGCCTACCTCGACCACATGCATTGGGTCGCGGAGGAAATCGTCCCGAAGGTCGGTTGAACCTTCGCGACAGGCGCGAGATTACTGGTGCCGCGACGACGGCGAGATGCACAGCGGTACCGATTGCAGGGACATCGTCCCGGTCGGCCACGGCATCTGTGGCGGCTTGCCCAGCGCCAGAGTGTATTCGGGGATGCGTGAGTGCCACTCCTCGAGGATGAGGCGGAGTTCGAGACGCGCCAGGTGTGAGCCGAGACAGCGGTGCGGTCCGCGCCCGAAAGCGAAATGCACGACCTTGCTGTCGAGATGAACCTCGTCGGCGTCGGAGTACCGCCGCGGATCACGGTCGGCGCTGCCATAACTGAGCATCACCGTGGTGTCTTTGGGCACGAGCCTGCCCGCTACTTCCACCTCCTCCGTGGTGACACGTGGCGCAAACGGTACCGGACCGTCGACACGCAAAATCTCTTCGACGAATGTCGGGATGAGTGTGAAGTCGTGCGCGATACGCCGGCGCATCTCGTCGTCGGCCGCCAGCCTGGCCAGGGAGAACCCGACGGCAGAGGTAACGGTGTCAAGCCCGGCCAGCACGAACATGAAGCACAGGCCCAGGATCTCGTTGTCCGACATTCCACCCTCGTCGGTGTCCTGGATCAGCTGGGTCAGCATGTCGTTGCCGGTTGCATCGGCGCGCCGCTCGGCGATGTGCTCGGTCAAATAGCTGAAAAGTTCCAGCGCATGAGCCATCACCTCCGGGGTCGCCTCGGTGCTGCTCGGGTCGGTGAACTGCAGAATCGCATCTTTCCACTGCACCAGCCGGTCGCGGTCGGCCATGGGCAGCCCGAAGAGTGTCAAAAAAACTTGCGAGGGAAAAGGTGTTGCGAGATCGGGAACTACGTCGCACTCGCCGCTCGCGACGATGGCATCGATCAATTCACCGGCCTGCCTGCGTAACTCGGGCTCACGCTCGGCCATCTTCTTCGGACTGAAGAACGGGTCGAGCATGCGCCGGAAGCGGGTGTGATCCGGCGGATCGATCGCGATCGGTACCAACGGGACCGGACTTCCCAGTCGGTCGAAAGCCCTTGCCGACGAGAAGGTTTCAGGCTTTTTCGCGGCGAACTCGACAGCCTCGGCGCTGGTGAGCACGATCTCCTCGCCAGAACTCACCGCCTCACCGGCCTCCCGCAGCTCGCGCCACGCGCGCGTGCGGTCTTCCGCGAAGGGCAGATCGTTGATGTTAAGCGTTCCGGTTGTGCCGAGGTCGGTCATCGAGACGGAGATCCTCTCTAACCCGCGCCGGCCGGCGCTCGGGTCGTTTGACAGTGAACTGTCATAAATGGGAAGTATCGTTGGTACAACGGCGGGTGTCAACGATGTGCGGGCACCCATAGCCGTTGTACTGTCGGGACACTCCATACGAACGAGGGGGTTGGCGGATGGCCCGGGGCGACCGATCACCGCGGGACGAGCACGCGGACCGTATTCGGAATGCCCTGCTGAACGCGGCCCTGAACCTGTTCAGCACCAACGGGTACGACGAAACCACCACAGACCAGATCGCCGAGAGCGTAGGAGTTTCGCCGAGGACCTTCTTCCGCTACTTCCCGACCAAGGAGTCGGTGCTCTTCTTCGGCGAGTACGACTTCATCGACGCCGTGAGCGGCGTCTATCTCGCTCAACCGGAAAAGGTGTCAGATTTCGAGGCGTTGGCGAATTCCTTCGCATTGCTGGCGCCGGGCCTCAAGCGCATCCGTAAAAGGATCGGGCAGTACCACGACGCTGTCGCGTCGTCGCTCGTCCTGGTGGGACGCGAACGCCGAAACCACGAGGCCAACGCCGAGACCGTCGCCAAGGTCATCGCCGAACGACGCCGAATGCCTGCCCCTGACAGCGAGTGCCGGCTGCTGGCGGCGGTCGGCATGCTGCTCGTCGAGCGGGCCCTCAATGAGTGGTTGTCGACGCCGGGGCGCTCGCTCGACGACCTGATCCGCCAGGAGTTCGCCGCTCTGCCCGCGGTCCTGAAATGACGCGAGCTAGCGGTCGGCCATCCGGGTGCCATCGGGGCAGTGCCGGGGCGTTCCCGGTCCGCAGTATTGCGTGCGCAGATAGCTGGGGTAGGTCTGGGTCGGTCCGGCGTAGAAGCCGGCGAGGTTCACCGGCACGTCGTACACGCCGATTGCCACCACGTGTAGAAAGCCGGTGACGGCCAGCACCCTGAGCAGCCCTCTGACCCGTGTTCCGGCCCACCGCAGGGTCTCCACCCCCGCCTCGACCCTGATTTGGCCGTCATCGTCGCGAAAGAACATCAGCGCGCCGCTCGAAGTAAGCACCAGCGACCACAGGATGGGCCCGTACAGCGGAATCTGGACGGTCTGACCCGCCCACAATGTGACGCCCGGAATCGACGCCGGATAGCCGAGCAGACCGTGGCGCACCGCAAAGATCTCCAGCGGAAACTCGATGACGTAGACCGTGAGCCAACCGGCGCAGAAGGTGCGGACGGGCCCCAGCGACGGCCACCGGTGGCGGGCGCGACCCATGGCCCAGCGGGCGAGCGAGCCCATAGCCAGCGGCATCCAGACGTAGATCATTCCGATCATCAGCACAGGTTCGGCCATCAGTCGACCGTCGGGGCTGAGCCAGCCGGGGACGTTCTGCGTCCAGTTGCCGAAGTTGATTAGCCCGGCGTTATAAAACAGCGCCGGCTGAAACCAGTTGATCAGCGGGTCGTGCCACCAGGCGATCGCCGATCCGATCACGATGGCGGCTTCGACACAGAGTTGACGCTCACGGACGCTCTTGCGGACGACGTAGGCGATCGCGACCAGTGCCAGTATCGGGCAGGCGATTTGGAAGGCGGTCATCGCCCACTGAGTGGCACCGGGGATTGGGTCCGGACCCGGGTTCACCGGTGTCGCATTGCCCGACGCTATCCAAGCGATGTAGACGTAGGCTGCGACGACGACGAAGACAGCACCGAGGCTCGACCAGAACAGTACCGGCCGAATGGCCTTGATCCGCGTGGACTCGACGGCTGCCGGCTCCGCCTGGCTAGGGGACTTCAGATCCGTCACTGCGCAGCTCCTTTGGCATGACCTAACCAAAGATGACAGTTCACTGTCACAGTGTCAACGTCCAGTATCGGATGCCGGAGTGCGGCTATCGGTACAGCCGGTTCATCAGCGCGGCGGTGTCAAGATCCTCGACGGCCGCACATGCCCGCCGAAAGGCGGCGTCGGCATTCTGCTGCGCCTGCAGGCCCGGCCAATTGATCGTCATCGCCGTCGCATCCCAGGCTTCGGCGGCGAAAAGGCGATACCTGTCGAACGCGGCGTCGAATGCCGGCACGTCCTCTACTCCCCCGGCGCGCAGACCTTCCAGGTACCGCTCGATGAGATCGCGCTCCGCAGAACGGCGCGTCTGCGGTTCCAGGCCGGAACTCATCCAGTAGGACACCTCGCGCAGTCCTGGCCCGCGCCAAACCACTTGCCAATCAAGCAGTCCGGAGCGTCCGTCAGCCCACGCGAAAGTGTTGCCCAGATGCGAGTCGCCGTGCAACAGGGTCAGCGGCCCGGACTCGAACTCCCGGTAGTACGGATCGGCATGCTTGTCGAGCGCCGCCGCAACAGCGCGCACGGCGGGCGTCACCTCGGGACGTTCCTGGCGCAGTGCGCCACGGCGCCCACGAGAGTAGAACCTCTTCAACACGCCGTACCCCGCCCGGGTGCTCCACGTTCGGACCCAGGACAGATCCCCGACCAACCGCGGACTCTCCCAGAACCGGGCATGCAACGTCGCAAAGGCATCGATCAGTCCCCGCGCGTGACCGACGTCGCAAACGTCGGCCAATGCATACGGACGACCGCCGGCGGCAACGATGTCCTCGAGCACGATCAGAAATCGTGCTCCGACCCCGGCACGCGCATACCAGGAGCGCGGGGCGACGCCGCCGAGTTCGTCGGCAGCCTCGTTGTAGAAGCGTGCTTCGTTGACAGCCATTCCCAACGCCGCCACCATCGTGCGGTTCTTTGCAGACAGCGGTGTGCTTTTAAGGAACAGATGCTCGGGCAGTCCCGCCGCGCGTCCCGACTCGTTCCACTCGACGGACAAGCGCCGGCGGTTTGTTGTTCCCGTCGTTGCGTCTAACAACGAAATGCGCTGCGCCGCAGCGCTTGGCGTCGCGCCCGCCAAGTGTCTCGTCAACCATTCGGTCGTGACATCCGCCGCTGACGACGGGCCAGACCCGGGCAGCGTCGGCAAGACTGCGGCGACAAGCTCTCCCGCCGCGGTGAGATTCGCTGCCGCCGTGCTGGCGCTGCGCCGCAGCGTTCGAGCCGTCATACGGCGACACCCCCATCACACATTCTGGTGACAAACGAAATATAGTGAACTAGGTTACACATGTAGAAAGATCGGCTGAACGTGATGGAGCCCGCTCCCTCACTTGCTCGTCGAGAGGCAACGATGCTTGTCGCCACGTCACAATTGGCGCCACCAGCAACCCTCAATCCGTCCGGGGTCTGGTTCTTCAACTGGGTGATACCGATCGCCGGCAGCGTCTTCATCGTTCTGGCGGTCGCCGATGTCATCCGTCGGCGCCGACTGACCTGGGGCTTCCTGTTCCTGTTCAACAGTCTTGCGGTGTATTGGATGGAGACTGTCGGAGACTGGGGCCAGATGCTGTTCTACAGTCCCGCGTTTGCGCAACACCATCTGCTCGATTGGCTACCGATCAAGACTCCCAACGATCCGCTGTTCATGCCGTTCGCGTACGCAGTGTACTGGGGAGTACACGCGATCCTGGTGTTGTGGCTGAGTCAATGGGTTTCCGCGCGATTTGGCTGGAGCATGCTCAAATCCATGTTGGTGCTGGCGATTCCGGTCAACTACGTCTGGGACTTCGCCGTCGAGGGCACTGCCACGGCGATGGGATGGTGGACCTACGATCCCGGCATCGGGCCCGTTCTCGAGTGGAGCAACGGCGGTCGCATCACCTTGCTCTGGACCATCGGGATCATGTGCGTATGGCCCAACCTGATCGCCTACTGGGCCGGTAAACCACCGATTCGCGGCCTCAACCATTTCGAGCGATTCTGCCGCCTGGATCGTTTCACCGTCCCACGGGCCGCGTTGCATCCGCCCGTCGTCACCGAAAGCCGAGGCGGGACAGCCGTTACCACCGAGCGATTTGTCGTGACCAAGCAGCAAGAATTCGACGATTACCTCAACTACGAGGTGGCGATTCCGCGATGGCGATTCGAACTCATGCGCCTGGGCGCCTGGTTCATCATCTTCCAGCTCACCTTCTTCGTTTTTCTGATCATTCCGCTCGTGGTGTTGCGCAACGTGACTGGCGCCGACAGCCCCTACATTCCGTGATCCGAAAGGAGTCGTGGTGGCAAGCGACCGCATGAAACATCTGCCCGCTGAATTCTTTCTTCCTCCGCAGACCAATGCAGCGTTGCGGCGAGAAACCGTCCGGCTTGTCGCGGTATGCGTGACGTTCATCGTGATTCTCGGCGTCATCGTGGCGCTGACGCAGGGCATCGTCCTGAGGGTGTGAAGGCGCAACCGTCCCGTCGGGTTTTCG
>Ga0209005_1000045_pt1 | contig 10059 bp, 7 predicted proteins | sample TexAe_RefH0_O2_FD_187952 | JGI IMG/M metagenome (GOLD analysis project Ga0209005, IMG submission 187952) | Forest soil microbial communities from Davy Crockett National Forest, Groveton, Texas, USA - Texas A ecozone_RefH0_O2 (SPAdes) (version 2) | ecosystem: Environmental > Terrestrial > Soil >... | reverse complement strand
GATAGTTGCGTGCCCCACGCACATTGAGAATCGAGTCTTGCGGCAAGCGGCAGTAAAAGTCGCCCTTCGGCGGCTCTGGGTAGTCCTCGAAGCTGGCGGCCCGCTGCTGCTGGGTCGGCAGAAATCCCGTGGTACACGCCGGCGGCCAGCCGAGGTTCAGGTTGAAGCTCAGGTAGGCACCGAGGTAATCCTGCTTGGTGTTCCGGTTGGCCACGCCGACCGCTTGGATGTCGGCTGCGCCCTGCGGCAGCTCCACCAGGAGGGCTTCCAGGTTATCCCGGTAGGTGACCCCCACCTGGCCGACACTGACAAGGTTGGCCAGCACGATCGGCAATGTGGGGTTCAGCCGGTCGATGAGCTGCCGGGCCTGGTCGGCCGCTGGACTGCCCTTCTGTAATACGCCCGCGAGGGCAGAGTCGTTGTCCCGGAGCTGCGACGTAATGGTCGCCAGATGGGCGGCCCAGGCCTGTACCGAACTCGACGACGCGGTTTGGCTGTCGAGGACTGGCTTCGACTGGTCGATCAAAACAGTGAGCGCATCCAGGTTCTTGCGGGCGTCGATCGCCAGATTGGACGCCCCATTTACCAGCCTGGAGAGTTCTGGGCCGAGCCCGCCGAAAGCGACATATCCCTCGTCGACCACCGTTTTCAGGTTGTCACGGGGGATCGCGGACAGGCCGCGGTTGGCCGCCGCCAGCAGCGAGTTGATGTCCGGTGGGACATACGTGCGGTCCACCGGGATCACGTCGCCGTCTTTGAGTGATGGCCCTTTCCCGGTGCGTGGCAGCAACTCGACGTACTGCTCGCCCACCGCCGAAACACTGTGCACCTGGGCATCGAGGTTGGCGGGGACGTGGACGTCGGAATCCATCTGCAGCTCCGCCTCGGCGCCGGTCTCGGTAAGGCGCACGGCCCGCACCCGCCCGATCTCGACTCCACGGTAGGTGACGTTTCCGCCCGGATACAGGCCGCCCGCCTGGGGCAACTTCACCGTGATCGAATACCGGTCTATTCCGAAAAATACGGTCGGAACCTGCATATAGGCGAAAAACATGATGGTGCCGGCGATCAAGCTCACCGCTGCGAAAACCAACAGTTGAATTTTCGTCCGCTTCGACAACACGATGTCACCGCCCCTGGTCGAAGTGGTAGGGGACGACCAACGGGTTGCCGGGGTTGTACTGGCTGCCGTTCATGCATGGACTGGGCATCTGGCCGATGGTGCGCCCCCACTGCAGCTCCAACTCGGTCAGATTGCACTCAAACCGGGTGCCGGTGAAAAATCCCGCGTCGAGCCGGCTCAGCGTGAGGTCGAGGACCGCGGTCAAGTTCGCGTAGTCACCGCGGTTCCACTTGCTGAGGGTGTCCTTGGGGAACGGAAAGGTTCCGAAGAACCCGAGCGAGCGAGTCAACGCCGGCCCGGCATCGGCCAGTGACTGAACGACCGGACCGAGATCCTTGAGCTCCTTGACCAAGTTTGACTTGATCCTGTTCACAGAGTCGGCGGCAAGCGCCCCGAATTGGCTCAGCTCGCCGAGTGCGTCGGCAAGGTTTTTCCGCTCGTCCTTGAGCACGGCCAACGCGCGTGGCAGCGTCTTGAGCGCCTTGTCGATCACCGGCTTCTGGTCGGCGAATTGACCGACCAGATTGTTCAGGCTTTCGGTTGCGGCGATGATGTCGCCTTTTTGGTCGTCGAGGTAGCTGACGAACTTATCGAGTTGTCCGAGAAGGCTTCTCAGATCCTGCTCGCGACCGGTGAAACCGGTGCTCAACGCCTTGATGATGTCCTGGATCTGACCGAGGCCGCCCCCGTTGACCAACAACGACACTGCCGCCAGCGTCCGTTCAGTGGACGGGTAAGCACCGGCGGACGCCAGCGGAATCACGGATCCACGTTTCAGTGTGCCCTTCGGCGATGTCCCCGCAGGCGGTGCCAGTTCCACATGCACCGAGCCCAGCAGGCTGGTCTGACCCAGCGTGGCTGTTGCATTGGCCGGGAGATCGACATTCCCGTCGATCGACATGGTGACCAGGGCGTGCCAGCCTTGCAGTTGGATGTTGGTCACGGTGCCGACAGTGACATCGTTCACGCGGACGCGGGAATTCTGTTCAAGGTTTTGCACGTCGGGCATCTGCGCTTGGACGGTGTATGCGCCCGCGCCGCCGCCCTTGGTGCCCGGTAATTTGAACGAGTTCGCGCCGTGGAAACCGCATCCGGACAGCGTGGCCGCGACGAGCAGCGCCACGAGTCCGGTGGCAACGCGGATCCGGTGCCGCAGGCTAATCATCGTCCACCTCCGGGTGGCGTCATCATCCCGCGCAGGCCGTCGGATGGATTGGTCGGAACCGGTTGCGCGCCAGGTGATTCCGCTGCCAAGGGCGAGGCGCCAGGTGCCGGGGCCGGCGGGTTTGCCGGGGCGGACGCAGGTGGTGGTGGTGGAACGTAGTCGGGCCGCAGCCAGTCCTCGCTGTAGGTGAGTTCGTTGGGACGCGCAGCGGTTCCGACGTAAAGATTCTCGCCCAGCGGCGGGAAGTTGTACTGGCGGTTTTTGAAGATCGGCGACAGATACTGCACGCACAGCTTCGCCGATTCCTTGGCGCCCAGACGGGCAGCGGCCTGCACTGCCGCACAGAGGAATTGAACCGGGTTGGCGAATTGGTTGACGGCCAGCGCACCGCTGAGCGTGGCTTGGGCGGGCTGGTAGATGTTGAGGAAGTTCTGAAAGGCCGTCGGCGCGACATGCAGGAGTTGTTTGACGTCGTCGAGGCTGTCGTTCACTGCCTGCGTCACCGACGCCAGTTTGTCCGACGTGGTACCGAGCGACTCTTCGTTGTCGGCCACAAAGTTTTGGACGTCGCCGACCACGTCGTTGAGGTTACGAACCGCGTTTCCGACCTCGTTGGGGTCGTCGGCGAGGAGGTTCGTCACCGCGGCCAGATTCTGGTTGAGATGTTGCAGCAAATCGCCGCTGTCATGCAGTGCGGAAACGAGGATCGACAGGTTTTTCAGCGTGCTGAACAGGTCGCCACTGTGATCGCCCAAAGCGGAAATCGCTTGCGAGAGCTTGATGATCGTGTCTCGGATACCTGGGCCCTGGCCGCGCAAGTTGTCGGCCGCGGTGTCGACGAATGCGCCCAGTGTGCTGATTCCGCCCGGTTTGGTGGGTTGCAGTACCTGCGTTAGCTTCTCGAGCTGCTGGCGGAAATCGTCCCACTCCACGGGGACCACGGTGCGTTCCTGAGGGATCACCGCGCCGGACCGCAACGCCGGCCCAGCCGTGTAAGCCGGCGTCAACTGGATGGATCGAGGTGTCACCAGCGACGGCGACAGGACCACAGCTTTCGCGCCAGCAGGCACGTGGTATTTGTCGTTGTACCAGAAGGTGATCTTGACCCGGTCGGGTTCTGGTTCGATCTTTTCCACCTTTCCGACAGGCACGCCGAGAATGACGACGTCGTCCCCGTTGTAAATACCGGTGCTGTTGGCGAAGTAGCCGACGACATTGACGCGGCCGATGCCAGTCTCCATGCCCACGACCGCGACGATGCCTCCGATCAGGACGAGCACCAGTCCGATGGCCGCGCCCGTTTTGGCGTTGAGAAATTTCACCGACCACCGCCTTGGGTTGGCGGCGGTGGGCCGATGGGCCCCGGCCCGCTCAGGACCGGCGATTGAGCGTGCGGCAATTGTCCGGGTGCCGGCTGCTCGACACCCGACGGCGGGGTCATGGATTTTCCTTGGCCGGGACCTGGCAATGCGGGTGGACCTGGTGGCGGACCACCGGGTGGCGGCGCAGGCGGTGGCTCTCGGTAGGGGTAGCAGCCGGGCCCGGGCAACGCCACGCCGGGCACACCGCACTGGTGATCGCTCGGGTTCCCGGTGATCGCATCGGGAATAGTCATCCGCGGTGGCCCGCCCTGGCCGGTGCGCGGGTACGGCGCCGGCAACGGCGGTGTTCCCGGCTGGCCGACCTGCGGGTCAGTGCGCTCCGTCGGCAATTGGACGTTCGGATCAATCCCGAGGTCGGAGAAGGCCGCGTCGATGAACGGCTGCAGCCACTGCCCAGGCACCAAGTTAGGGATATAGGCCTTGAAGAACGGCCCCGAACTCACCGATTCGCCTAGTCCCAAGGCGTACCTGTTGAGGCCCACGAGTGCCTTCTGCACGCGTTCTTTGCGGTTGTCGACAATCGTCAACACACCGTTGAGCCTGTCCAGCGTCGGCTTCAACGTGTCGCGGTTCTCGGCGATGAAGCCCTTCAGTTGCTGGGCCAGCGCGGAGAGGTTGCTGGCGATCTGGTCCAGCGCGGCACTTTGACTCCTGAGTTGAACCAAGAGCGAGTTGGTGTTGGTGACGAGGTTGACGATCTCGTCGCTACGGTCAGACAGCACCTTGGTTGCCTTGTCGGCGTTACTCAACAGGTTTCGCAACTCCGTATCGCGCGCGTCCAGTGTCTGCGAAAATCGCGCCAACCCCTGCACTGCAACTTTCAAGTCGGGCGGGGTGTTGGAGAACGTGTCGGCCAGCACGGCAAGCGACTTCGACAGTCGATTGGTGTCCAGCCCGCTGATGGTCGTCGTGAGGTCACCCAGCGCGTCGGGCAGTTGGTAGGCCGGTATCGTCCGGTCGAGCGGTATCGGAGCGCTCAGCTTCCCGTCACCCCGCGGGGTCACCTCGAGGATCTTGGTACCCAGCAGGGTCTTCAGCTTGATTGCCGCCTCGGTGCGGTCGCCGAGGTGGATGTTGTTGGCCACGTCGAACTTGACGAGCACCCGGGCTCCGTCCAATTCGACGCTGGAGACCTGCCCGACCCGGAAACCCGAGACTTGCACGATGTTGCCGGACATCAGCCCGCCCGCCTCAGCGAAATACGCGGAGTAGGTGGTGCCCTTGCTGAAGAACGGCAACTTGTCGTAGTTCACCGACAGAAACATCAGCGCAAGGATCAAGCCGACGCCGATGAGGCCGATGCGAAGCGGGCTGCGTTCCGAGAAGGGTTTCATCGGGGCGTGCACCTCCCCGTGGGCTGGTCGGCCAGCTTGACATATATGGGCTGGCCACCCTTGCCGTTGACCTTCAACACGATTTCGCAGAAATAGAAGCTGAAGAAGTCGCCATACATGCCCTGCCTGTTGAGTATCTGAAGGGCGTCGGGCCAAGTGTTGAGAAAGTTGTCGAGATAGTCGTGATCGGCCAACACGTTGACGGCCGTTCGATCTACCTCGTGCACCACTTTCTTCAGCGGCGGGCGCGCCTGCGCCAGCAGGCTCGTGATGGAACCCGCAGCCGCGTTGGCGTAAGCCACACCGTCGCTGATGTCTTGCTTGCGGGCGTTCAAACCGTCCACGAGTTCGGCGAGCGAGTCGACTGCCTTTCCGAGCTGGGTGCTCTGGCCGCCGAGCGAACCGAGCACCGAATTCAGGTTCACGATGACCTGACCGATCAGTTGGTCCCGATCGGCCAGGGTGTTGGTCAGGGCCGCGGCCTGGCTGAGAAACGAGCCGATCGTGGCGCCCTGACCCTGAAAGGCCGCGATCAATTGACCGGTCAGCTTGTTCACCTGTTCGGGATCCAGAGCGCGAAACAGCGGCCGAAAGCCACCGATCAGCGCGTCCAAGTCCAGCGCGGGCTCGGTCCTACTGAGCGGGATGGTGTCACCGGGATGAAGTCTCTTGACTGCCCCGGCGCCTTCCTCGAGTGCCACATAACGGCCGCCTACGAGGTCGGCGAAGCGAATGGCGGCCCTGGTGCCCTCAGTGAGCACGACGTTGTCGGCAGCGGTGAACCTCACGAGCACCGTCGAATCCGGCTGGATGTCTATGCTCTTGACCTTGCCGACCTCAACTCCGGCAATGCGGACGAAGTTGCCGCCCTCCAGTCCCGACACGTTCGCGAATTGGGCCGTGTAGGTCTTCTCCGACTGGAAACGCAACTGGGCGAAGACGGCGATCAGCCCGAAAGCACCCACCACGCAGACGAACGCGTAGACGGCGAGGCGCCACAGCGCACCTCGCAGATTCTCTCGCATCTCTGCCTTTCTCTAGGACTTCAGGCCGTCATGGTGCTGGGGCATACGGCGCCGGCGGCCTTGGCACGCACTGCCCGGTGACGATTCCGCAAGTTGCTGGCGGGCCGTCGGGCACTGCCGGCGCGAACGGTTCGGACCCGGCCGGCGGTGGTCCGCCTTCTCGTGGCCGACCCGGCGGAGGCGCTGGTGGCAGGCCGGGATACAGCGGCGTTCCGTCCGGGGCGTATTGCTGCGCACCGTAGGGCGCCTGGCTCTGGTATCCATCCGTACCGGGGACCGGGCCGGGCGCCGGACCTCCCGGGTGACGGATGCTGGGCGGTCGCGGTGTTCCGCGGGTGACGGGGAAATAGTCGACGTAGCCCGGGAAGCCGATACCGGGGTTCGGCCGCACATCCAGTCCGGTTCCCCAACCGGAGTGGGTGACCAGGTAGCGCTGCGGAAAGTTCTTCGACACGTCTGGCAACGAGCCACAGCCCGGCTGGCCACCAGGACCACCCTTGATGTCGTTGATCGGCAGGTTGTCGGGGAATCGGTAGGTGTCGTCACCCAGAAGTAGACCGGCATCCAGGATCACCGAAAAGCCGTTGTGGCCGCCGGCAACATCCAGGAACCCGAAATCGACGACGTTCTTCCCGCCGACCAGCAGACAGGTGAGTTCGGGGTTGTATTTCATCAACAAGCGGGTGGTGGGCTCGAGCAGGTTGATGCCGTGCACCAGCTTGTCTTTGTTGGGGCCGAGCAGGTTGACGCCGCTGTGGGAAAGCCCGGTGACGTCGAGCAACAGCGAGTCAAGCTGCTTGGCGTTACTGCTGATTGTGGTGCTGGTGGTGCTGAGGGCGTCGAGAACCGTCACGATGTCGTGCGCGGCCCCGCCGTAGGTATCGCTGAAGCCTTTCAGTGCACGGAAATCGGCCCGAATGGTTTCACTGCGGGGATTGACCGCCATCAGAACCTGGTTGAGGTCGGTGGTCAGTTCGCCGATGGCCTCCCCTTTGCCGCGGAACCCGTCAGCCAACGCCGTGAGGATCGCGTTCAATTTGGCGACATCGACCTTGTTGAGCACACCGACCAGGTTCTGGAACACCGTGTTGACCTCGGTGGTCACGTTGCGTGATGCCACCACCGCCCCCGCCCTCAGCCGCTTGGTACTCGGGTCGGCGGGAGTGAGTAGGTCGACGTACTTGGCCCCGAATGCCGTGGTGGCGGTGATTTCGGCGCCGACGTTGGCGGGGATGTATTTCAGCTGCTCCGGATAGAGTTCCAGCTGAAGCTTGACCGGCTCGCCGGGCTGGATCGAAGCAACCCGGCCGACTTGTACGCCGCGCAGCTTCACTTTTGCGCCGGGTTCCATGACCAGACCCGAGCGGTCGGAAGTGAGGGTCACCCTCGCGTACGGCCTGAAGTCTCTGTTGAACGCGCCAAACGTCAGCACGAATCCACTGATGATGAAGGCGAGGAGGATCACCGTCCACAGTCCCGGGTGCAGGCCGGCCTCACGCCGTTTCCTTCTCATCGTCGCTATCCCGACAGGTTGAAGTCGCCGGACACCCCGTAGGCGGCCATCGCGACCGCCAATGTCACCGCCACCGCCACGACCAGTGACGCGCGCACCGCACGACCGACGGCCTCGCCGACCCCGGCCGGTCCGCCCGAGGCGTTGAAACCGTAATAGGTGTGCACCAGCATGATCGATGTGGCAGTCCCGATGACTTGCAGCATCGACCAGATCAGGTCGGTCGGCTGCAGGTATGTGTGGAAGTAGTGGTCGTAGACGCCGGGGGCCTGCCCGTAGGCGAAAATGACGAGAGTGCGGGTGGCCATATAGCCGGCCAACGAAGCCATGCACCACAGCGGAACGGTGACCACGACGCCGGCGACCACCCGGGTGGAGACCAGATAGGTGATTGTCCGGATGCCCATCACCTCGAGCGCGTCGATCTCCTCGTTGATCCGCATGGCGCCCAACTGCGCGGTGGCACCCGCACCGATGGTGGCCGCCAGGCCGATGCAGGCGACCAGCGGCGCCGCGAGACGCGTATTGATGTAGGCCGACGCGAAACCGCTCAAGGCCTGCACCCCGACGTCCGATAGCGATCGGAACAGCTGGATGGCGACCAGCCCACCGACAGACATCGTCAAGGTGGTGACGATTACCACGGTGCCGCCGATGACGGCCAGCGCGCCAACACCCAGACTCATATTGGCGATCAGGCGCAGCGTCTCCACCTTGTAGCGGACGACGGCTTCCCACGTGAATCCCAGCGCCCTGACGTAGAACGCGGTCTGAGTTCCCAGCCGGTTCCAGCCGTCGACAAGTCCGCGCGCGGTATTCGTCAGCCGCGGCAGCCGCTGCCCAGAGGGGACGGCGGTCATATCGTCGCCTTCGTCGTGACGGCCGTGAATACCACGTTGATCACGAACAACGCCATGAACGTGTAGACCACTGTTTCGTTGACCGCGTTGCCGACACCTTGCGGGCCCCCGCCCACGGTGACGCCCTTGTAGCAGGCGATGAAGCCGGCGATCACGCCGAACAGTGTCGCCTTGACGAAGGCTATGAGGACCTCGGTGACTCCGACCAGCAGCGTCAAGCTGGCCGCGTAGGAACCGGGATTGACGTGTTGGAAGCCGACCGAGAAGAAGTAGCTCGTGACCAGACCCACGATCGTGTTGATGGCGTTGAGCAACAACCCGTTGACCATGAGCGCAAGCACCCTCGGCACCAGTAGGCGCTGGATCGGGTCGATGCCCATCACTCGCATCGCGTCGATTTCTTCGCGGATGGTGCGCGACCCCAGTTCGGCGCACATTGCGGTGGCGCCGCAACCCGCGACGACCAACACCGTCGATATCGGGCCGATGTACACGACACACGCCAACGCGGCGCCGGTACCGGACAGGTCGGCGGCGCCGATCTCGACCAGCAGGATGTTGATGATGAACACCGCGAACGCGTTGAAGGGGATCGAGACCATAAACGTCGGGAAGATCGTCACCCGCGCCACAAACCAGCTCTGATGGATGAACTCTCGCCAGGCCCAGGGCGGACGGAACATCTGCACCAAAATGTCGAGCGACAGTGCGAAGAAGCTGCCGACCTCTCGCAGCGGCTTGGTGTAGGTCTCCGGCTTTAGCTCGTCGTCCTCCTTCGGCGAACTGGTGTCCGGCGGAGCAGGGCGTGCTTCCGTCGCAACCACTAGTGCACCCGTTGGTATCTAGCCTCGGCCGACATTAGAGCGGTGAATCCTCCCCGTTGCGGTTAATAACTAGCGCCGTATCCCGTGCAGTGTGGCCCACGGCACAGCGGGACGGTACCACGACTTTCATCGAGAGCAACCACATATCTCTTTATTGTCGACAATATCGGATCGGTAGACATCTGTTGAACTGAGACGGATTTGCTGTGAGGTTCCGACAAATTTAGTCAGAATGTCGCAAAGATTGGTGCCAGAGCGGCCTCCACGGTCCGTGGTGGACGCTGTCGACGGGGCCGCTTCGCACCTCTACTACCTCGAAGTTCAGGATCGCAGCGCCTAATCCGCGGGCCTCGAACCGTTCGCGGCGCAGCCGGATTGGAACATCCATTCCGGCTCGGCGGAGGCACGATCTTGTGGTTAAACCATTCGCTGTGATCGAATTAATTTGATGCGTTCTGTATCCGTTAATTGCAATAAATCGGCGCTTCTGGCTTTGCACTGACATTTTTACCGGCCATGTGTATGAAGAGTTATCTCAACCGCCCGAAGAATATAATTGCTCATATTTGGAGCTCCTTGTAGCCCCACTTGCTCACCTATCGAACCGACAAGGAGAAATAGCAAGATCGAGAATCTGGCCGGTAGTGAGACGCACTCTGCACCACAAACTCCAGGACCGCCGCATCCACGCCCACGCAGTACGTCGCACGAGAGGCACGGTGTCCTAAGTCGGGCACCGGCACGGAGCCGCCCGATCGCGGAGGCGCTGGCAGTGGGCATGACCAGCGTTTTTCGCTACACCGACGCATGCGCTCCTGCATAGGTGGGCGCGA
>Ga0209005_1000043_pt1 | contig 10093 bp, 6 predicted proteins | sample TexAe_RefH0_O2_FD_187952 | JGI IMG/M metagenome (GOLD analysis project Ga0209005, IMG submission 187952) | Forest soil microbial communities from Davy Crockett National Forest, Groveton, Texas, USA - Texas A ecozone_RefH0_O2 (SPAdes) (version 2) | ecosystem: Environmental > Terrestrial > Soil >... | reverse complement strand
GGGCCAGCCCGGAGCGGGCGCGAACGCGTTCGCGCACGAGTCAGGCATCCACGCCGACGGGGCGCTGAAGGACCGGAACAATTACGAGCTGTACGACGACGGCACGCTCGGGCCGTTCCCGCACGACTGGTTCCGGCGCGAGGGCCGGGTGGTCCTCACGGGCGAGTACGGCGGCAAGGCCGGTTTCCGCCATGTGCTCGGCCAGCTCGGCATCGACGTGGACAGCGGCGACGAGGAACTGGTGTTCGCGCTGGTGCAGCTGTGCGCGTCGGCCACCGGGCGGCCGCTCACCGACGACGAGCTGCGCCTGATCGCGGGCTACCCGCACCAGCTGGCGCTGCTGTACCCGGGCCTGCTCGGCTGAGCTGACCCGGCGGGATCAGGTGGCCGAGCCGGCCGCGGCGCCGGTCACCCGGTCCCCCCAGCGGGCCAGGTCGGCGTCGAGGTCGAGCGGGACGATCGGGTCGCCCTGGCTCAGCTCCGCCTCCCAGTCTTCGGCCGGGACCCGCCACATGACCTCGAACTCGATGCCGTTGGGGTCTTTCGCGTAGAGGGACTTGGAGATGCGGTGGTCGCTCTGGCCGACCAGGGCGCCGGCCGCCGCCAGCTTGCCCCGGACCTCGGCCAGGTCGGCCAGGGTGCCGACCTCCCAGGCCAGGTGGTACAGGCCGGCCTGGGTCACCGACCCGCTGTCAGCCGGGGCGACCCCGGGCGCCGCGAACAGGCCCAGGTCGTGGTCGTTGGCCGAGCCCGGGGCGCGCAGGAAAGCGGCCCGGCCCGGCACCTCGGTGCGGATCTCGAAACCCAGAGTCTGGCGGTAGAAGCTGACCGTGCCCGCCAGGTCGCGGACGTAGAGGACGGCATGGTTCAGGCGGCGGACGGGCATGTCGACTTCCTTCGTCATTCCGGCTTTTGTCCTGCCAGGTCAATGCCTATGGAGGCCGACCTGATTCCCGGCGCTCCGGGTCCGGTGTGACCCTTGACACACAAATGGCCGAATGGTTAACTCCGGGAATCTGATAATTTATCGCCACTTTACCCGGGCAGCACGTCTCCCTCCTTGGCCAGCGGGCCGGCAGCCCGCCCCCTTCCCGGCCGCAGTACCGGCGGCGAACCCTTTCTCATCCACCACATAACCCGCGGACCATCTTTATCAACTTTTTATAGATCAAATATCTGAATCTGAGGTGCCAGAATGAGCGTGACTCAGCGACGAGCCATCGCGGGTGGCCTGGGCGTCCTGCTCGCCGTTTGCTGCGCGACGGCCGTCCTGCTGTGCGTCCCGATGCTGGCCGCCGCCCCAAGCGCGGTGGCGGCAACCACGCCCGCGTCCTATCAGCCGCCGGGCACCCCTGACCCGAGCGTCGCCGGGGCGACCACCCCCTTCACCACCTACCAGGCCCCGGAGGCCGCCCTCGGCGGCGGCGCCCTCGCCGACGTCGGCGTGCTCGGCGCAGGCCGCGTCGAGCGGTGTGCGGCCGGCGACGGCACGCCGCTGGTCAAGTACAAGGTCCCGCGATCACCCCAGCTGCGGATCGTCGACAGCGAGACACATCGCGAGTGTCCGTCCGACGTGGTCGGCGAGATTTGGGTACACGGCGAGAACGTTGCCGAGGGATATTGGCGCAAGCCGCCGGAGGAGCAGGAGTGCTTCGCGGCTACGCTCGCCGACGCCTCACCTGGCACCCCCGAGGGCCCGTGGCTACGCACCGGCGACCTGGGTTTCATCTACGAGGGTGAGCTGTTCATCGTCGGCCGCATCAAGGACCTGCTGATCATTCGTGGGCGTAATCATTACCCCGAGGACATCGAGGCGACTATCCAAGAGATCACCCAGGGTCGGGTCGCGGCGATATCGGTCCCGGTGGACAGCACCGAGCAGCTGGTCACCGTCATCGAGATGAAGAAGAAGCGGGGCGAGCCCAGCGAGGATGTCTTGCAGCGGTTGAGCGGGCTCAAAAGCGACGTCACCTCGGCAATCTCCAACTCGCACGGCTTGAATGTCGGCGACGTCGTTCTGGTCCCGGCCGGATCGATACCCACCACGACAAGCGGCAAGATCCGGCGCGCCGCTTGCGTCGAGCAGTACCGTCAAGACCAATTCACTCGGTTGGACGCGTAGCCCCCGCCGGGGGTCGCGCGATCAGGATCACCTCATGCTGGCGACTGTTTTGGTGATGGCTCTTGCCGTCAGTATCGAACCGTTCCGAATCGGCATGACCGTGCTGATGCTGAACCGACCCAAACCAGCGCTGCAGTTGTTCGCGTTCTTGTGTGGCGGTTTCGCCATGGGAACCACGGTGGGACTCGTTGTGCTGTTTGCGCTTCGACGCATACTGCTCGGAACTTCCTTCGTCACTGTGCCCAGAGTTCAGATCCTGATCGGGTTGCTGGTTCTCTTCGTCGCAGCGGTCGTGGCGATCGACGTCTACGGGCGGCTGGGTTCGCGGCCGGCGAGGTTGGCGACGCCGGCCCGCAAATTGATGAACGGGGATTCGCTCTCGGTCGCGGGGGTCGCGGGCCTCAGCATCGCTTTGCCGTCGGTCGACTATCTGGCCGCGCTAGCCGTCATCCTGGCCTCCAGGGCGCCAGCCCTGACACAGGTCTCAGTGCTGGTGTTGTTCAACATGGTGGCCTTCGCGCTTGTCGAGATTCCGTTACTGGCCTATCTGTTGGCGCCCAAGACAACCGCCCGGTGGGTGACCGCGCTGCACGACTGGATTCGATCGCGTCGGCGCCGTGACGTCGCGATCCTGCTGGCCGCGATCGGCTGTGCCCTCCTCGCGGCCGGTGCCGCCGGGCTGTGACCTTTCTCAGGGCCGAAAACCTGCGAGCGTCAATCCAATGCCCGGCACAGGTCAACGTCGGCCGGTTGAACATAATGAGTTCAATCACACCGGCAAAGGAGCCCAGATGAGCGCGACCAAAGACCATCCGCTTCGAGTCATCCAGTGGACCACCGGCAACATCGGGCGACGATCGCTGCACGCGATCATCGGCCGACCGGACATGGAATTGGTCGGTGTGTACGCGCACGGGCAGGACAAGGTCGGGGTGGACGCCGCCGAGCTGTCCGGCTGGCCGGAGCCGACCGGGGTCAAGGCCACCAACGACATTGATGCGCTGTTGGCACTTCGGCCTGACGCTTGTTGCTATAACCCGTTGTGGCCCAGCGTCGATGAGTTGGTTCGGCTGCTCGAGTCGGGCATTAACGTGTGCTCCAGCGCGGCCTGGATCACCGGCGGCAAGCAGACACCGCAGGACCGGCAGCGGATCCTCGACGCGTGCGAACGGGGCGGCTCGACGATTTTTGGCAGCGGCGCGCATCCCGGGATGACGAACCTGGTCGGCATGGCGCTCAGCGGGTCGTGTGAACGCGTTGACGAGATCCGCATCACCGAATCGGTGGACTGCTCTACCTACGAATCGGCGGAAACCCAGACGGCCATGGGTTTCTCGCAAGATCCCGACACACCCGGGCTGGCCGAGAACGTGCGACGCGAAAGTGAGGTCTTCGCCGAATCCGCCGCGATGATGGCTGACGCGATCGGCGCCGAATTGGACAAGCTGACCTTCGACGTCACCTTCACCGCGGCCACCGGCGATTCAGACCTGGGTTTCATGAAGATCCCGGCCGGCACGGTCGGCAGCGTCTTCGGCTACCACCGGGGCTGGGTGGGCGATCGCAACGTGGTCAGCGTCGGCTTCAACTGGACGATGGGCAGTCACGTGGTGCCGCCCAAGCCGCTCGAGCACGGCCACGTCATTCAGGTGTTCGGGGTGCCGAATATGCGCACCGTGGTGCACTGTCTGCCACCTAAGGGTTGGACCGAGCCGGGATTCATGGGCCTGGGCATGATCTACACCGCGATGCCGGTGACCAATGCGGTGCCCGCAGTCGTCGCCGCCGAGCCTGGAATCGTCACGTTGGCCGACCTTCCTCCCGTTACCGGCCGCGCCGCGCAGTAACCGTGCGAGGAGCGGTACATCGTTGGGCCTTAACAGAACGCAGACGTGCCCTATCGTCTAGCATTGTTAGCCGAGCAAAGGTTCTAAGCGGCATCGGCAACGATGGCCGGCAAAAGGCCAGCTCGTTCGGTAAAGCTGCCCCGGACGCGTCCGTCTCGACGGCGGAAAGCATCCGTGGCTCGACGCGTTCGCGGGCAATATTGCGGACGGGCGGCAGGAGGAGACCGAGTGAGGGCGATGTCGATTAGCGGTCTGCTCAAACGCGCATGGATACCTCTGCTGCTGGTGGTAGTGCTGTCGGTTTCCGCCCTGGCCGTGACGCGCCTGCACAAGGTGTTCGCTTCGCAGGACCTCAACGCGAACTCGGGAGCTGGAATCAAGATCGTGCAGTTCAACCCCAAAGTCGTGACGTACGAGATCGACGGGCCCCCAGGCAGCGTCGCGAACATCAACTACTGGGACGCCGACGCCAACACCCACCAGATCAACAACGCGCCGCTGCCATGGTCGTACACCATTTCCACCACTCTGCCCGCGGTGAGCGCCAACATCATGGCGCAGACCGATGCCGGCTACATCGGCTGCCGCATCACCGTTGACGGGGAGCTACGCGAGCACCGCAGCTCGGACGGCCACAACGCCCAAACGTTCTGCCTGGTGAAGTCCGCATGACCCGCACCGGCGACGATGCGTCGCGAACCGACGGTGAGAAGCCGCGCATAGACACAGCCGACGCTCAGAGCACAGCAGCCAAACCGCACCGCCCCTTCATTCCGCATTTCATTCGCATCTTCGCGATTCCGATCATCCTGGGCTGGGTCGTGCTGACCGTCGTGGTCAACGTCGCCGTTCCCAGCCTGGAAATCGTCGGCGAAAACCATTCCGCGCCAATGGCGCCCCTGGAAGCGCCGTCGAATCAGGCGATGATGCGGATGGGACACAACTTCCACGAGTTCAGTTCCAACAGCACGGTCATGGTGGTGGTGGAAAGTCAGCAGCCGCTCGGCGACGCCGCGCACCGCTACTACGACGACATCGTGCGCAAACTGCGTAAGGACACCAAGCACGTCCAGCACATCCAGGACTTCTGGGGTGACCGGTTCACCGCGGCGGGCGCACAGAGCGCCGATGCCAAGGCTTCCTACGTCCAGGTCAACATCGCCGGTAACCAAGGCACCACCCAGGCCAACAACTCCGTCGAGGCCGTCCGCAAGGTCGTCGACGACGAGCCCGCGCCGCCCGGGGTTCAGGCCCATGTCACCGGCTCGGCGGCGCTGTCGGACGACATGCACGTCATCGGCAACGACAGCCTGGCAAAAATCACGCTGTTCACCCTGGGCGCGATCGCGATCATGTTGCTGCTGGTCTACCGCTCAATCGTCACCACACTGATCCAGCTGTTCATGACCTTCGTCGCTCTGGCGTGTGCGCGCGGAATCGTCGCGGTTCTCGGTTACAACAACGCCTTTGGGCTCACTACGTTCGCCGCGAACATCCTGACGATGCTGGCGATCGCGGCCGGCACCGACTACGGCATCTTCCTGGTCGGCCGCTATCAGGAGGCGCGTCGAGCCGGTGAAGACCGCGAAAGCGCTTACTACACAACCTTCAAGGGCGTGGCCCCGGTTGTGCTGGGGTCCGGGCTGACCATCGCCGGCGCGACGTATTGCCTCAGCTTTTGCCGGTTGCCCTGGTTCCACACCATGGGCGACCCGGTGGCGATCGGCATGCTGGTTGTGGTGGCGGCCGGGCTGACGCTGGGCCCGGCAGTCGTCTTCGTTGGCAGCAAATTCGGGCTGTTCGAGAAGAAGAAGCAGGCCCGCGGCCGGCTGTGGCGGCGGGTCGGTACGGCGGTGGTGCGTTGGCCCGCACCGGTTTTCGCGGTGAGCGCAGCTGTCGTCCTGGTGGGCATGGTCGCGCTACCCGGCTATAAGCCGAGCTACAACGACCGTCATTACCTACCCGAATCGGCGCGGTCCAACGTCGGTTATGCCGCGGCCGACCGGCACTTCTCCGAGGCCCGAATGAATCCGGACCTGCTGATGATCGAGGCCGACCACGACATGCGCAATCCGGCCGACATGTTGGTGTTGGACAGGGTCGCCAAGAATGAGATGCGGACCGTCGGCATCGCGATGGTCCAAGACATCACGCGGCCGCTGGGAATTCCCATCCAGCACAGCTCGATTCCGTTCCAGAACAGCATCCAGAGCCAGACGACCATGCAGAATATGAAGTTTCTCAAGGACAGAATGGCCGACATTCTGAAGATGGCCGACGAGATGCAGATCATGATCGACGTGACGGCGCGCCAGGCGAAGGTCACCCATGACTTGGCGAACGCGGCCACCGACAGTGCGAAGACCACCGCGGAAACCTCGGAGATCACCGATACCCTGCGGGACCACATCGCGGACTTCGAGGACTTCTACCGGCCGATCCGCAGCTACTTCTACTGGGAGAAGCACTGCTACGACATCCCGGTGTGCATCTCGTTCCGGTCGTTGTTCGACTCGATCGACGGTTTCGACCAACTCGCCGAGAAGTTCCACGACCTCTCCGGCGATATCGACCGCACGGCGGCGGCCTCGCGCGAGTTGGAGAAGCTGATCCCGATCATGCTCGAGACGCTGAAGACGACGCACGGTCTGACGCTGACCATGTACCAGACGTTCAAGGCGATGATCGACCAGATGGAGGCGATGAGCGACACCTCCATCGTGATGGGGCAGAGCTTCGACAAGTCGCAGAACGACGACTTCTTCTACCTGCCGCCCGAGGCGTTCACCAACCCGGAATTCATTCGCGGCGTGAAGTTATTCTTCTCTCCCGATGGAAAGTCGGTGCGGTTCTTCATCACTCACCAGGGTGACCCAATGTCGCCCGAAGGAATCGGCCGCGTATCCGCGGAGCGCACTGCGGCCCAGGAGGCGCTCAAGCAGTCCTCGCTGTCGGACGCCAAGGTGTATCTCGGCGGCACCGCCGCGACATTCCGCGACATGGCCGACGGCGAGAAGTACGACCTGATGATCGCGGTGGTGTCGGCCTTGACGCTGATCTTCATGATCATGCTGCTGCTGACCCGCAGCGTGGTGGCAGCCATGGTCATCGTCGGAACCGCGAGCAGTTCGATCGCCGCATCCGTCGGACTGTCTGTGCTCATCTGGCAGGACCTGTTCGGCATGCATCTGCACTGGATCGTCGTGGCACTGTCGGTGATCATCCTGCTGGCCGTCGGCTCCGACTACAACCTGCTGCTGGTCTCGAGATTCAAAGAAGAAATACATGCCGGGCTCAAGACCGGATATATCCGGTCGATGGCCGGCACCGGTGCGGTGGTGACATCGGCGGGCCTGGTGTTCGCGTTCACGATGGCAGCGATGCTGGGCAGCGACCTGACCGTGTTGGGCCAGTTCGGTTCGACGGTCTGTATCGGCCTGCTGCTCGACACCCTGGTGGTGCGGACGCTGTTCATGCCGTCGCTGGCAACCATGCTGGGCCGCTGGTTCTGGTGGCCCTTGGTAGTCCATCCCCGCGGCGACCACGCCAAGCCGAAGACTCCGCCGGCAGTCGCCGAGGAAGACAACACCGCGCCGCTGGCCGTGCAGAGGTCGTGACGGCGCGGGGCTAGTCGGTCAGTCCAAGCTCAGCTCGGGCTGGAGCTCGCGGCTTTCCGCGAGCTGCCGCCCGATGTACTCGGCAACTGCGGCTGGGGTGGGGTGGTCGAAGATCAGGGTAGGTGACAACGTCAGCCCCGTGGCGGTCTTGAAGTGGTTGCGCAGCTCGACACCGGTCAGCGAGTCAAAGCCCAGAGCCTTGAACGTCGTGTCGGGGTCGATTTCGTCGTGGCCCAACACCGCGGCCGCCTGCGAACACACCATGTCCACCAGCAGGTTGCGTTGGTCGTCGGGGGCCAGCCCGTTGAGTCGTTGGGCCAGCGCCGATCTCGATTGGGTGGCATCAACGACGTGGTCTACCGAGCGCCGCCGTGGGCGGCGTGCCAGGCCGCTGAACAACGCCGGCAACTCGCCGTCGAGGGCTCGAGTGTCCAGCGCGGCGCGGTCCAGGCGAGCGGCGACGACGACGGGGTGATCGATCGCCAGTGCGGCGTCAAACAACTCGAGCGCCTGCTCGGTGGTCATGGCCGCCACCCCGTCGCGGTTTAGCCGGGCCATATCGCGGCTGCTCAAATGGGCGGTCATGGCGCTGGAACGGGCCCACATCCCCCACGCCAGGGACACTCCCGGCAACTGCGCAGCCTGCCGATGAGTGGCCAATCCGTCCAAAAACGCGTTGGCCGCGGCGTAATTACCCTGCCCCGCTGCGCCCACCGTGCCGGCGATCGAAGAACACAGCACAAACATCGACAACCCCAGATCGCGGGTCAGCTCGTGCAGGTTCCACGCTGCGTCCACCTTGGCTCGCAACACCGTATCGACCCGATCCGGCGTCAACGACGTGATCACCGCATCATCGAGCACGCCCGCGGCATGAATCACCCCGCGCAACGGCGGGAACCGCCGATCCAGCTGGGCCAACAACTCCGCTACCGCGCGTCGATCCGCCACATCGCAGGCCAGCACCTGTACCTGAGCGCCTGCCCGCGCCAAATCAAGGGTCAGCTCCGCGGTCACCCCGGACCGACTCCCACTCCGACTGGCCAACACGACCTGCCGCACCCCGTAGGCGTTGACCACATGGCGGGCCAGCTCGCCACCGGCCATGCCGGTGCCACCGGTTATCAATACCGTGCCTTGGGCAAGCTCATCAGCCAGCGCCGAGGGCATGGTCAAGACTATTTTGCCGATGTGGAGGGCTTTACTCATAAACCGGTAGGCCTCCACGGCACAGCGCACATCCCAAGTGGTCACCGGCAGCCGGTGCAACACCCGGGTGTCGAACAGCTCCGTCAGCTCAATCAGCATCGCCTGCATGCGCTGCGGGCCGGCCTCGGCCAGGTCGAACGCCCGATAGCGCACACCGGGATATTGGGTGGCGATCACCTGCGCGTCGCGGATATCGGTCTTGCCCATTTCGATAAAGCGCCCGCCGTGGACCAGTAACCGCAACGAGGCATCCACGAACTCACCGGCCAGCGAGTTGAGCACTACATCGACCCCGCGGCCCTCGGTGGCCGATAGGAACTGCTCTTCGAAGCTCACCGTGCGCGAATCACCGATATGGTCATCATCAAAACCCATGGCGCGCAGCGTGTCCCATTTACCACGGCTGGCGGTGACGAAAACTTCCGCCCCCCGTTGCCGAGCCAGCTGCACCGCAGCCATACCCACCCCACCCGTGGCGGCATGTACCAGAACCGATTCCCCAGCACGGATGTCGGCCAGATCCACCAGCCCGTACAGAGCCGTCAGAAACGCCACCGGCACACCCGCGGCCTGAGCAAACGACCACCCCTGCGGCATCTTGACCAGCATCTGCCGGTCCGCCACCGCCAATGGACCCGTCCCGTTGATCAACCCCATCACCGCGTCACCGACAGCAACGCCAGCGACCTCGGGACCGGTCTCGACCACCACCCCGGCCCCTTCTGCACCCAGCACCGGCGCCTCGCCGGGATACATACCCAACGCCGCCATCACATCCCGGAAATTGACCCCCGCCGCCGCCACCGCTACCCGCACCTGCCCTGCCTGCAGAGGTGCTTGTGCCTGCGGGCAGGGCCGGATCACCAGACCCTCCAGTGTCCCGCTGCTACCGGCCGACAACCGCCACGCCGGCTGCTCTGCGGGTAACGGCAGCAGCGGCGGGGCCGGGGCCAGCCGGGCGGCGTGCACACCACCGGCGCGCACCAGCAGTTGGGGCTCTCCGGCAGCGGCGAGCACCCCCGCATCGACCGGCGTGTCAGCGTCGATGAGCACGATACGACCCGGATGTTCTGCCTGCGCTGAACGCACCAGACCCCACACCGCCGCGGCGGCCAGATCGCTGACATCCTCGCCGGGCAACGCCACCGCACCATGGGTCAACACCACCAACGTGCCCGGTTGACTGCCAATCAGCCAGCGCTGCAGCACTTGCAGGGCGGTGTGGGTGGCGGTATGTACCGAGCCCACCACATCCTCGCCGGCAGACCCGCACTGCCACACCACCACTCGCCCTGCGC
>Ga0209005_1000042_pt1 | contig 10139 bp, 9 predicted proteins | sample TexAe_RefH0_O2_FD_187952 | JGI IMG/M metagenome (GOLD analysis project Ga0209005, IMG submission 187952) | Forest soil microbial communities from Davy Crockett National Forest, Groveton, Texas, USA - Texas A ecozone_RefH0_O2 (SPAdes) (version 2) | ecosystem: Environmental > Terrestrial > Soil >... | reverse complement strand
CAGGCCTTGGGCGCGAGTTGCCTGGACCTGCACCCGCGCGGCGACGATGCGCAGATACGATGCCTTCAGCCCAAGATTTTCCGCAACGGCCTGCTCCTCCAATCGGTCGAGCGGTGGGTCATTGAATTGCCGCCACCAGCTTGGATCCGCCGCTGTCGGCAAGGGCTGCGGCGCGGCGGCTGCCGCAGGTTGCGCTCCGGCCTCCGAGTAGGCTGCAGGCGCCGGCTCGCTTGGCCGAACGAAATTGGGGCCTGCCTTGCACGCGCCCAAGATTGCGGACAGATATGCGAGCAACAGCAACTTGCCGGGCCGATTCATTCGGCGCCCACCTTGCGGGTGGCTTTCACCGGGGAAAAGAAAAACGTGAGCGGCACGAAGAGGAAGGCTAGGATCGCGCAATACAAAAACACATCCATATAGGCCAGGAAACTCGCCTGCTCGAACAGGGTTCGTTCCAGCCGCCCCATGGCGATTTGGGTTGCATTGCCCGCTGTCGCGCCCAGGCCCTTGATGACCGAGGAAAGGTGCGCCAGCGTCTCGCGAAATTGCGCATCGGATGGGCTCAAGTTCGCCGACAGGTATGCAGTATGCACCTGGGTGCGCGCCGTAATGGCCGCGGTCGACAGCGAAATGCCGATTGAGCCTGCGACGTTTCGAAACATCGTGAACAAGGCCGTCGCGTCCGCCTGCAGCCTGGAAGGCAGTGTGTAATACGTCAGGACACTCGTGGGCACGAACAGAAACCCGATCCCCGCGGCTTGTGCGATTCGCAGCACCGTCAGGTGATAAAAATCGATATCAGGCGCGACCGTGCGGGAGTACAGCAGCGCCGCGCCCAGCACTAGAAACCCGGCCGTCAGCAGGTAGCGGGTCTGAACCCGCGTCATCGCAAGAGTGACCAATGGGATCAAGAAGATGATGGCGAACGCGCCGGGACTCAGCACGAGGCCGGCAAGCAGTGCAGTGTACCCCAGGTGCTGCTGTGCCAGCTGTGGAATGAGTACCGCGCTGCCGTAGAGAACCACCGCAAAGGCGCCGATCGCGATGCAACCGAGCGTGAAATTCCGGTCCTTGAAGACGCGCAGGTCGACCACGGGATTGCGAGCATAGAGCAGCCATGCACAGGCGCTCGCAGCACCGACCGCGGCTATTGCCGCGAACACGCGGATGAAGCTCGAGGCGAACCAGTCGGCATCTTCACCTCGATCCAGCATGATCTGGAATGCCGCAAAAGTGAGCGCAATCAACCCGATGCCGATGTAGTCGATCGACAACTTTTGCGACTTTCTGACCCAAGGAGGGTCTTCAACGAGGCTCATCACCGCGAAAGTCGCCAGTACCCCGATCGGCACGTTTATGAAAAACACCCAACGCCAGCTGTAGCTGTCGGTAATCCAACCGCCCACCGTAGGGCCCAACACCGGCGCGACCACGGTGGCGACCGCGGTGAGCGAAAAGGCTCGGCCGCGTTGCGCCGGCGGGAATGTATCGAGAATGATGGACTGCTGATTTGGCTGCAAGCCGCCGCCGAAGAATCCCTGCATGATGCGAAATACGATGAGCGAGGGCATGTTTGTCGCGATTCCGCAGAGAAACGAACAGGCGGTGAAGGCGGCGATGCAGATTACGAAGTAGCGTTTGCGTCCAAGCCATCTGCCGAAAAAAGCCGATATCGGCAGAACGATGCTGTTCGATACGAGGTACGAAGTCAGTGCCCATGTGGCTTGGTCGTAGCTCACCGACAAGCTGCCGGCAATATGCGGCAATGCGACGTTGACGATCGTAGTATCCAGGATCTCCATGAACGCGGCGGAGGTGACCACTACCGCGATCAACCATGGGTTATGCGCCGGCCTCCAGCTGTCATCACGATGGTCCTGCGAGGACTCGCTCACGGGAAGTGCACCACCGGCGATACCGACAACCCGAGCGGCAGCGGCCGGTCGGGATCGAGACCCTTGTCGATGATGATCTTGACGGGTACGCGCTGCACGATCTTGACGAAATTGCCTGTGGCATTCTCCGCGGGAAATGCCGAGAAGCGCGAACCGCTGCCGTATTGAATGCTTTGCACATGACCATGGAGCTTGAAACCGGAATAGGCATCAACTTCGACATCGACCGCATCGCCAGGCCGCATGCGGCCGATCTGCGATTCCTTGAAGTTGGCGGTGATCCAGACGTCGGCCGTGACGATGAGAAACATGGTTTGTCCGGCAGTCAAATAAGAACCGCGCTGTACGTTGCGCATGGTGACGAAGCCGTCGGCGGGCGCTCGTATTTCGGTGTAGCTTAGATTCAGATTCGCCTGCTCCAATTGCGCTTCCGCCTGGCGAAGCGCGGCCGTTCTCTCGGCCACCGCATTGATGGCTTGCTGGATTTGTTCCGGAACCAAGGCAGCCACCGCAACCTGCGCCTTGGCGCTTTTCAAGTTGGCGTTGGAACTGAGTTGCTGGCTGGTCGAAGTGTCGATGCTTTCTTGGGTCGTGGCGCGCCGGTCGACCTGGTGCTGCCGCGCATAGGAGGCTTCAGCTTGCGCCAGCATCGCTGCTGCCGCTTGTTGTTGGGCTTGTGCAGAGGCCAGCTGCGCCGGGTACTGAACATGCGCAATGCGCAGAGCGGTCTCCGCAGATTTCAGCTGCGCTCGCGCCAGTGCAAGCTGCCCCAGTGCGCTGTCTTGCGCCGTGCGAAAGTCCTGTGACTCGATTCGCACCAGCACGTCGCCTTTGCTGACCCGCGAGTTGTCGTCGATCAGCAGGTCTACGACGTAACCCGAAACCTTGGGGGCGATCGAAATCACGTTGCCGTCGGTATAGGCATCGTCTGTGGACACTTGATTGCGGTGCGCGAACCAGACGAAGAAAGCTATGACTGCCGCCGCAATGACGACGATTCCGAGAATGATCAGGGGCTTCTTGCTGCGCGATTTTTCCGCCTTACCATCCTTCGCATCATCTTCCTCAGCTGCGGGCGGCATTGTGGGCTCTTGGTGACGTTTGGTAGCGCGGCGCGCGGGACACAAAGGATAGACGAATCGCCCGCCGCGATCGTTAGGCGAAGTCCTACATGCAGAGAGGGCGCCCGCTGGCACGGGCAAAAAAGATGCGTTTAGCCGGCGGAGTCCCGAAGCTCGACCCAGGTAGGAGCGTGATCGCTTGCTTTTTCCCAGCCGCGAACGTCGCGATAGACGCCGGCGCCGACCAGCCGGTTCGCAATGGAAGGACTGAGCAATAGATGATCGATTCGCAGGCCGGCGTCGCGCCCGTAGGCATCGCGAAAATAATCCCAAAAAGTATAGATGGTCTTGCCAGGATGGCTCACGCGCACCGAATCGACCCAACCGTGCTTGAGCAAATGCGCGAAGGCCTCGCGGACCTCGATTCGAAACAGCGCATCATCCACCCAGCGCTCGGGTTTATAGACATCGATCTCGCTCGGGATGATGTTGTAGTCGCCGGCCAGCACTACGGGGGCGCCTGATAACAAGAGCTCGGCGGCATGCGCCAGCAGGCGGTTCAGCCATCGCAATTTGTACTCGAACTTTGGACCCGGCGCCGGATTGCCGTTGGGAAGATAAAGGCAACCGATCACGACGCCGTTGACCGTGGCCTCGATGTAGCGGCTGTGGCTGTCATCCGGGTCTCCGGGCAATGCCCGGCGAATTTCTTCGGGCTCCGAGTTCCTTGCGAGAATGGCGACGCCATTCCAGCTTTTCTGTCCGTGCCAGATGACACCATATCCGGCGTTGCGGATTGCAGTCTCCGGAAACTTCTCCTGAGGCGCCTTCAATTCCTGCAGGCAGACCACATCCGGCGCCGCCTCGGCCAACCAGCGCACCAGACTGGCTATGCGTGCATTGATGCTATTGACGTTGTAAGTGACGATCCTCATCACCCATTATCGTCGCATAAGCGCCCGTTGCACAAACCAAAAACTCGCAAGCTATCAATATCGACTCTAGTGCGCATCATTGCCAGGAGCCCAGACATCGCTGTGTTTGATGCGTTCGATCAGGGCCTGTGGATCGAGCTTGTGGTAGCCGGCCGGTATGCCAAACAGATCGGGCGGCTGGGCTTCAATGCGGATGTTTTCCAAAACTACGGTTTCGCCGTTGGGGCTGCGCCACTTGACGGGGAAATGCAAAACAGGGTCGATGACGGCCGCTTCTTTGGTCGGTTCGCACTGCCATTTGTCCCGGCTGGAGGAATCCGCGATTTCCGCCGCCGCTTGCCATTGGGGGCAGGGGTCGCGCGGTTCAACACGAACGAAGATGCGCGTCAATGGCGTCGACTGCTTTGCATCGACGTATAGCCGTTGCGCGGATCGTATGAAAAATGCAGTGCCTGCGGCGGAGTCGGTCAGGAAGAACCCGCCTGCTGCGTCGGGCGTGTCGATGCGCGTCTTAAAACCCGAAACACTCAATTTCGCGGGCAGCCCAAGCATCGCGCCGGCTGCGTCGCGCTTGACGATATCCGCCGAGAAATCCCGCTCCGGAGAACCGGCGCCGGACGGCGCGCTCGCGGACAGCATCAAGAGCAGCCCAACGGATGCAGCGGAAGTCAACGCCATGTTGAGATTGTAGGCCAAAAAAAGTGCCGGTCTGTGTCTTCAGACCGGCACCGGTTGCGGACTTCTATGAGTCCGATCGGAAGTTATTCAAGAAACGGCTGCTTGACCCGATGATCGAAGTCGAACATGTCGAACAGATCCGACAACGCCGGCATGTTCTTCGGCACATACGGCTCGTCGTCGCGCATCTTCGGATTCGGCAAGTTGTCGCGGCTGCGGCCGGTCAACGGTTTCAATTTCCAGTTCCGCTCGATGAACTTCAGCAGGGAGACGTGGTCCGCGTAGGTATGGTTCACGCTTCCGCCGGTGGAATATTCGGACAGCGTCAACAGCGGAATGCGCGTTCCATCGCCGAAGAAGTCGATCGGTTGAATGAAGCCCGAGTCCCAATATCCGCCGGCCTCGTCCCAGGTAATAAACACCGCGGTGCTCGCCTTGAGCTTCGGGTGTGCCTCGAGCGCATCGAGTACCTGCTGAACATAGGCTTCGAACAAGTCGACCTTCGAAGATGACGGGTGACCGTCGAGCAATCCATCAGGCTTGCCGAACGATACCGACGGCAGCGTGCCGTTCTGAATGTCGGCAAGCAGATCCACCGTATCCTTGATGTGGGCGGCCCTTTGCGCGGCATTACCCATGATCGAAGTGGCGTATTGGAACGGGTTGCAGATTTGGCAGTACGCAACACCCAGCGAGTGCGCCGGGTCGGCGAGCGCAGCCTCGGCGAGAGCGGTCGAGGAGTTGAGGGTGGCCGCAGTTCCAGCCGTCACCGCTTCGTTCGACAGCACGACGGCGTCGTTATAAGAACCGCCGAAATACGCCCAGCTGATCTTCTTGTCGTTCAATGCATCGCCGATCGTACGCACGGGCGAGGCCGGAATCATCGCCTGTGCCGCAGGAGAGGGTGCCTGGAACCCGTTGGGATAAAAGCCGGGATTGGTGTTGTCCAGCATGTAGTAGTGGGCGGGCGCGCAGTTGGGCTCGGGGCGATAAGAAAGGGCCTCGAGGTAGCTCACGATCGGGGCCACTCCAGGCTGCGTGAAATCAGCGCAATTCGAGAAGGAGTTGTCCGCAATGTATTTGTTGGTCGTGCCGCTCGCCGGATTCGGATTTGCGATCTGGTTGGCAGGAGGCGTAATCGCGTTGCCTTTGCCGTCGCTCCAAAATGCCGCATCGCCGGTGCCCAACATGAAGTGGTTGGCGCCGGTGCCCCCTTGGAAGGACTGATGGAAGTTGTCGCTCAAGGTGAATCGATCGGCCAGGGTCTTGAGCAACGACGCCTCTTCTTGTTCGGCGTCATAGAATCCCATGGAATTGCCCGCGCTGAAGTTCTTTTGAATCGCGGGCGTCTTCGAGTCGTCGAGATCGTACGTATCCATCACGAACGGGAACAGATCGTTCAAGCAGCCCGTCGGATTCGCCTTTGTGGCATTGGCGACGCTGCAGTCGGCTTGTTGCCATGCTTGGTAAAAGCGGTGCGTGGTGTCGCCGGTGTAGTCATCGTCGCTGATGTTCGGGCCCTGCAGGATAAACGGCCCGTTGGGCAATATGCCCGCATTCGGGACGCGCGTATCCAAGCTGTTGGCGGGCAGGCCTGTAAAGCCGGTGGTCAAAATCGTATCGGTATTCGGCGTGAAGTCGGGACTCGGATCAAGAGTCGTCGCGAGCGCCAAGAATGCCGGCGTAAACGGGGCACCGGTGGTGCCTTGAGCAATAGGCGCTCCGTTGGTGTTGGGCTGAGGCATCTGGCCATTGGCGGAATACGCCGTTTTCGCCTTCTTTGGCGCGCCGATGTAAAACAGCTGCTGCGCTTTCACAGAAAATTGCTGCGCCTCGGAGAAATTGGGACCGGGCGAGCCGTCTTCGTTGACGATGCCCTTGGAGAGGATATTGGAAATCGTTTGATGCTTGCCCCGGGGTTTGTAAACGCCGAACGTATGGTCCGTTCCGCGATTTTCGCCGATCAGAATGATCACGTGCTTGATCGGAGATTCTGTGTTCACCGCTTCCGCGGCGTCGTTGTCCTTGCCCTTATCGTCGGCGAAGCCGACGGTTGCCGCGAGCAGCGAGAACGACATGACTGCGCCCGCTCCCCACGCCAGGTGATTTCGACCTCTGATTCGCATAATTCCTCCCGTCCGAAGTTGAAACAAAAACTGCGACGGACGGTATCTGGCAAGTGTCTCAGCCGCGTGAAATTAAGATGTCAGTTGCCGCTCTTCACATTCGTTGACAATCTCAGTTCACTGAGCGAACAACGAGAATCGTTCCGCGCTTTGCAGCGCGAGCGGCACCGTGGCAAAAGCCAGCTTCTGATAATTGAGGTATTCACCGGCCGCGTTCGCGTAGCGGCCGGCATCGACGTCGGACTGAATCCTTTGTAAAAAATTCACGAGCGCCGCCAGCGAGGCTCGCGCCAGCGCGCGTTCCCGAATGCCCGCGCCGCTCGCACCTTGCGTGGGCTCCGGATAGTGATCGCTGAGATCTCTCAGCAAGTCCTGGCCGCTCTTGGTTGCCAGTAGAATGACCGGTTTGTCGCGACGTGAAATCGCCATGTCGAGCACGCTGGTGAATCCCGTGATGTCCGTCAGCACATTGTTGCCATTGAGGTGATAGTCGGGGCGCACCCCATCGCCGACTGCGGCCAGGTAATCCGCGAGATCCGCGGTTTCTTGCGCCGATAACTCCAATCCATAGATCCGATTGAAGTGTTCGACGACTTGGTCAAAGGTGTCGAAGCGTCCGTCGTGGAAGTAGGGCGCTGCGAAATCCGCATTGAGGAGCGTCGGTGTCTTGAACAGGCCGCCGGAACCCACGTCGTGTTGGCGATGATCGACGAAGGCCTCGCCGGGCACGTGGCATGCGGCACAGCTCAAGGCTGGATCTTTCGGAAACGGTCTCCGGAAGAGAACCTCGCCGCGTTTTTGCGCGGGCGTTGCGGCGGCGCTCAGCTGACCCGCCGGGTCCAGCTTCGGATTCGGCAGAAAGTCGATGTCTTCGATGTAGGCCACCATGGCGTCGAGAACTTCAGGGGTAGGTTCTTCGCCTGCAAACTCATTCACTACGACATTCCGGACAAAGTCGCGCAGCGACGCGGTGCGTCCGTCATGCCCGTACGGGGCGAGAAAGCGCGCGCCGCGCAGACTCGGAATCGTCACGGGATCCAAAACCCCGTTATCGGTCCTGGGATTGAACAGCGTATTCGTCGTGTCGAAATTGCCGGGCCGGGTCGACAATCCGGGTATGAAGAGTTTTGGATTTGAAGCGCCGTTCACGTGGCAGGTTCCGCAGCTGATATGCGCCTTGCGGGCCGGATCTCCCAATGTGTAGGGCGAATTGAAGGCCAGGTTGCCGAGATTGGACATGTAGGAACGGCGGCCGCGCAGTGCTTCCGAATGGAACACCTCGCGTGGATTGGTCGGCGAATCTGCGTTGAGATCGGAGCCAACAGGCAATCCCGCCGAAGCCTGGGTGACCGGCGATGCACCGCCGTGTGACAACGCCAGCGTTAAAACGGCGCCCGCTGCCAGCGCCAAAAAATCAAACTTGTTCAAAACACCGACCCCTTAGCGCGCGCTACCGGGGCAAGTGTTTACCACCCAACCATGTCTAACGTGTGAATGTGGAAGTGAGCGCCGGCTGGCGGTTGATCGCCGGCCGGCGCTGAATCGATATTATTGTTTTTGAGAGGTCAGCATGGCCTTGGCATTCGCCTTGGCCAGGTCGTATTTGGCATCGGCTTGGTCCTTGCAGGCCTTCTGTGCATCGCCGGCCAGGCCATCGCAGCGTTGCAAGGCAACTTTGTGATCGCCATCTGCCTGCGCCATTGCCACGTCGTAGGCACCCTTGGCATTGGTGTTATTGAGATCAGCAGTTTTATCGTCCACCTTCGCTTCAGCTTTGTTTTCGTCTTTCGCCGCATCCTGTCTCGCGTTGGCAACTTCTGCGGCGCGTTTCGCTTGGGCATCGGCCACATCTTTGGCCACCGTATCAGGCGACTTGGCGTTATTGCATCCACCGAGTGCCGCGCCCGCGAGAACGGCGGCGAGTACTAAGGTTAATTTGTGCATACATTCCTCTTTGAAAGTTATGCGTGCACCATGAGCGCCTTCACAGACCAACTCAATTCCCAGCGCGTCGATTCGGATGTCAGGCCTTTCCTACCGCCTGTCCGTGAACGGCATCTGCAGGCTGTCGGTCAGCTGATTTGTCTCAGCTCGTCGATGTCCACCAATCCGTCCTGACTATAGAAAGTCAAAGACATCGCGCGGCTGCTGTTGGGGCAGATGCCGCTGATCTGCAGGTCGCCGGTGTGATAGATGGCCAGCTTGCCGCAAGACTCGACGATCAGGCGGCGAAACTCACGAAAATAGGCATAGCGCCTGCCATATTGCATGCCGCTGGTCGCCGGCTCTCCCAATTTCTCCGGCCACCAAGGTTCCTTTTGGCGTGTGCCGATATTCAGTTCCATGAGCGCATCCTTTCTTACGCTGGGAAAGTTCAACTCGTCAGATCCTCGCGATTGAGGGTGCAGCTGTCTGTAGGAGAAAATCCCATATTTTGTAAGACCTAAAACTTCAGCTAGCGTCGACTGATTTGTGAACCTAGAAGTGCACAGGCGCTCAACGACGCCGCGCAGCTTGCTGCGGCGCCTAGCACCATGGCCGTGTGAAACGCGCTCACCAAATGCGCGCCGGCGGCGCCCAAGACCGTTCCGAGCAACGCCGTCGCCACCAATCCGCCGGAGCGCGCCACGGCACTGTTCAGGCCGGAAGCAGAGCCCGTGTGCCGCGAATCCACCGATGTGAGGACCGCCGTGGTGAGCGGCGCCACGGCTCCGCTCATGCCGACACCGATCACGACGATCATTGGCAGTACGGAAGTCCAGTAGTTCGCGTCTGCACCGATTCGCAAAGCAAGCAGAAATCCCACAGCGACCACGAGCGGGCCTATGGTCAAGGGGATCCGGGCTCCAATCCTGCTGCCGAGCGCGCCGGCAAACGGGGACGAGACGGTCAGGATCAGCGGTAACGGAATGAGCGCGGCGCCAGCTGCGGTGGCGGAGTAGCCTGCCGCCCTGATCAAAAAATAAGGAACCAGTACGAATAGTTCGCCCAGAGACCCGTAGAGCAGCAATGTGAATAGAGTCAGGCCGACGAAACTTCTCGAAGCAAATAAGCTCAAGGGCATCATCGCCCGGTTTGCGCGCGCGCTCTCGAGCTTCAAGAAGGCGAGCATCAGGCAGACAGCAACCCCGGTGGCCGACACTGCGGATACCGTCCATCCTTGAGCGCCCGATCCGACGGTCAACCCCCACGTCAAAGCGCCGAGCGCAACAGTGGCGAGCACTGCGCCCAGAGCGTCGAGCGGCTGCCGATCTTCTATGCGATCGGAGGGCACGAAAACCCAGGCGAGCGCAATGGCGCCGACGGCCAGCGGCAAATTCAGCAAAAAAATCGCCCTCCAACTGCCAAGATCGATGAGCCAGCCGCCGAGCACCGGACCGATCGCTCCCATGGCCGCTCCGGTCGCCGCCCAAATGCCGATGACGCGTCCTTTCGATTCCCCGG
>Ga0209005_1000041_pt1 | contig 10221 bp, 6 predicted proteins | sample TexAe_RefH0_O2_FD_187952 | JGI IMG/M metagenome (GOLD analysis project Ga0209005, IMG submission 187952) | Forest soil microbial communities from Davy Crockett National Forest, Groveton, Texas, USA - Texas A ecozone_RefH0_O2 (SPAdes) (version 2) | ecosystem: Environmental > Terrestrial > Soil >... | reverse complement strand
CGATCCGTCGGCGGACCTCACCATCTCGGGCAACGTCACTCTGGCGGGCGGCTGGGGCATCAATGTCGGCGCCGGAGGCAAGGCGCAGGCGACGACCCAGGCCAGCCAGAAGATCTACAACTTCATCCAGGCAACCGGCGAATTCTCGGTTGAAGCTTGGGTGGCCCCCGCGCTCGTGGCGGTCGACAAGTCATACATGGTCAGCTACTCGGGCGGCGACACCACGCGCAACTTCACGCTGGGTCAGACCAACCAGGACTATGACTTCATGCTGCGCAATACCAACACAGCGCTGACCGGTCTGCCGCAATTGCAGACGCCGGATGCCGCGATGGCCTTGCAGGCTTCCTTGCAGCACGTGGTGCTGACCTTCGACGCCGTGAACGGCCGTCAGATCTACGTCAACGGCGTGCTGGTGCCGACGACCGACGCTCAGAAAGGCGGCTCGATATCCAACTGGGACAGCAGCTTCGCTCTGGTCCTCGGCAATGAAGTGTCGGGCGACCGGTCCTGGCAGGGACTCATCAAGTTCGTGGCCATCCACAGCCGCGCCATGTCGGCTGCGCAGGTGATGCAGAACTTCAACGCAGGCGTCGGCGAGCGCTACTACCTGCTGTTCAATGTCTCCGACGTCACGGGCGTGTCGCAAGGCTACTTCATGTATACAGTCAGCCAGTACGACAGCTACGCGTACCTGTTCGACTCGCCGACGTTCGTGTCGCTCGACAAGAGCGTGACGTCCTTCCCCGATATTCCGGTGCAGGGCATCCGCATCGGCATCAACGGTACCGTTCCGCAGGTCGGCCAGGCGTACATTCCGCTGAACACGACCATCACCTCGGCAAACTACACGCCCGGCGGCGAAGTATTGTCGAACATCGGCACTGTCATCGGGCTGCAGTCGGGTCCTTTGACCGACCAGTTCTTCCTGACCTTCGACCGGTTGGGCAGCCACACCAACGTCGTGGTCGAGGCCTCGCCGACTCCGCCGGCGCCCGCGCCAGGCCCGGTGGTCGCCGACATCGGAGTGCGTACCTTCGCGCAGGTCAATGCGACGCTGTCGGTCCTCACCGGCGTGCCGACCACAGACCCGACTGCCAACGCCACTTACCTGGCCGTGCAGCAGCAGCTGCCGCCGACGCCGACCATTGAAGGGTTCTCGTCTGCCAACCAGGTGGGTGTCGCGCAGCTGGCCATTCAATACTGCAACCTCATGGTCAACAACCCGACCTACCTGTCGAAGGTGCTGCCGGGAGTGACTTTGAGCGCCAGCCAGTACTCATCGCAGGCGGGCATCGATGCGGTCACCGGTCCGCTTGCGGCGCGTGTCCTCGGCAGCGGTCTGCATAGCATGCCGGCTGCGTCAACGATGACGGGAGCGACGGGCGAGCTCGATAAGTTGATAAACAGTCTTTGCAGCACTTCGGCGTGCAACAACCTTCCGCGGGTACAGGCGGTCACCGCCGCAGCCTGCGCGACGGCCTTCGGCAACGCCAACATGTTGATCAATTAAGCATCGGAAGAGGTCTGTCAATTATGCGTAAGAAATCAAAGGCCGCTTTAGGGATTCACGAGCCGCTCAAGCTCAACGACCATCCGCGGCCGCGCACGCGCCGCGAATTCCTGGCGCAGAGCTTCATCACGGGAGCGGCGACGGTGGTCGCACCGACGCTTGCAGGCATGCTGGCCTACCCGCGCGCCGCGCGGGCGACCCTGGCCTCGGATATTCAGAGCGCGGTAGGCGCCTGCAATATCACCACGGGCGCCGGCAAGATTCCGTTCATCTGCTTTGATCTCGCAGGCGGCGGAAACATTGCAGGCTCCAACGTGCTGGTCGGCGGTCCGAAGGGGCAGCTGGATTTCTTATCGGTGGCCGGCTACAGCAAATTGGGTCTGCCGGGCGGCATGGTTCCCAATCCGAGCGCGACGGGCAATTTCATCGACTCGAGCTTTGGCTTGCGCTACCACTCGGACAGCGCGCATTTGCGCGGCATGAAACTGCGCGCCAGCGCCGCCGCGATGGCGGGAACGACGGGCACGATCATTCCGGCGCTTTCGCAGAATGACACCAACACCAACCCGCACAACCCGATGTACGGCATTTATCAGTATGGCGCGCGCGGCGGATTGCTCGATCTCATCGGCTCGCAAAGTTCCCAGTCGGGCGGCAATTCCATGGCGCCGCCGACCATGGTGATCCCGTCGGCGATGCCGACCAAGATCTCGAGCTCACAGGACAGCAAGGGCTTGGTGAGCACAGGTCAGCTGAGCACGCTGTTGCCGAATGCCACCGACGTGACCAATGTGCTCGAATCCATGAAGCGCATCAGCGATGCGAAGTATGCGACGGTTCAGGCATATCCCAGCAACCCGGCGCTGAATCAAGCTGCCATCGGTCCCGCCGGCATCCAAGCTTGCGGCTATACGAAGGCCGCCTACATCGTCGACAAGTACAACAGCCCGTCGGCCGTGAATCCCGATGTGGATCCGAACATCGTCGGTCCAAGCGGCATATTCACGACGGCCGAGTATCAGGGCAACTCCTCCTTCCAAACCACCGCGGCGGTCATGAAGCTCGTGATCGACGGCAACGCTGCCGCGGGCACGATTGAGATGGGCGGCTTCGACTATCACTCGGGCAACCGCATGGACGGCGAGGCGCGTGACCTCAACTTGGGCAATTGCATCGGCGCGGTTCTGGAATACGCCAACCGCGTCCACAAGCCCGTCATGATCTACGTATTCACCGACGGCTCGCTGGCGAGCAGCGGCATGATCGACAATTCCGTCGGCGGCCGCGGCAAGGGCGTATGGACGGCCGACAACCAAAACGTCGCCGCGACCTACTTCCTCGTCTTCAATCCATCGGGGCGCGCGGTTTCCGCGCAGGCGAATCCGGAGATGAGCTTCCAGATCGGCAGCTTCAATGCCGACGGCTCGCAGAACACGACGGCAAGTCCGGCCGGCAACAACGTGCCGAACCTGGTGCAGATGGTCGTGCTCAATTACATGGCGCTGCATGATGCCAATGCGATTGCCGCATGGCCGACGCTGTACCCGGCGCCGAATCTGAACAACACCCTGGGCTCGGGCACCGCGCTCGAACCACTGGTTGCCTGGCAGCCGCTCGCCGGGCTCGTGAACGGCAAAGTTCCTTCGTAAGTTTCAACGATGCGCCAAGGGCCTGACGGCATAGTCAGGCCCTTTATTTTTTCAGCGTTGTCTCAAACCGGAGACAAACTCTTCGTGCAACCGAAATTGCACGAATGTGCGCTAAGTCATATAGAAATCGAGCGAACGCGCAGCCGTTGCGTTGACACTGCGGCTCGCATTGTGCGATTTTGCATAAGGTCTGATCAGGGCAAACTCGCTGAAAAGCGAGGGCGCAAAGCTTCCGGTACGGGGCCCATCTTCATGGGGAGATGGTCTACGACAGCGGGGTTACCAGAGTGATTGATGAGTCGCGGCGCATGGGCGTCAATTCGAGCGTTGCAGCGCATGCGTAGGATATTGCTCGCCGCCGGCATGGTCCTCAGCGCCGCCTTGGTGGCGGTGTCGATCGACGCCGCGCCCAGCATCGTGGGCAAGCCGGCTCCCGACTTCGTCTTGCGGGGCTTGGACGGCAGGAACCTGCGCTTGTCCGAATTTCGCGGGCAGGTGGTGCTCGTGAATTTCTGGGCGCGCTCGGACGGTGATTCCCGCCAGCAGATTCCGGCGCTCGATCGCATCAACATCACCTACCAGCGCGCCGGTTTGGTGGTGCTCGGCGTCTCGGTCGATGAGGACCTGCGGCGCTCGAAGGAATTCGCAGCCTCCATGGGCGTGTCGTATCCCATTTTGTTCGATACCGGCACCGAAATAGGCAAGGACTACTTTTTGCAGAAAATGCCCATGACGATCCTCGTGGATCGCTCGGGGGTCGTGCGTTATTCGGCCGTCGGCTTCAAGCGCGGCGATGAGCGCGTTTACTTGGATCACATTCGCGAACTGCTGCGCGAATAAAACGATAGGTCAGTTATGAATTTCAAGCATCGAGTTGTGTTCGTCATGATCTGCGGCGCTTTGCTGTCCGCGGGTGCTGCGCTGTCGCAGACTCCGCCGGCATCCGATGCGCCGGCTGCTCCCGCCGATGCCGCGCCGCCGGCTCCCGCGCCCGATGCTCCGCCGCCGGAGCTGAAGAGCCTGGACCAAGAGGTGCAAGGACTGAAGAAAGACGTCGTTGACCTGAACAAGGATCTGTTCGTGCTGCAGGAAGAATTGCTGTTTCCCGCGAACACGCAGGTGGCTCTTTATATTTCGATGGACGTTGGCACTTTTTTTGCCCTGGATTCGGTGACGGTCAAAATCGACAACAAGGAAGTGAAGAATTATCTGTATACGGCGCGCGAAGCCGATGCCCTGCTGAAGGGCGGCGTGCAACAGATCTATCTCGGCAACTTGAAAGTCGGCAAGCACGAGCTGGTCGCCTTCTTTACCGGCAAGGGTCCGGTGGAGCGCGATTACAGGCGCGGCGCGACCATCAATTTCGACAAGGGCGTCGGGGCCAAATATCTGGAACTTAAGATCACCGACCGTGTTCCCAAGCATCAACCTGAGTTCATGATCAAAGACTGGGAATGATGTGCAAGGCGTGATCATCACACTACGGCCGTTTTTGCTCGGCGGATTGCTGTTGGCAATGCCGTGGGCGGCATCGTCCGCCAAAAACGTCAAGCCGGATCCCAACGGATTGGCGCCGCGCACCGTGCAGGACCTGGCTTATGGCGATGTGCTCTTCTATTTCTATCAGGATGACTATTTCGACTCGATCACCCGTCTTTTGGCCGCGCGGCAATTGGGACGCATTCCGCACACCCTCGAAGAATCGGAGCTGCTGCTGGGCGGCTTGTACCTATCCTTGGGCGAGCACGTCGAAGCGGGCCGGATATTCGAAGCGCTGCTCAAGAAGAATACCTCTGAGTTCGTGCGCAACCGCGCCTGGTTCTACCTCGGCAAGGTTTGGTATCAACGCGGCTATTTAGAAGAGTCGGAGCGCGCTCTGCGCGAGGTATCGGACAAGATCGACCCGCGCATCAACGCGGAGCGGTACATGCTGCTGGCGCAGCTCATGATGCGGCAAGGACGCTATGACGATGCCATCAAGGCGCTCAGCAGCTGGAAGGGCGCGCCCGATTGGACGGCTTACGCGCAATTCAACTTAGGCGTCGCCTTGGTGCGCCGCGGCCGATTGCAGGAAGCGATCGGCTACCTGGACCGCGTGGGCACCATGAATACCCGCAGCGAGGAGCTCCTGGCCCTCAAAGACAAGGCCAATCTCGCACTGGGTTTCGCGCTGCTGCAAGGCGAGAGGGCCGCGGAAGCCAAGCCGATCTTGCAGCGCGTGCGCCTCGAGGGCCCGTATTCCAGCAAGGCGCTGCTCGGCGTGGGCTGGGCAGACGCCGGCATGGGCCAGTTCAAGCGCGCCTTGGTACCCTGGATGGCATTGCGAAAACGCAGCATGCTCGACTCGGCGGTGCAGGAGTCGTTCCTCACCGTTCCCTACGCCTATGTGCAGCTCTCGGCATTCGGCCAGGCGGCGGATTTTTACAACACGGCCATCCAATCCTTCGACAATGAATTGAAGGAAATCGACGATTCGATCGAAGGCATCCGCAGCGGCAAGCTGCTGGATCGCCTGCTGAGCGATGACAAGAAGGACACGCTGACCTGGTACTGGCAGCTGTCCAACCTGCCCAATGCGCCCGAGTCCCGCTATCTCTATGCGCTGCTGGCGAGCAACGAGTTCCAAGAAGGATTGAAAAACTATCGCGAGCTCAATTTCATGAGCCGCAATCTGGACGATTGGCGCGACGACGTTTCGGCCTACGACAACATGCTGGATACGCGGCAGGAAGCCTACAACCGGCGGGTGCCCAAGGCGGACGCGGTCCTGGCGGCGACGGACTTGGATGGCTTGACGCAAAAGCGCGTGGATTTTGAGTCGCGCATCAATGAGATCGAAAAATCCAACGATGTGGCAGCCTTGGGCACGCCTGATGAACAGCGGACCTGGGCGCGCTTGAAGAGCATCGAGGACTACCTGGCGGCGCACCCGAACGATCCCGATCTGGCCGAAATGCGCGAGAAGCACAGGCTCATGAAGGGCGTAATGTACTGGCGCCTGTCGGAGAGCTTCAAGGCTCGCCTGTGGAATGAGCGCCGCTCGGTCAAGGAATTGGAAGGGCAGCTGAAAGAAACGCAGAAGGCGGCGGTGCTGGTTCGCCAGGCGCGCGTGGGCACGCCGCTGACGACCGGCGGCTATGCGGCACGAGTCGCGGCGGTGCGCGCGCGGATCGACCAGCTGCACGAGCGTCTGGCGGATGTAGCTGAACGGCAGAATGAATTCTTGCAGTCGCTCGCCATCCGCGAACTCGAAGGTCAGAAGCAGCGCATCGAAACCTATCAGGTGCAGGCGCGCTACGAACTGGCGGCGATCTATGATCGTACTTCCAATGGCCCTAGCGCCCAGCCGAAGCCGGCACCGGCACCGGCGCAGCCCGGCACGCCCGACGAGCCGCCGCCGGAGACCAAGCCATGAGGCTTTCGGTCTCACAACTGACATGTGCCGCCGCCATACTGACGGGGATGCTGCTCGGCCCGCCGGCAGCCGTTGGCGCGCCCAAGAAGCCGGCCACGATCAAGGATCTCGAAGATCAGCAGGTGGATGTCAGCCCGGATCCGCCGAAGAACGTCGATTCGGCCAAGACGATGGAGAGCTATAAGCGCTTTCTCGATCTGAATGCCGGAGATGCCGCGTTGCGCGCCGAGGCGCTGCGCCGTCTCGGCGATTTGAACTTGGAGAGTTCCGAATCTGAACGCATCGAGCGCGAGTTGGCCACCAACGAAGGGCTGCGCGCCACGGAAGCCATTCATCTGTACACGGCGCTGCTCAAAACCTATCCGAAATACGAGCGCAACGACTCGGTGCTGTATCAATTGGCGCGCGCCTACGAGTTGAATGCGCAGCCCGATCGGGCGCTTGCCTCGCTGGATCAGCTGGTGGCGCAGTATCCCAGCAGCCACTACATCGACGAAGCGCAATTCCGCCGGGGAGAGCTGTTGTTCTCCGAGAAAGCTTATCCCAAGGCGCAGGCCGCCTATGAAGCGGTGATCAAGGTCGGCTCTGCCTCGGCGTTCTATAACCAGAGCCTGTACAAGCACGGCTGGTCCTTGTTCAAGCAAGGCGAGAATGAGCGCAGTTTGGACTCATTCGCCGGAGTGCTCGACTCGGTCCTGATCTCCAAGCGCGATCCGAATGTCCTGATCGAAGTCGATACACTGAGCCGCGCAAATCGGGAATTGGTTGAAGACACCTTCAGAGTGATGTCGATTACCTTTTCCTACCTGGACGGGCCGAAAACCATTCAGGAGTTCGTCAAACGCCACAAGCCGCGTCCGTACTCCTACCTCTTGTATGCGCGCCTCGGCGACTTGTACATGGAGAAGGAACGCTACACCGACGCCGCAGACAGCTATCGCGCCTTTGTCTCGCAAGATCGCAATAACGAGAAGGCGCCGCTTTTGGAAATGCAGGCGATCGAGGCCTATCAGAAAGGCGGTTTCCCGCAATTGGTGCTGCAAGGCAAGAAAGAGTTCGTCGAGAACTACAGTTTCGGCACGCCGTACTGGCAGGGCCGGCAGCCCGCTGCTGAACCGAAAGTGGTGGCCGTCCTCAAGACCAATTTGAAGGACGTGGCGCAGTACTACCACGCCCAAGCGCAGCGAACCAAGGACGTCGCCGACTATCAAGAAGCGGCGAAATGGTACCGCAGCTATCTGCGCTCATGGCCCGACGAGGCCGGTTCCGCAGTCACCAATTATCTTCTCGCCGACACCTTGTTCGAGAGCAAGCAGTATCTGGACGCCGCGCAGGAATACGAAAGCACGGCTTATCACTATGGCGATCATGAAAAGGCGTCGGCCGCGGGCTATGCCGCCATCATCGCCTACGGAAAACAAGAGGAGACATTGTCGGGCGAGGCGAAGGCGACGCTGCACTTGAAGACGATCGACAGTTCACTGAAGTTTGCCCAGACCTTCCCCGCGCATCCGGAAAGTTCGCAGGTGCTGACCAAGGCCGCGACGGAACTGTACGCCGCGAAGGACTATCTGCGCGCCGTATCCGCCTCCGAAGCCCTGCTTGCCAAGCAACCGCCGGTGGACATCGCAAAACAGCGCATTGCCTGGACCGTCATCGGCAATTCGAATTTCGATCAGGGAATCTTCGACAAGGCCGAAGTGGCCTACACGCATGCGCAGGCGGTGATGCCTGCGAACGATCCTGAGCGCGCGGTAATCGTCGAGCGCCTCGCGGCCTCGATCTATAAGCAGGGCGAACAGAAGAGCAAGTCGGGCGACGGCGCCGCCGCGGTCGATGACTTCCTGCGCGTCGCTGCGCTGGCCCCGGGTTCCAAGGTGCGTGCGAATGCCGATTTCGACGCCGCGGCACTGCTGGTGACTCAGAAGCAATGGGATCGCGCGATCCCGGTGCTCGAGGGCTTCCGGCGCAACTTCCCGGATAGCCCGCTGCAGGTGGATGTCACCCGCAATCTGGCCGTCGCGTACACGGCGTCGAACAAGCCGGGACTTGCTGCCGTCGAATTCGAACAGATTTCCCAATCGCCCAAAGAAACGCCCGAGGTGCAGCGCGAGGCGACGCTGCAGGCCGCAGATCTGTACGACAAGGCCGGCAATACCGCCAAGTCGCGCGCCATGCTCGAGGCGTTCGTCAAGCATTTCCCTCAGCCCTTGAATCCGGCGATGGAAGCGCGCAACAAGCTGAGCGTGATTGCAGTCAAGGCGGGAGACTACAGCGGGCGCGACTACTGGCTGAGGGACATTGTCGCGGCAGACCGCGCGGCGGGAGCCGCCCGCACCGACCGCAGCCGCGCTCTGGCTGCGAAAGCGACGTTGACGCTGGCGACCCCGGCGCGCGAAGAATTCAGGAACATCAAATTGGTGGCGCCGCTCAAGAAATCCCTTGCGGAAAAGCGCAAGGCGATGGAGGCTGCCCTCAAGGCTTACGAGGCGGCTGCGGACTATCAAGTGGCCGAAGTCACGACCGCAGCGACCTTCGAAAGCGCTGAGCTGTACCGGCAGCTCGGCAAGGATTTGATCAGTTCGGAGCGCCCCAAGAATCTCAAGCCGGACGAATTGGAGCAATACAACGTGCTGCTCGAGGAGCAGGCATTCCCCTTCGAAGAGAAGGCGATCAAATTGCACGAAGTCAACGCGGCGCGAACCAAGGACGGCACGTATGACGAGTGGGTACAGAAGAGCTTTGCGGCTCTCGCGCAGCTCAACCCGGGCCGCTACGCCAAGGTGGAGATCGGTGAACAGCAAGTCGAATCGATTCGTTAGCTTCGGCGCGATCGCGATGTTGGCGGCCTGCCACAGCGCGCCGCCTCAGCCCGCGCGCGCGCCGGCGGCAACGCCGGTGCCCAGCGCCGCGCCCCAGGCGGCAAACGCCGCGCCCCAGGCGGCAAACGCAGAGAAGCCGAATCCGGCCGGCGCGAATGCCGCTGCGCCCACGCCTGCGGTCGATGCGACGCCGGTTCCGCCACGGGCCGCGCAGCAATACAGCCAGGCGCTGCAAATGATGAAGTCGGGAAAAACCACGGATGCAGAGCTCGAGTTCAAGCAACTCATCGTCGCCTATCCGCAATTTGCCGGGCCGCAATTGAATTTGGGATTGTTATATTTACACGACTCGAAGCTGCCGGAAGCCGAGAGCGCTTTCAAGGCGGCGCTGCAAGCCGCGCCGGGCAACCCGATCGCCGGCGATCAGCTTGGAATCGTGGAGCGAAAGCTCGGCAAGTTCTCTGAAGCCGAAGCTGCCTACCTGCGGGCGATTTCCGCTGAACCAAACTACGCGCCTGCGCATCTAAACTTGGGCGTGCTCTATGATCTGTATCTCGCGGAGCCGCAGAAGGCGCTGGAACAATTCGAGCGCTACCTCGAAATCGCCGGCGAGAACAAGCAAGTGGCCGGTTGGGTCATCGAATTGCGCAAACGCGTCGGCGCGCCCCCTGCCAAGAAGGAGCAGTCCGCATGAACACCTTTCTCAAAGCTTCAGGTTTGATCGCGCTCGGATGGGCCATGAATCAGGCCTATGCCCAGGAACCCCAGTCGCCTCCCAAGGCCACGCCTCAGTCGGAGGCTGGTGAGCCGCGCGCCGATAAC
>Ga0209005_1000039_pt1 | contig 10390 bp, 5 predicted proteins | sample TexAe_RefH0_O2_FD_187952 | JGI IMG/M metagenome (GOLD analysis project Ga0209005, IMG submission 187952) | Forest soil microbial communities from Davy Crockett National Forest, Groveton, Texas, USA - Texas A ecozone_RefH0_O2 (SPAdes) (version 2) | ecosystem: Environmental > Terrestrial > Soil >... | reverse complement strand
TAGACGAATATACAAATAAGCTAAGTAAAAATAGGGCTGAAAGACTATATATAATATGGGTGTCAGTAACAGCATATTCGGGGTATTTAATATGCTGGGCATATATATTGTTAGTAAGCTTATCAACCTTTCATCTATTGAGCTTTGAAATGGTATTATTAGAAAGTTTCCAAGACCTAAAGGACCCATTTACCAATGACATATTAAAATGAAAAAGTATCCCTTTAGCATTTGGAGCTTTTGCTCCCATACAAAGAAAGCTGTGGGCCAATGCCAAGGTATACAGTATTACTACTATTAAAGGATGGTAACCTTTCCCTGTCATATACTTAATATGGAGGGTATATCTAGGGTCGCGGCTAGATACTGAAGAAGATAGCGAGATCATATTGAATGATTATGTCGAAACCCTGAAAACAGCTATGAAAAAGAGCTATTTTAGCTCTTGTAAATAAGAGCATTAAAAACATATCTTTTATTGTCTAAATGAATCAAAATAAGTTAATATATGTACCCAGCGCTGTGACACGTTACCTTAGGACTATTACTTTAGTGTCTTTTCTTTTATTTCCATCTTTTGTAATAGTATATGTTTTACCCTATTCTTATCTTAGATGTTAGAAACACAGGCCCTAAGTGGATAATGCTATTATTATGTATAATAATGACATAGACCCTATTTCTAATACATGCAAACGAGATAAATACTTGACAAATATGCAGGGTAGTATACTGAAAGGATCTTGTCTGCTTTAAAAGACATAATATTAGCACGGCTGCGTAGCACCGTATTCTTTTATACTAGGAAGGTATAAATATCCATGATCTTGATGGGACGTTTTTAATTATATAAATAAGGAGTAAGCGTAAGTTTTTAAGCTTATATGTAAGAATACCTTGGATTTAAATCTGAGGGCACACAAATACGTTTACTGAAGGGTTGGTCCATAAATGCCACTCACACTCTGCAATGTAACTGATATGCCATGGATACCCTATTTACTAAATATATAAGACCATTCAATATGTCACTATTTATAAGCAGTGTATTGCTGCTCGAGTTCTTCCCAAACAATGAGTATATGAGGAGTCTATTACTACTTGAGTTCTTCGCCAGGCAGGCAGTTGTTACATGTATTAGTCTCTTTGTCTTAACATGGCTTATAATGTGGAAGCTATTCTATTTGATTTCGCAAGAGTTTAATTATCTTATGCTAATTGTTATTAATAGAATAAGTTGGTATGAGAATCTACTTCTCGCTATTTTCAGAAAAGCCATAAATAGTCTAAAAATAAGAGAGTATATTAAAGGAGTTTATATGTTGTATCTAAGATGGGCATCTATTGGACTATATGATGTATTGGTATACCTCTTACTATTAAGTATAGCAGGTTTCTATCTTTTGCCAATAGAAGTAGAATTAGCAACTACTTTTGATGGTAGTAATATAGCCCAATTGGCATTGGGTAGTCTTTTTCCTATAGACCGTAGAAAGGAGCGAGACAAACAAAAAACCATTGACCCAATAAGCCAGCAGGATATACTAAAACACGAGCTAAGGAAAAGCTACTTTCGTTCATTCAAGAAGGAGTATTTTTTAAAAGACGCGGATAAATATACTACTCGAGTAGTATTTATGACACGCAATATGGATGATTTTGAAGATCCAAATATAATTGCGCAAATTAAGCGCTTTATCTCTAATAGAAAAAAAAAGCCTATATATTATTATTTTACTACTTATGTACCTATAAATAAGGCGCATGACATAGCGGACGTAATAAGGTCTGTTTCTCTACCTAAGGATATGTCTTCTGTAAAGCAGACAATGATACTATTAGATGCCATGGAGCGTAGTAGGTATATAAAAGAAGTAAATTATGATTTGTATAAATTACCTAAATATTTACGTAAAAGATGCGTAACGGGGTATATATTACCTCAGACAAAAGTGGAAGACCTTGATAAGCATTCGCGTATATATATAAACTTTGAATATATTAACCTTATGCCTGTCTATGAACAGACCCTTTATAATTATGTCTTAACAGCAACAAATGACTATAGCACACAAAGCAAATATTGTGATATCTATAACATGGTATTCCTTGCGCACTTTGTTATAGGTACTTATCATTATGCTTTGCAAAAGGATATAATCTCTAACTGGATCAATTTAGAGAAAAAAGATAGAAAGGTAGTGTTAAATACCTTATTTATAAGCTTTATTAGGTCTGTAGCAAAATTTGTTGTTCACCTAGATGGCGATCGTATATCTTTTAGCCGATATAGGTTAAATAGGTCAAAACTTGTCCCAATTCGGGAAAGATTTCTAAATAACATTACGGGTATAGGACACCTGTACAATGTACTTCATGATCTAGAAGCATATGATCATGATAAAACAAGGTTTCTGAAAGACTTTGTAGATTATATAATATTGTCTATTAAAAAAGCATATTCTGGGGAGACTCTATTTAGCGTCCAGGATGACCTATTGTCTAGATATATCTTTTATGATAATATCGCTGATATTAAGAAAGCTAAACTTAATCCCCCTTATTGTCGGTTTATCAATAAGACTACAGATACTTCTGAAAAGAAGGTTTTATTTGCGAACCTCAATTTTGAAATAGCAACGATGTTTGGTGCTATTTGTGAAGTCCCAAATAAAGACAAAGCCTTTTACTTGATGCAGGAACAGGCTAAACTAATAATGCAGGCAATAGCAGAATTTGAAAAAGGCTTTTCACTAGGTAAATTGGAAGGTCTAGTGTATAACGCTTCTTTTGAAGTCTGGAAACACTTTAGAGACCATGTTAAGAGCCATGTTATTAGATCTGAGGCTCCTTATAATAGCCACGATCTTAGCTACACTAAGACGTTACAGGATTACTATGATACATGTATTAAGTATAAACCAAATAAGGATATACTTAAACATCAGTTTACTGATGAAGACATGCTGTATATGGGACTATATATAGGTCTAAAAAAAGACCGAACCGGAACTGAAGCGAGTCTTATGCATAAGGAGCAGCAAGAAATCATGGCCATGCCAGGCCATAAGAAGCTACTATGGCGGTATAATCATGGCTGGGGAAGTATTATTAAAAAGGATATATACCCTAAACCTGTAAGTTTTAATAGGAAAAAACACAAGGCGGATATGGAAGAACCCAATGTTTTGTATTCACGTATTAAACATATCCAACTATTACGAAAAGACCCTTATGATTATAGCTTTTTTGAGGATCGTTATAAGTCATTTATTCACAGGGTTTCTGTGAAAGAGCAAAGACTCTCTCAGATGGAAAAAGATAGGTATACCAAATCTATTGACAGTGGTTATAATGACCCTAGGTCATTCAGTAACTTTATGCTTTTTGACATGTATGGCAGAGTACTCAGTGCTCATGCTCAAAACGAGAGCAATAATACTATATTGGATCAACAATATGTTATATTCCACTTTTTGATTTGGCTAAATGACAGCTATAAGATAAATCTGAGCAAAAGCCAGGAATTCGTGCCCTGCGAGAAATTGCTTGACTTTTTCTTTGAATGGGTTTTAGATCATGCTGTTATACCTAGTATTAGGAACTTATATATTCATCCTGAAAATAAAGGATTGTTTATTTATGACTTGATCCGTTACCCACGGCTATTAAGTTTTACAAAGAAGTGGCCTTACTGTGCGTCTAGCTCTACTTTGAAGGATTATCGTGATTGGACACAGATAAAAGATAAAGAGCATGAAAGTGCTTTTAAAATGGAAAAAACTATAATTAAAGTAGAAAACCATCAAAAGGATGATGTCATAAAAGACTCAGTTACTCATGGGCAAGTTTCAACCCAAGTAGAAAGTCAAGAAATTGCATTTTTACCTCCACCTCAAATAGATCACAATGAGGTCCTTAATGATAGTCAAGAAGATCCAAAAGAAGATAAAGATATTAAATCTTTACCTACAGCTCAAGATTATATGGAGAAAATTACCCTCTATTATTCGGATCATATAGGTTGTGACGAAAGTCAAGCTACTGGTCTCTTTGAGTTGTATTTTTTTCAAATGTTAGCTTTTCCTACCAAAAGGAATAAAACTATTTTTAACTTATGGTTACTATCTACTAAAGACAAGTATTATGAGACGTATTGCGCGTATCTTGAAGGTCCTTTATATCGTCAGATAAAACATACGGTTATTGAAGACGAAAATATTACTACCAGTTTTGAGCACATAAGACGTAGATTTAGTTTAAGTGAAGACTATTTCGAAAGTAGATTAGATAATCTAGTCATAGAACCTCCAAAGCTGATGTTACCTTCACATATACTTATGTGTAAAAGAGGCTTTGAGGACTATTTTAAGAATAAATTCCGATTTAATAAGACATTTTCTCATGAGATTAATGATCTTATTAAATATGGTAATTCACTTTATATTAAAAAGCCTACGGAATGGGTAAGTAGATTTCAGCAGTATAAAAACCATCCACATTATGGTCTTTATCTAAACCATAGACACAATTGTATTCCTAACGAATACATAAACCATTTGCATACTACAGTGAAAAAGGTAAAAGAAGAGAATGATATTGCATACTACTATATGGATGCTCATTTTCTTCAGTCTTTGAACGAGGACATGGCTATTGTAGACATATACTTAGACCATGAGTATCCTGGTCAATTCTCTCTACTGAAAGAGCATATAGCGACCATAGATAATATACATAAAACCACAAGGTTTGTTTACTTTGGAGATAACAAAGTATGGCGAGATATAGCAAACCAAGTATGTAACGCTGCATATAGGATACAAAGACAAATGATTGCATCTCTACAAAAGGTAAGAGAGACTGCGATAGAGTCAGGTGTAGGTGTACGGTCAACTTATACACTACTTTTGAACACTATAATGGATTCATTTAATTTAATTTATGAATTAAGTAAACATTATTGTTATTTTGACAAGATAATAAATAATGTTACATATGTAATATCTCCTGAATTGGACACTATTATTAATGAGGTACAAATTAAACCTATTTTTGAGACCCTTAAAGGCCTTGCCAATAAAGGTGACCTTAACACTAACCCTCCTGTGACCAAGCATGATAATTCTGACTTAAATGATGGCGATGCAAATACTCCACAATAATATACTTCCTCTCTTTAAAGACACTATAAGTGTTTATTTAAAAGAAGGATTAACCTTTATTATTATGAATAGCTGTATTTATATTAGTATTCAGAAAGAAGAATCTGAACTTAAACTTTGGCTTAATGACTATAGCAAATAGTATTTCGATGCCACTAAAGAATAATATCTTGTATAAACAGGAGAGAATTCTACTGATTATACCCACAAACTACCCTTTTACCCTAAATACCCATGAAAAAACTACTTCAATCATTCCAATTACTCCTTAATCATCCTTTATATTTATTCTTCCTTATTCTTAACTTTATTGGCCTTATTTTAACAATATGTTATGTTTTAGCTAGATTTATCTTACATCTTCTACCTAAGAATATCCCATTTGATTTATACTTGATTCGTTTCATTGCCTTATTATATATCTGTCTATTATTTACCTGGCTTATCAAAAAAATACTATATCCTAAATTACCTAGTGAATCAAGTCAACTATTTCTTAATTATATCTATAAGCTCTACAGGCCCATTTATATCCTAGATGAAACCTTGCGTAGTAATAAAGCCTTTAAAAGCTGTATATTGTTAATAAGTAAGATCTTGCCTTACATAACGCCCACATTTGGAGGCTTATTTGTGCATTTAATAGTTATTTTTGTTCCTAGGTTATTCCTTTTAATTTTATTGATTGTAGACGTCTTTTATTATAATTGTATAGAGTTATTTTATACTTATGCCTATGTGGGATTAATCCCACTAGTAGTAAAATATTACATATACGTAATAAAGAGTTTAAAAGAGGAATATATAGAATATTTAGATGAATTGTATTGTGTAGACGCATATGAAGAAACTATGAGTATTAGAAAGTTTATTGAGGACAAAGCTTATTGTTATATAAGAATAGAAGCTTTTAATGAAACTATGGATATGACAAGATGCATATGTGGTTTTCAATTAGCTTTATATGATAAACATAACAAGAAATATGTCTGGGATGTGACAGAAGAAGAAAGTATAGCTTGGAAGAAGGATTTTTACTATATGATATCAATAGTAGTAGATATTGACCGCTTTTTGGATAGTCATGATTTTATTGTTGACAGATACACAAATAAAATGAGTAAACATAGAGGTAAAAGGCTGTATATAATATGGGTGTCAGTAGTAGTATATTCAGGATATTTAATATGCTGGGTATATGTACTGTTAGTAAGCTTACCCACTTTTCATCTGTTGAACTTTGAAATGGTATTCCTGGAAAGCTTTCAAGATATAATGAGTCCTTTTACCAATGATGTACTGTGATATCTAAAAGGCACCCCTTGCCTAAGAATTAACGTTGTAGGTGTATTTCTTTAGTTTTTAGCCTTTGTTGAGAGTCAAATTGATCCTTTATCAGCTTATTCTTAGGCCCTCTTACAGATAGATAGATAGTTCAATGCCATCAAGGGATAATCTTGGTCATATTGTATTGGGTGAACGCTTAGAGTATAGTGCTAGATTGAATCCAATGAAAGAATGTTGGAAAAATAGCCAAATAATACTCTTGCCCTGAATAATCTATTTATTTTACTTATCTAAATCTAAGTAAAAGGATATTTTAAAGTATCCCCTGCGAGTAAGGTAACCAGCAAGATATTGTCTCACTAGTAGGTGGTATTTTACCTTGTCATCATCCTTCATATACACTTAATACCACTTCAGGTAGACAAAGTCATTTTCCTCTAAAATATAGAGTTATACTAATGCGTTAGCATCCATAAGATTTAATCTTAAATAATCTCTTAGTGTACATGTAAGACTATGTAATACTTACTAGTACTGTACTGGAGAAAAGACTTAATACAAGTATTAGAAATAACTTGGTTTATCCAGGAGTCGTAAAAAGCTCACTGATACTCTAGGTAAGTAATGGTATCATTTATACATATAATACGATTGTTTACCAAGATACCAGTCTCATTGCTACATAATTTGACATAGAGACATCTAGATAGAGATACAAAGGAGATCTAACGTATTCTATCGAATATCTTAAAGGCCAGCCTTTTAGCATTAAGCTCTTATGACATCCAAAGTACTAACTTTGCGTATACATTTAAAGGAATAGCAGCCTTTCCCTTCCATATACTTAATATGAGGGGTATATCTGGGGTCATGCCTAGATACTGATGAATGGACAGTGAGATCATGTTAAATGGTCATGTCGAAACCCTGAAAACAGCTATGGAAAAGAGCTACTTTAGCTATATATATAAGAGCCTTAAAACCATAAGATATCTTTATATTTCATTACTATAATGACTTATGTTAGATTATATTATTAGTTTGTTGAGCAAACCTTTTATTTTACTCAGTACGGGCAAGCTGTACGTTATTTTGGTACTAATCAATCATAAGTGTGTCAGTATATATGGATATTGCATTTTCACGTCTAATCACGTTATTTATTTGCTATACTGGTCTCCTAATAAAGACTGAGGCTAGTATTTATCAGGGAATCTTTCATTTACTAGTCCTTTTTCCTACCTTATACCTGTAATCTCTTTTTCATATAATATTGCAGGTCTTTCTGGATTGTCATTCACTTCACTGTTAGCTTTGTCGCCATTGCCAATGGGTCTGGGTCTTAGTCTTAGTGCATGCTCAACGCTATGCTGAATGGTTGTTCTAGTTGATTATACTGTCGCTATTTTGTGCTATGGTCTTGTTTCGTCAGTATATCATAGGGTTCTAGTAGATGATATCTGTTTACGGCTGGCTATCATTTATATATACTGAGTTTGTTTCGCTTTTTGTTAACCCTCTTTATAAAGCTATTACTTTATGCCTCTGCCTCTTATCTTTGCTTATACATATAGGGTTTACCTCTATGATAGCTTATAATTAGCCTTAACTAGTATTTCCTTTAAAAGAGCCAAATAATGGTGATTCAGAAGGTGCTAATAATAGTGATAGTGGTAGTGATTCTAAATCATCACGAGTATTTCCAGACCATACAAAGGATACTTTGAGGATCTTAGATCCTCATATAAGAAAAGCTGACTATGCTGTAGTATGGGTACTATACCTGTTATTAACGGTAGTAGAGTACCTGGTAAAGCATCCTATCAGGAATACCTTGCAGGTAAACTAATAGCTACTGGCAAGCCAGTATTTCAAGGTAAAGAGTCTCTCCCTTATAAGCTGGTGGGCAAACTGTAGCCTGTACATACGCAATCTTTACTCTGGAGGTCAACGGCTATGGTATTTAAATTACATACCTCCTCCTCTAGAAGGTATGATGCCAAATGATGCTACCCATACAACTCTTATCTCATGACTATTATAACAGACTGGTAAGTTATGCAGATGTAAATGAGTATATAGTACCCTGGATACCTGGATACAACACTATGCAATACACTATAGCTGAACAGAGGTTGATGTATTTGTTAGATTAGACATATTATTCGTAGAAATGATATTAATAAAAAGTTTGCTATAAATTCAAGCGTATACATACTGGATATACTGTAAATTTCATCAAAAGGATATACTGAGACCACTGACTGGAATCTTAGTAGTGAAATGGTATATACTATACTAGTTTTAGTGAAAGTGTACGCTTATCACACTCAGCGTGTAGTCTATTAATGCATTATACACAACATGTGCCTATTAGGTTCGTTCCAGATATTGTATATTCATTTGCTTCTTTCATTAGAGAAATGGTTGGTAAATATGCTATAGAGGATGCAGAGCGTTTTACTCATGGTACAATAAATGGATTTATTCATCCTCGAGGGTTATCTGACGCCTAGGTGCAGTATTTTACTACTATATATATATCGTACGATGGTTGAAGAACTTTACAGTTCAGAAACCGGAGTATCTGATGAAATGCGTATTATATACTTTACTTTGTATTCAGCAAGGGTATATATAGGTAAGGCCTATTTTGATTATGTATACAACCCAAGTGATTTATATGAGGAGAGGAGAGGAGAACTGCTGTCATATATGTCGCATGAGGGGTTACTTCTGGATACGAGTTGTTACATATGTAGACTACAGGCAAAGGGAGCTCTTTCTCGGAGCTGTACCCGCATAACTATGAAAAGTATCTTTTACGTGCCTTATCACAGAATTGTTAAAAGCAAGACGAGGCCATCAAATAAACCAATTATGCTACTCCATTGCATATTAAAACCCAATCCTATACTAGCAAATAAACCTGTAAATAATATTGTGATCTACCGACTAGTAAGCAAGCAAACATCAGTATATCATACCTAAATGGGAATAGTTTAAAAATATGCTATATATCTCTATATACTAAAGACTTCTCTTGTGCATATTAACATCTTAGACAGGTAGATTTAAGGGCTAATATTATTATGCCTGTATTCATATATATACTATACGCATTAGCTTTAGAGACTACTCCACCTAATTACCCCACTATTACACTAGAATCAAAATAACATATTTCCACAAAACAGGATATAAAAGGATCCCATCTTTTAACTAGAGCAATTAGATGTAAAACCAATTTCAACAGTTAATAGGCTATCTTTAATCGACCGCAATATAAAGACTGTTTGCTGATAGAAAAGTATACTGTTAGCTATAAGGTACAATACATTAATATCCTTTATTTCGATAACTACGGAATATTCCGTAGCCTGTATATACCATGGATTCATCTAGCTCTAGGTTACAAAAAATACTCCATTCATTGCTCCACGTTAAAAGCATTAGCTTTTGTTAAAATGAAGACTAATAGGATTATTTATTCTTATTGATATAAGGCGTATCAGGTATCAGGAGCAATCAGGTAATCTGTTGTATAGGATGCTCTCCAGTAGTTAACGTAGTTCGTCTAAATATGCCATAATCAAGAACTATTAGTAAACTTTGGACCACAGCATCCGCAGCGCACGGTGTGCTCCGTCTCGTATTGAACTCAATGGTGAAATATTACTAATTGTGATCCGCATATGGGCTTCCGCACGAGGTACAGAGAAGCTTATAGAGTCTAAGAATTTGCTGCAATCTTCCTTATTTTGATGTCTTGATTATGTATCATGATGGCACAGGAACACGCTATTCATTAGCTATTGAAAATCTATTAGAGAAGTAAATGCTAAGATGTTAGACCACCGCTTGAAATACTGAAAGAGCCAGTAATATACGGGCCTCTTCCTTGAGATTACGAGGATACTAAATCATTTACTAGCGCT
>Ga0209005_1000038_pt1 | contig 10502 bp, 8 predicted proteins | sample TexAe_RefH0_O2_FD_187952 | JGI IMG/M metagenome (GOLD analysis project Ga0209005, IMG submission 187952) | Forest soil microbial communities from Davy Crockett National Forest, Groveton, Texas, USA - Texas A ecozone_RefH0_O2 (SPAdes) (version 2) | ecosystem: Environmental > Terrestrial > Soil >... | reverse complement strand
CCCCCTGGTTCCGCCGCTACCTCCAGCCTATAGCTGACACCGAAGGTCGGGAAGGCAAGACTGGCGGTGAGTTTGTTGTTCGCCTTGTCTGCCTGGCGACCGGTGAGAGTCGCCACCAGGTCCCATTGTTCGGGAGTCGGCATCAGGCGCACGTCGCCGTTCGTGGCGATGCGCTGCCCGTGGAGAATCAGCTCCATGGCGGTGTTTTTCTGATCGACAAAGACCGGATGATAGGTGCTGTCGTAGAGAAAGACACTGAACCCCTGAGTGTCGAGGTACCCCTTGTCGTTCACCTCAGCCGCAAAATCGGCTGCAACCGAGCTCGAGGCAATCGGCAGAGCCAGAAGGAGCGCGGCGAAGAGTCCGGCGAGTACGCTTTCGATGTGGTGAAAAGTGCGCATATCTGGTCAGTTCGCAATGCCTGGAGTGGTAACGCTACCATATCTTGGCGCTCGAAGGCTCCGGAACGCCGGGGCAGAGCATTTCGCGCGAGTGCGGCGGCATTAGCGAAACTTAGATGCTGTTTAGATAACCTAAAGCGCGCGCGGCGGTGGACCGGTACCATTCACGCTCCATGACGACCCAACCGAAAAATCCAGGCGCTGCCAAGACCTCGATTTGGTTGATAGGCGCATGCCTTGTCACCGTCTATATCGTGTGGGGTACGACGTACTTCGCGATTAAGGTGGCCATCGAAGAGATCGCCCCTTTCTTCATGGTGGGAACGCGATTCACCGTTGCGGGTATTGTGCTGCTGGGCTTGCAGGCGCTGCGCGGCAGGCCGATGCCGACGCTCAAGCAGTGGGCCGGCGCCGCTGTGGTCGGCGTTCTGCTCCTGGTGCTCGGCAACGGCATGGTCGCGGTGGCGGAGCACACCGTGAGCTCTGGGGCGACCGTTGCTCTCATCAGCCTCATGCCATTGGCCACGGTGCTCTGGTCGGGGGCGTTCGGCGATTGGCCGCGCCGCGCCGAGTGGTTCGCGATCGCCTTGGGCGGCGTGGGTGCGGCCATCATGTTATTGGGACGGGATCTGCAAAGCAGCCTGGGCGGCACTCTGCTGATTTTGTTTGCCGAAATCGCTTGGTCCTTGGGCACGGTGCTTTCGCGGCGGCTGGACATTCCGCATGGCCCAACCGGGTTTGGCGCCGAAATGTTGGCCGCTGGGGTGATCGGACTGGTCGTCAGCGCAGCGCTGGGTGAGCACTGGGCCGTTCCGCATGCTGCGCACGTGTGGTGGGCTTGGGGATACCTCGTCGTGTTCGGCTCGCTGATCGCCTTTTCAGCCTATCGATTCGTTGTCGAACGTGTATCGCCGACGTTGGCATCAACGTATGCCTACGTAAATCCACCCGTGGGGCTCATCGTCGGTTCGTGGCTGGGCAACGAAAAGTTTTCGCTGAATGTTTTGGTGGGATTGCCTGTGGTGTTGGCCGCCGTCGGCCTGCATGCGTGGATACAAACGCGACAAAGCCAGGTTCCAGTGGCGCTGCCGAGCAGACAGCCAGTCACCAGTCGATCCTAGGATTCTCCGATTAGAAAATTTGTTGCCCTATTGGATAAATAGTGGGTAGATTGGGGGACTATCAGTGGGGGTGCCCGATCTATGAATTTGAGATTCCTGCATTGCTTGGCCGCGGCTGCCACGCTCGCGGCGATTAGCGCCGTTGCGGTCGCTCACGATTCATTGTCGAGCTCGAACGAGCAATCGCCGGCTTCGGATGCCACCAAGGTGGATTTTCGCTGGAATGAGAAAATCCCGCTGCGCGATGGGGTTCACTTGAGCGCCACGGTCTACACGCCGCGCGATCAGAAAGCGCCCGCACCGTGCCTCTTCACGCTCACGCCCTACATCGCGCAGAGCTATCACGACCGCGGAGTTTATTTTGCGGCACACGGATATCCGTTCTTGACCGTGGATGTGCGCGGACGCGGCAACTCCGAGGGCCAATACGATCCGTTGCTGCAGGAGGCGCGCGACGGCTACGACGTGGTTGAGTGGCTGGCGAAGCAGCCCTATTGCAACGGCAAGATCTCGATGTGGGGCGGCTCTTACGCGGGTTACGACCAGTGGGCGACTGCCAAGGAATTTCCGCCGCATCTTGCGACCATCGTGCCGGTCGCGGCTCCGTATGCGGGTGTGGATTTTCCCATGCAGCACAATATATTTGCTCCCTACGATGTGCAGTGGTTGTTTTTCACCGGCGGTCACACATCGCAGGACAAGATTTTCGGCGACAGCGCATTCTGGAACGACAAGAACCGGCGCTGGTTTGAAGCGGGAGCGCCCTTCAAGGAATTCGACACGCAAGCAGGCGCGCCGTCGGCCATATTTCAGCGCTGGGTCTCGCATCCGCATCCGGATGCCTTCTGGGATTCTTACAATCCCACCTCGGAGCAGTACGCTCGCCTGACGCTTCCCATCTTGACCATCACCGGCTCGTACGACGGCGATCAACCCGGTGCGCTCACGCACTATCGCGAGTACATGAAGAATGCGTCCGCGGAAGGGCGTGCGCGCCACTACCTCATCATCGGACCTTGGGATCACGCCGCGACCCGTACGCCGCGCGCGGAAATCGGCGGGCTCAAATTCGGACCGGCGAGTCTCGTGGATCTGCCGCAGCTGCACCTCGACTGGTATGCGTGGACCATGCAAGGCGGCCCGAAGCCGCAGTTTCTGCAGAAGGCCGTGGCCTACTATGTCATGGGCGCCGAACGATGGCGCTACGCCGACACGCTCGAAGGCGTGACCAGCCGGTCGCAATCCTATTATCTGGATTCGAGCATCAATGCCTCCGATGTTCTCGCCGCCGGCACGCTGGGTGCGCAGGCAGGCGCGGGCAAGCCGGACCAATATGTCTACGATCCGCATGATTTGAGCTTCGCTGCCGATGAAGCGGCCTTGGATACTTCGGACCTCACCGATCAACACACCGACTATTCGAGGCGCGGCAAAATTCTCGCCTATCACACGGCGCCCTTCGAAAAAGACACTGAGATCAGCGGCTTCTTCAAGCTCTCCGCATGGCTCGGCATTGACCAGCCGGATACCGATTTCCAGGTCAGTATTTCGGAGGTGCGCTCCGACGGCCGCGCGATCGCGTTGGCCAGCGACGCCCTGAGAGCGCGGTACCGTGAGAATCTGCGCGAGCCCAAGCTGGTCGCGACTCGCGCGGCGCAGCGCTATGACTTCGAGCACTTCACCTTTGTTTCGCGCCAAGTTGCCAAAGGCAGCCGGCTGCGCTTGACGATTGCGCCGATCAACTCCATCTTCAGCGAGAAGAATTACAACGCGCCCAATGCCGTTGCCGAGCAATCCATGAAGGACGCGCGCACCGTAACCGTTACTCTGTTTCACGACAGGGCACACCCGAGCGCGCTGTACGTGCCGATCGGGCAGCCATGAATATAGGCCGGTTCTAGCACTCAAGTCCCGCTGGTCACGCGATTCGCGCCGCTTGTCCCAGTGGCGTGGTCAACGCGCCGAAGAGCCTTTAGTCTCGCCTGCATCGTCAGATCCGCGAGACTGTCATGAACCGACTGAGTTTTTTTGGACTTCTTTTCAGTGTCTCACTGAACGTGGCGCAGGCCGAGCCGGACCAGCAGGCCGGTTGGCCGGCGTACGGCGGCGATGCCGGCGGCACCCGCTATTCGCCATTGACCCAGATCAATGCCAAGAACGTCGGCGCTCTCAAGGTTGCCTGGACTTTCCGCACCGGCGAGCTCGGCCAGGGTGTCAAGGACTGGAGCCGCTCCGCCTTCGAAGCAACCCCGATCCTCTACAACGGCACGCTGTATTTGACGACCAGCAGTACCGATGTCGTCGCGGTGGATGCGGCCAATGGCACCTTGCGCTGGCGGCATGACTCCGAGAGCCGCAAGGACCTGCACTACTCAGATGGCGTATCGCGCGGCGTCTCTCTGTGGGTCGATGAGAAAGCGGCCCAGGATGTCCCGTGCCGCGCGAGGATTTTTGCGCCTACGCTCGATGGCCGCCTGTTGGCGTTGGACGCCGCCAACGGGAAACTCTGCGCGGACTTCGGCGAGCAAGGCGCAGTCAATCTGCTCAGGGACATTCGCTCCACGTTCCATGAGGACGATGAGTGGCGCGACTATCTGGTGACATCGCCGCCGGCGATCTTGGACGACAAGGTGATCGTCGGTTCTTCGATCGGCGACAATCGCGCAGTGCTGGAGGAGCTCGGAACGGTGCGCGCATTTGACGCGCGCAGCGGTCGCCTGCTGTGGAGTTGGGATCCCATCCCGCGCGATCCCAGCAACCCCGTATATAAAGAATGGGATCCGGACAAAGTGAGCAGTGCGAGCGCCGCAAACGCCTGGGCGCCGCTGTCGGTGGATACCGCGCGGCACTTGGTATACGTGCCGACGGGCTCCGCGAGCCCGGACTTTTTCGGCGGCGAGCGGCCGGGCGACAATCGCTGGGCGAATTCCATCGTCGCGCTCGACGGCGAGACGGGCAAGCTCAAATGGGGGCAGCAACTCGTTCACCATGATCTCTGGGATTACGACGTGGGATCGCAACCGACGCTGGCCAGGATCAAGCATGACGGAAAGCTCGTGGACGCCGTGATCCAGGCCACGAAGACCGGGTTTCTGTTCACTTTCGATCGCGACAGCGGGGCACCTCTGTTCCCAATCGAGGAAAGAGCGGTTCCGCAGGACGCCGTTGCCGGCGAGCATCCATCGCCCACGCAACCTTTTCCATCCGCACCACCCGCACTGGTGCGTCAGTCGAAAATTACTCCGGAAGATGCCTGGGGCGTCGCCTGGTTCGACACCCGCGCGTGCCGACGGCGCATCGAGGCATTCCGCTCCGAAGGCATGTTCCAGCCCCCCGCATTGAAGGATTCGCTGATGCAACCGGGAAATGCGGGCGGCTCCAATTGGGGCGGCATTGCGTTCGATCCGCAGCGGCAACTCGCCGTCGCCAACACCATGAACTTTCCCTTCGTGGTCGCCCTGATTCCACGCGCCGATGTTGCCGCGCAACGCGCTTCGGAGGAGTACAAGGACTTTGAGTTCGCCCGGCAGGCCGGAACGCCCTATGGGATGCGGCGCAAAGTCTTCACGTCAGGCCTGGGCATCCCTTGCGTCAAACCGCCATGGGGCACCCTGGCTGCGGTCGACATGGAGCGGGGCGCCATCAAATGGCAAATTCCCCTGGGCGACACGCCGGGACTTCATTTGAACCTCGGCATGCCCGGGATCGGCGGCCCGATCATCACCGCCGGCGGCGTGATTTTCATCGCCGCGAGCTTCCGCGACGATCATCTGCGTGCATTTAACAGTGACGATGGGAAATTGCTCTGGACCGCAAGCCTGCCCGCAGGCGGCCAGGCGACGCCCATGACTTATTCGTTGGGCGGGCGGCAATTCGTGGTCATTGCCGCCGGTGGATACAAAGACGAGAGCACGCGCGGCGACTACTTGGTTGCATACGCGTTGCCCTAGGGGTGTTCTTTGGTAGAGTAAGGGCTTGCCGGTTTCGATACGAACATGAGCCCACACGCCAAACCACACCTCGTGCTGATCAAGCCGCAAGGCCTGCATAAGCTGGTCGTCGAGCAAATGCAGCAAATGATCATCGAAGGCGCACTGGCGCCCGGCACGCGTCTCAACGAGCGCCTGCTGTGCGAGAACCTCGGCGTTTCGCGCACGCCTTTGCGCGAGGCTTTGAAGATTCTGGCGGCCCTGGGCTTGGTCGAACTGCTTCCGAACCGCGGCGCGGCGGTCGTTCTGCTGAGCGCCAAAGACATTGCCGAGACCTTTGAGGTGATCAGTCATCTGGAGTCGATGGCGGGCGAGTTGGCTTGCGCCCGAATCACCGATCCTGAAATCAACGAAATTCGCGGCCTGCATTCTGAAATGCTGGACGGCCATGCGCGCCGCGATCTGCCCGCCTACTATCGCGCCAATCAAGCGATCCACGATTTGATCAACCGCGCCGCGCGCAACGAAGTGTTGCGTCAGATCTATACGACGGTGAACAGCCGCGTCAAGGCTTTGCGCTTCAGCTCAAATCTCGATCACGAACGCTGGGATGCAGCGGTGCGCGAGCATGCGCTGATGATCGAGGCACTCGAGGCACGGGATGGCAAGCGCCTCGCAGCGATTCTCGAAAGCCATGTGCTTTCCAAGCGCGATGCCGCGCTGGCGAAAGTCAGTGCGCCGGCTGAGGAGTTGGAGAGCTCAGGCAGGCGCTGAGCAGCGAGCAATGCGAGAGCGCCATGGTCAAGCTTGATTTCCACCCGAGCGGGCGGCATTTCCTGCAAATCCCGGGTCCAAGTCCGGTGCCGGACCGCATATTGCGCGCAATGAGCTTGCCGACCATCGATCATCGAGGTCCTGAGTTCGGCGCGTTGGGACAGAAAGTGCTGGGCGGCATGAAGCAGATCTTCAAAACGCGCCATCCAGTCGTCGTCTATCCGTCTTCCGGAACCGGCGCCTGGGAAGCCGCGCTGACCAACACCTTGAGCGCCGACGATCATGTACTGATGTACGAGACGGGTCACTTCGCGACGCTCTGGCAGAAAATGGCGGCGCGTCTCGGCGTATCGACCGAGCTCGTAGCCTGGCAGGGCGAGGATGCAGAGTTGCCCGGGGCGCCGAGTTGGCGCCGCGGCGTGCAAGCGGATCTGATCGAGGCGCGCTTGAGCGCGGACGGCGCCCATCGCATAAAAGCCGTGTGCATCGTCCACAACGAAACCTCTACGGGTGCGACCTCGGACATCTTGTCGGTGCGCCGGGCGATCGATGCCGCCAAGCATCCGGCCCTGCTGATGGTGGACAGCATCTCGGGGCTGGCCTGCGTCGACTATCGACACGACGAGTGGGGAGTCGATGTCACGGTGAGCGGCTCGCAAAAAGGCTTGATGTTGCCGCCCGGAATGAGCTTCAACGCAGTCTCGCCGCGCGCGATCGAGGCTACGAAGACGGCGCGTTTGCCGCGCTCCTTCTTCGCCTGGGACGAAATCATCGAAATGAACAAGGGCGGCTACTGGCCTTACACGCCCAATACGAATCTCATGTATGGCCTGTCCGAAGCGCTCGACATGCTGCTCGAGGAGAGCCTCGATGCAGTGTTTCGCCGCCACGAGCGATGGGCTCGCGGCGTTCGCGCGGCAGTGACGGCATGGGGCCTGCCGATTCAATGCGTCGATCCGAGCGTCTACTCGCCGGTGCTCACCGGCGTGATGACGCCCCGTGGCGTTGATGCCGATGCACTGCGAAAGCTCATCTATGAACGCTTCGATTTGTCGCTCGGCACCGGTCTCGGCAAAGTGAAGGGCCGCATGTTCAGAATTGGACATTTAGGGGACAGCAACGATCTGACGCTGCTGGCGACCATTGCAGGGTGCGAGATGGGGATGAAGATCGCGGGCATAAAGCTGTCGGGAAGCGGCGTGCAGGCGGCGATGGAGGTCTTCGGCGAGACCGCGGCCGCGCAAGCGGTCGGAGTGCCGCAGCGGCGCGCATCCACTGTCTGAAAAATAACGATAAGCCGTAAAGGGGGCGAAAGTGCTGCAGCGATCAACCACCCGGGTACTCGCGCTTCTGTGCGTCATGTACTTCATCACATACGTTGACCGCGTCAACGTCAGCACCGCAGCGATCCAATTCAGCAAGGAGTTCCATCTTTCCAACACGCAAGTCGGACTGCTGTTCTCGGCTTTCGCCTATCCGTATCTGCTCTTCCAGGTGTTCGGCGGCTGGGTGGGCGATCGCTTCGGACCGCGACGCACCCTGACGATATGCTCGATGATCTGGGCCGGCGCGACGGTGTTGACCGGACTGTCCACGGGTCTCGTGACCATGTTCATTGCGCGGCTGCTCCTGGGACTGGGCGAGGGCGCCACGTTTCCAACGGCCACGCGCGCCATGTCCAACTGGACCGCCGCGAATCGCCGCGGCTTTGCCCAAGGGATTACCCACGCGTTTTCAAGAATCGGCAACGCCGTCACGCCGCCCATTGTGACCTGGCTGATGGTTGCCTTGAGCTGGCGCTGGTCCTTCATCATCTTGGGAGTGGTGAGCTTCATCTGGGCCGTCGTTTGGGGCTGGTACTTCAGGGACAATCCCCGCGATCACGCAAAGATCACAACGGCCGAGGTCGAGATTCTGCCGGCTTACGTCGGCAGGAAGGAAACGCCGGCGGTGCCATGGGCTGCGCTCATCGCGCGCATGGCTCCCGTGACCTTGGTGTACTTCTGCTACGGCTGGACTTTGTGGCTGTTTCTCACCTGGATTCCGCAATACTTCCTGCACAACTATCAGATGAATTTGAAGAACTCAGCCTTGTTCTCCTCGGGGGTGTTCCTCGCGGGCGTGCTGGGCGATACGCTGGGGGGACACGTCACCGACCGGCTGTTGGCGCGAACCCAGAACCGCACCAAAGCCCGCAGCTACATGGTGGTGGTCTGCAATACGTTGACCTTGGCGTCGCTGCTGCCGATTCTTTTCGTTCATGACTCGACCGTCGCCGCGATCTGCTTGAGCCTCGGATTCTTTTTTGCGGAAATGACCATTGGCCCGATGTGGGCGATTCCGATGGACATTGCGCCAAAGTACTCAGGCACCGCGAGCGGGCTCATGAACATCGGTTCCGCGCTCGCCGCGATCTTGAGCCCGGTGGTCGGCGGCTGGATCATCGATTCGACCGGCAACTGGGATCTTCCCTTCATTGGGTCGATGGGCCTGATGGTGGTGGGCGCCGTATGCGCCTTTGCCATGAAGCCCGATCAGAAATTCTGAAGTCAGGCGGCCTTTTTGCGGTTGGCCTCGAGCCTGCCGTCGACCAGCGCCACGATCGCATCGATAGCCGGATGGCTTAGGCCTTTTTGCCGCGCGATCAGCTGCACCAGCTTGTCGGCGCGTTCGATATTCGTGGCGCCGTTCTGCAGCGCGCGCGCGGCGGAGGCGGGACGCGTTAGGCTTTGAGCGGCGGCCGCATACTTTTCGAAGGGCACGAGATCGGCCGGTGCGGCACCGAGCTTCACGCATAGCTCGTTGACGAAGTTGTAAATCGATTTCGATTCGGCAAGATCGGTATGCACGGCTTCCTGGGCCGTGCGCATTCCGGCCGGGGTAATGCAGCGGTAGTTGCCGGCCAGCAGCATGGCCCACTTCGCAAGCGGAACAAAGATCGAATCGTGCACTTTCAATTTGACCGGCAGTTCGATTTTTCCTTCCGGCGCTTCGAAGCGAACGGCTTCGATGTCGGCCGCGAGCTGGCGCAAAATGGCGGTGTGCTTTTCATCATCGAAACGCGCGACCTTGAAGTTGGTCGGCAGCGTCACCAGCAGCACATTGACCTTTTCCTCGGGCGGACGGATCGCCTGCGGATCCGGGCTGCACAAGGTCAGGGTACCCGGGTCGAATCCGGCCCAGACCGTGGCGTCGGTATACGCCGGCGTCAGGGCATCGTAATTCAACCCAGGGATGCGCTTGATGTACGGAAGCGGCGGCATGTTCATGATCGACATGCAGGGCACTCGGGATTTGGCGATCGAGTCGAGCAGTTCCCGCACGCCGGGCGAGCGGTATTGCGGCTCCTGCATCGCAAGCCCTATGAGATCGAATCTCCGCGGATCGAAATCGCCCGCGCCTCCCGCAACGACCTTGCCCGGCAGCTTGCGTGAATCGATTTCGATCGGTGCCGCGCGTCCTTTGACGGGCAGGCGCACGCGGAAGCCTTCCTCATTGATGAGATTGGCTTCCGCAGGAAGGCAGACCAAGGAGACATTGTGTCGCGCGAACATTATCTTGGAGGCCAGCAAGGAGCCGTAGGACGCTCCAAGAATCAATATGTTGCGGGTAGTCATGGCAAGATCCTGTGCAAACGATCGGCGCATAGGTTACGCGTTTGAATACAAAAAACAAAACCGCTATATGCTTAACGCTGCGCTGCGGTTTTAGGAGGAATGATGCCGGAAATATTAATCAAGCGAGCCTATGAGGCTGCCGCTCGCGGCGACGGATATCGGGTGCTGGTGGACCGTTTGTGGCCTCGGGGCCTTACCAAACAGGAATTGCCGCTGGATCAATGGGACAAGGATCTGGCTCCGACCACGGAGCTGCGCAAATGGTTTGGTCACGAACCGGAGCGGTGGGCGGAATTTCAAAAGCGCTATCGCAAGGAACTCTCATCGCCCGAGCAGCGCGGCAGAATGCGAGAGTTGCTCGAGAATGCGAGTCCCAGGGCTTTGACGCTCGTCTATGGCGCGAAGGACGAAGAGCACACCCACGCGTTGGTGCTCCAAGCTGAGCTGAAGAAGACGGCCGGTGCGGGATCGAGCAGGCAGAAGGCAGGGCGGTCCGGCGGTTGAGAGCAAAAAAAGCCGGCGCGGCCCAAGGCAGACGCGCCGGCGACCATCGCAACCTTCTCAGGTCGAGTCGGGAATTTCCGTGCAGTCCTTCGATTCAAATTCCCAGGGTCCTGCGCACCGCAAGACGACGCCGTGGATCCAGAACAGGCCGAAGTG
>Ga0209005_1000037_pt1 | contig 10770 bp, 7 predicted proteins | sample TexAe_RefH0_O2_FD_187952 | JGI IMG/M metagenome (GOLD analysis project Ga0209005, IMG submission 187952) | Forest soil microbial communities from Davy Crockett National Forest, Groveton, Texas, USA - Texas A ecozone_RefH0_O2 (SPAdes) (version 2) | ecosystem: Environmental > Terrestrial > Soil >... | reverse complement strand
CGAGCACCGCCTTCTCGTCGTTGTGGTAGCGGATGCGGAAGTCCTTGCTCGCGCCGAACGTGTACTCCTTGGGGATCGTGTCTTTGAACAAGGTGCGCGTGTTGAACGTGCGCACGTTGTACTGATCGCCCGACCACGACTTGTCGAGCCAGTCGATGCCCTCTTTCTCCATGCCGAGCCGCAGGTAGCCGAGGCCGACGCCGGCCATCGCCTCGTAGAAGTCGGGCTTGAGCTTGACCGCCTGCTTCTCGAGGTCGATCGCCTCGACGTAGCGCGCATGCAAGGCGTCGAGATGCTCGAGCACGATTTCCTTTCCCAGCAATGGCGCCGCCGCCACCGCTCCGCGCAACACCTGCTTGCTCAAACTGCGCCGCGCCTTCTCCGCGACCGGCGCGAAGCTGAAATGCCAGGGTTCCGGCCTCACCCCCGAGCGCACGCCTTGATACGGCCGAAAGAAGCCGAACCGCGCCGCATGCGCATCAAGCCAGCGGTTGAGACGCGCAAAAGGGCCTGCCGCCGCGAACGCTTCCGGGCTCAGTTTGTCCTTGAAACCCTGCGCGTCGGCATTCCCGTCAATGAGATCCAGATCGGTGCCCCAGTGATGGCGGCTCGCGCCGGGCAGCGCCGACCACAGCAAAATAGCCTCGATGCGCTCGCGCGGCGCGAGGGCCGCGGCGTCGAGCGGCTTGCCGGCTGCATCCAGCATCGGCCGCCGGCCGCTGAATTTGGCATTCCAGATCGCGAGCTGCCGGTCGAAGTCGCGGAAGCTGCTCAAAGGGAGCAGGTCGACGCCGTCCGCCAGCGCCGCCTTGCGCATATTGAGAAAAGGCGCCACCGCTTGAGCGTGCAGCTGGCATGCAGGATCGGCGACCGTGGCAATATGAGCGCGCGATTGGCCCGTCAGCTCCGCATCCTTCAAGAGGCCACGCCCCGGGCGGAAGCGAACTCGGCCACCTGATCGAACACGCGCGCGAATATCCCCACTTCTTGCGCGCCGGAAATCGTGTACTGCCCATCGAAAATGTAAGTTGGCACGCCGGTGATGCCGAGCACGGTGGCATGCCGCTCCGCAGCCACCACGCCATCCTGGCCCACGCGCAGGATGAGCGCGTTGCGGGCATCCGCTGCATTGAGCCCCACCTCGGCGGCCAGCCGCACCAGTTCGTCCAGCTCGCCGATATCGACGCCTTCCTCAAAATAGGCGCGCATGAGGCGATCCTTGACTGCCGACTGCAAGCCGCGGCGCGCCGCGTGCGCGATCAACAGATGAGAGCGGCGTGTGTTGGGGATGCGGCTGATCAGGTCGAACCGGAAACGGATGCCGCTCGCTTCGCCTTGCCGTTCGAGTTCGACGTGCGCGGCCTCGAGCCTGGCTTGGTCAGGCATCTTCGCGGCCATGAAGGTCTCGCGGTCTACTCCCTCGACCGGCACATCAGGATTCAGCTCGAACGGCCGCCACGCGACCACAGGTTCATATTGTGGGCGCGCCGCAACGGCAAGGTCGAAGCGCCGCTTCCCCAAATAACACCAGGGACAAATCGTGTCGGAGTAGATATCAATGCGCATAGCACCCGCCCATGAGCCTCGATTGTACCCTCGCCCCTTATGGGGGTTGGCATGAACAGGTATGATTATCTGTCAAGAGCTTAAGGACGAGAACATTCATGGCGCGAAGCCTTAAAACAAGCTATTTGCTGCTGGCCTTGGGGGTCAGCGCCGTGCTCGCGCTTCTTTTGGGCGGTTTGGCTTACTACGAACACCGGATCACGACTTCGGACGCCAATCAGCTCACCTACGCGACGGTCGAGGAGAAGCTCGAGACCGACCTGCAAGCCCGGGCCCGCTCGCTGAGCAACATCACCAGCTCCTCCCTGGCCGCCGCTTTGAAGGAGGGCAACAACCCAGGCGTCGCCGCCATCGCAGCCCGGCTGTTGGACGAACGCGACATCGAACGGGTCGAAATTTGGGGCCCGCACAATGAGATTCTGTACTCGGGCAGCAACCCGAATGCTCGTCCGACTACCTCGGGTCCTTTCGTGCTGCGAACCGAACTGCCTCATGGCGGCAGCCTCGAGATTTGGATGAGCCGCGCAGAGATGCAGGAGACCCTTTCGAGCATCCGCACGCAATTGATCAGCAAGCAAGGAGTGCAGGGCAAACGCATTCGCGGCGTGTTTACCGTCGTCACGGTGCCGTTGTTCATCTTGGGGCTGCTGGGCGCGTGGCTCATCGCCAGGCGGCTTTCCGGGCCGATCGCGGCGCTCGTGAAGAGCGCCGATCGCATCGGCGACGGCGACTACACCCGGCCCTTTCCGGTCGTGCGCCGCGACGAACTCGGCGATCTGCAGTTCGCGCTGGAGCGCATGCGCCAGAACTTGAACGAAACCACGATCACGAAGAATTACCTCAACACCGTGCTCAACAGCCTGAGCGACGCGGTATTCGTCACCTCGCCCGACGGCATCGTCAAAAGCTGCAACGAGGCCGCGCAGCAGCTTCTCGGCTACTCGTCGGAGGATCTGGTCGGCAAGCCGCTCATCGGTTTTGTCGACGAAGTGCATCGCAGCGCATTCGATCCGACTCATTCGGCGCAGGAGGCCCGCGAAACGGTGTTGCGCACGGCCAGCGGCCAAACCATTCCGGTGTCCATAGCCAGTTCTGCGATCGACTCTCAAGATCCGCAGTTTCAAGGCAACATCTACGTCGCGCGCAACATCACCGAGCGCAAGCGCGCCGAGCGGCGGATCCGTTATCTGGCCCGCTACGACACGCTCACCAAGATGCCGAACCGCATGCAGTTCCAGCATCTGCTGCAGCAAGCCATTGCCCGGGCGCGGCGCAATCAGCGTTCGCTCGCTCTTTTGTACCTGGATTTGGACCGCTTCAAGGAGGTCAACGACACCTTCGGTCATGCCGCCGGCGATCGCACACTGGAAATCTTGAGCGAGCGGCTCACCCGCAATTTGAGCAAAGATGCCGTGATCGGCCGGCTGGCGGGCGACGAGTTCGCCATGTTCATCGACGATCTGCCGGTGGACACCGACAACCGCGCGGTGCTGGGGGGACTCGCGCGTACGCTGCTCGATGAGATCAGCCGCACTTTCTACGTCAACCAGCAAGAGGTTTATCTCACCGCGAGCGCCGGAATCGCGATCTGCCCCTACGATGCCGAGAATGTGATCGACCTCATCCGCAACGCCGATGCCGCGATGTATCACTCGAAGCAAAATGGCGGCAACAGCTGCGCGTTCTATGTTCCGAGCATGAATGCGGCGGCCGTCGAGCGGCTGATGTTGAAGAGCAAGCTGAGGCGCGCGCTGGAGCGCGACGAGCTGGTCATCTTGTACCAATCGAAGGTGGATTTGCGCACCGGCCGCGTGGTCGGAGCCGAGGCGCTGCTGCGATGGCGGCTCCCCGGACATGGCGACATCTCCCCCTCTCACTTCATTCCGCTGGCGGAAGAGACCAGCCTGATCTTGGATATCGGCGAGTGGGTATTGAACCGCGTCTGCTCCGACTATCGCGAGTGGCAGAAAGTCGTGCCGCATCCCGGACGCATCGCCATCAATCTGTCGTTGCGCCAGTTGAAGCAGTCGAGCTTCATTGCCCGCTGCCGCAGCGTATTCCGCAAGCACGGCGTATCGCCGACCTGCTTCGAACTGGAAGTCACAGAGACGACTTTGATGACCGATCCGAAACGCACCATCGGGCTGCTCAACGAGCTGTACGCCATGGGCTTGAGTCTCGCGATCGATGATTTCGGCACGGGATATTCGTCGCTCTCGGCACTGCAGCAGTTCCCGATCGGCACCCTGAAAATCGACCAGTCGTTCGTCCGGGACGTTGCCGTGGACAGCAACGATGCGGCCATCGTTCGCACCATCATCGACATGGGCAAGAGCCTCGATCTCGAGGTGATCGCCGAGGGTGTCGAGGAGGCCGATCAGCTCGAATTCCTGCGCACCCACGGTTGTTATTACGCGCAGGGCCGGCTGTTTGGCGACGCCATGGAAGCGAACAAGCTGCTGGGAATACTCGCGGGCCAGGAAGGCGGGGCAGCGCACCACGGCAATCTGTGCGCGCCGACGGTTCTGCGGCCGGTCAGGCTTACTTCCTAACCCGTTTCGATGCTGGCCGCGCGCGATCTTACGCTGCGGCGGGGCCCGCAGCCGCTCTTTGAGCAGGCCAGCTTCATTGTCTTTCGCGGCAACAAGGCCGGCATTACCGGCGCCAACGGTGCGGGGAAATCCAGCCTTTTTGCGGCAATCCTCGGCGAGCTCGCTCCGGATCGCGGCGACATCGATCTGCCGGCGGCTGTCAAAATCGCGCATGTCGAGCAGGAGATAGCCGCCAGTTCGCAGACCGCGATCGAGTTCGTCCTGGACGGCGATGCGGAACTGCGCCGCGTGCAAGCAGCGATTGAAGATGCCGAAAGGCGCGATGCTGCCATGGCGCTCGCCGAGCTGTATTCGTCGCTCGAAGCCATCGATGGCTATCGGGCCAAGGCGCGCGCCGCTGCGGTCATGCATGGATTGGGATTCAAGCCGGCGGATCACGAGCGCGCAGTGGCCGAGTTTTCCGGGGGCTGGCGCGTGCGGCTCGCCATGGCGCGGGCGCTGTGCTCTCGAGCAGACTTGCTGCTGCTCGATGAACCGACCAATCATTTGGATCTCGATGCCATCGTCTGGCTCGAGGCGTGGCTTGGCGCCTACTCAGGGACGCTGTTGATGATTTCGCACGACCGCGAATTCCTCGACGCCATCATCGACCGGGTGCTGCACATCGAGAACCGGTCGATTCGCGCCTATTCCGGCAATTATTCGCAGTTCGAGGAGAAGCGCTCGGAAGAATTGGCGCAGCTCGCCGTGCTGCACGAACGGCAGGTGAAGCGCATCGCTGAAATCGAAACTTTCGTGAATCGATTTCGCGCCTCCGCGACCAAGTCGCGCCAGGCGCAGAGCCGCATCAAGATGCTGCAGAGAATGGAGCGAATCGTGCCCGCGCACGTCGACAGTCCATTCGAGTTCCAGTTTTCCAAACCGCTGAAGACGCCCCGTCCGCTGGTCTCGCTCGAGGAAGCTGCGTGCGGCTATGACGGCGTCCGAGTCGTCGGCGGCATCGATGTCTCGATCGGGCCGCTCGATCGGATCGCTTTACTGGGACCTAACGGCGCCGGGAAGTCGACGCTGACCAAATTGCTGGCCGGTGAATCCGTGGCGCTTTCGGGAAAGCGCACCGCGGCTCCGGATCTGGCGATCGGCTATTTCGCGCAGCAGCAGCTCGAACAGCTAAAACCCGATTGCGACGCCTTTTGGCATCTGCGCAACCTCGGCGGTCCGGACTATGCAGCCGGAGATGAGCAGCACATACGCGACCATCTGGGCAGCTTCGGCTTTCAGGGCGATCGCGCCTTCGAACCCGTGTCGCGATTTTCAGGCGGCGAAAAGGCGCGGCTCACGCTCGCGCTGCTGGTGGCGCGGCGTCCCAATCTATTGCTGCTCGATGAACCGACCAATCACCTCGACATCGAGATGCGCCAGGCGTTGACCGTGGCACTGCAAAGCTTCGAGGGCGGCTTGGTCGTGGTGTCGCATGACCGGCACCTGATCAAATCCGTGGCCGACACTCTATGGCTGGTGGCCGACGGCAAGCTGCAGGAATTCTCCGGCGATCTCGACGACTATCAGCAATGGCTGAAATCGAGAGGCAAGCCGGATGAGCCGAGCGCGCCGAAAAGGGCCCCGGCTGAAAAGGCGCCCGCGGAGAAGAAATCGGCGCGCCGCGACCCTTTGGAAAAGCTGCGCCAACAACTGGAGCAGGTCGAAGCGCGCATCGCCGGCGTGGCCGCCGATCGTGCCCGGCTCGAGGCTGAGATTGCGGCCAGCCCGCCGGATAGCCGCTTGACGATGCGACGCGCCAATCTCGAGCGGGACGCGGCCTATCTCGAAACCCAGTGGATGGAGATCGGCACGGCCATCGAGGCTGCGGGAGGCTGAAACAAGAAACGGCGGCTGCCGGCCTTATTTGCCGGCAAGCGCCTGCATGGTGCCCTGTCCAATCTCCGACAGCGCTTTGTCGGCCGCCCGGTTGTAGGCATCAATGATGGCGCTCATGCGATTGTCGGCGGCCGGCTCGTAGATATCGGGTTCGAAGCGCGCTATCACCCGCCGATCGGAGGAACTGCCGACGCGCGCCTGCAAATGCACGTGCGCCGTGGGCGCACCGCCCGAGGCAGGGTACTCCGCCTGGAAGTCCATGACTTCGACCTCGAGCCAATACGCGCTTGCAAATACCGAAATGTCCGCGCTCACGTTGCGCAGTCCCGGATTGGTGTGAATCTCCTGCACCGCCAGGTCCTGCACGACCTCATCGAGCGGCCCGCTCCAGCGGACATTGGCGAAATAGTCCATGCGCCGATCGGGATAGAGAGCGGCAATTCGATCGGTGTCGAGCCCCGCGCGCACACGGGGCCTCAAAACTGCCAAGTCGACCGGCGTCGGATTTTCGGAAGATCCCGCGGCGGCAGGCCTGGAGCCGGCTGACAGCAAATACATGGTCGGCGGCGGAATCTTGTTTTTAAACAGGCCTCCGCAAGCTGCCAGCGCGAGGCCTAAAAATGCCGTCAGAACCACTCGCATCACTTCGGTACCTCGATTCCGCGATAGGTGGATTCATAGATCAGCTGCGACGGATTCTGCTTCAGGCTGCGCGATAGATCGCGGAAATCACGGGCGGCCTGCCGGCTCTCACGCAGCAGCTGCTCGAATTCCGGCAGGCTTTGCTTCGAGAAACGCGAAAACCCAGGTTCGTTCTCGGCAACGAAGCTGTTCAAGCGCGTGGTCGTCTTGGCGAGATTGTCAGTGATCTGCTTGATATTGGCGAAAGCCGCCCTGAGGTCCGGGGAGTCGTCGGTGATCACCACGCGCAAATCTGCGACGGTCGCCTGAACTTCTTGCGTGGTGCGCCGCACGTCCGCCACCAGTTGCTGAACCTCCTGAAGGGTCGCAGGCAAATGATCGCTGGCCAATTTCGCATTTTGGAGAGTGGCCTTCAGGGCGCGGACATTTTCATCGCTGAAAACATCGTTGAAATGAGTCGCCAACTCCACCAAGTGGGTGGTCAATTCCGGGAGGTTGCTGAGCAACACGTCGAAGTCCGAGCGCCGTGAGCGGATGATCGGGTAGCGCTGACCCTGCTGAAGGGCGCCGGCCGATTCGGCCTTGGGATCCTGCTCCAAGTCGACGAACAGCAAGCCGGTCACGCCTTGCAGGCTCAACGAGGCGCGCGTGCGATCGTCGATGGGCGCCGAGGAGTCGATATCTGCAATGACTTGCACGGTCTTCCGCTGCTGCGGATCCAGCGCAATGCGCCACACCTTGCCGACATCTACGCCCAAGTAGCGCACGGGGCTGCCGGCGGTAAGCCCGCTCACCGAGCCTGGGAAGTAGATCTCGTAGCGCTCGTAGGTGCGCTTGTCCTGCAGATCGGTGTACCAGAAGACGAACGACACCCCCATGGCGACCACCAGCAACACGAAGGCGCCGACGGCTACGTAGTTGGAATCTCTATCCATGAGCTTCCTTTGAAGTCGCTTCCATGGCGGCGGCCCGTGCCCTTGGCCCATGAAAGTATTCTTGGATCCAGGGAGTCTCGTTCTTGAGGAGGCCTGGGAGCGTGTCGGTGATCATGTGTCCATCGATGATGACCCCGACCCTGCTGCAGGTTTGGAACAAGGTGTCCAGGTCGTGAGTAATCATGACAACCGTCAGCCGCAGTTGCGAATGAAGGTATAACAGTAGCTCATCGAAGGCCGTGGCGGAAATCGGATCCAGGCCCGCAGTCGGTTCATCCAAAAAGAGCAGCTTTGGCTCCAAGGCGAGAGCCCGGGCCAGCGCCGCGCGCTTGATCATGCCGCCGGAGAGCTGCGAGGGGTACTTGGCGCCGTCATCCGGGGCGAGACCGACCATGAGCAGATTCATTTCCGCGAGCTCGTCCAGGGTCTTTTCCGACAGGGAATAATATTCGCGCAGCGGCAACTGCACGTTCTGCGCAACCGTCAGTGAGCTGATCAGGGCGCCGTTTTGAAAGGTTACCCCGTAGCTTTGCACAAGACTCCTGCGGTCCGAGGCCGCCAAGGTTCCGACGTCGCGCCCGTACAATTCGACGCAGCCGCTGTCCGGATGGCGCAGTCCGAGTATCGAGCGCAACAGCACGGACTTGCCCGTGCCCGACCCGCCGACCACCCCAAAAATCTCGTGCTGCTGCACCTCCATGTCCAGACCGTCGTGCACCACCTGCGATCCGAACACGTTGCGGAGGCCGCGCACGCGAATCACGGGATTGAAGCTTTCGTCCAACATCAGAAATGAATCTGCACGAACAGCACTGCGAACAAGGCGTCGGCCAGGATAACCATGAAAATGGACTGCACCACCGCCACGGTGGTCAGTCGGCCGAGCTCGCGCGCCGAGTCTCGCACCTGCATTCCGCGGTACGTACCGACCATCGCGATCAGAATGGCGAACACCGGCGCTTTCACCAGCCCGGACCAAAAGGTCGTGGGCGAGAGCGACTCGCGCAGGCGCGCGGTGAATTGCGGCAGCGGAATGTGCAGATTGATCAGGGACAGCAGGCTGCCGCCGGCCAAGCCCATGGCATCGGCGATGATGGTGAGCAATGGCAATGCGATAACGAGCGCCAGTACCCGGGGCACCACCAGGACCTCGATGGGATTGATACCCATCGCGCGCAGGGCGTCTGTCTCCTCGTTGAGCTGCATGACGCCGATTTCAGCGGCAAATGCGCTTCCCGACCGGCCTGCGACGATGATGGAGGTCAGCAGCACGCCCATTTCGCGCAAGGTCGCGATGGTGACGAGATCCACGACAAAAATGTCGGCGCCGAATCTCGAGAGCTGCTGTGCTCCCAAGTAAGCGACGATGACGCTGATGAGGAATGCGATCAGCGCGACGATTGGGATCGCGGTGATGCCTGTTTCATAGATGTGACGCGCCAGCGAGGAAACTCGCCAGGCATTCGAGCGTGAAAATGCCTGGCCGATGACGGTTGCGATCCGGCCAAGAAAGACAATGACGCCGCGGGCATGAACGCCTTGCAGCACTGCCCAGCGCCCGACTTTGCCGACCAGCCTTTCCAGAGCCGGCTCGCCCGACCGCGCGCTGTAGGCTGCGTGCCGCTCCACGTGCAGTTTCTGCAGGAGCTGCAAAAATGCCGGCGGATTGCCGGTATGGCGCACCTGCGGCGAAGGCGCGGCCTCCGCAAGCCGCCTGAGCAATGCCCACGCCGGACTGATCCCGGGCGTTTGGGCATGAGTCCAATCGCATTCCAAATTGCCGTGCAGTGTCAGCGGCAAACTTTTAAGCTGCGCTTCGATGCCCGGCAGGCCGGCCAACGACCAATCGCCGCTCAACAGCAGCCGCCAGCCGTTGCCCAGAGGCTCGAGCGTCAACGGGGACATCGCTACCGCACTCATGCAGATATGCTAGCAGGCTATGGGGCATAACGATCCGCTGTTGCAAATCCTGCTGCTGCTCGCCGCATCGGTGTGCGTGGTCGCGGCGGTACGCAAATTGGCGCTGCCCGCGATCCTGGGCTATCTCGCGGTCGGCATGGCTCTGGGTCCGCACGCGCTTGCGCTCGCCGCGGACAACGAGACCACGCAGTTGCTCGCGGATTTCGGCGTGGTGTTCCTGGTATTTACATTGGGATTGGAATTCTCACTGCCGCGCCTCGTTGCCATGCGTTGGGAAGTGTTGGGCGTGGGCGGCGCGCAGGTCCTGGTCACGGTCGCGCTGGTCGCTTCCGGCGCGGTGCTGTTCTTCGGCATCGCGCCGGCGGTCGCAGTCGTCATCGGCGGCGCCATTGCGATGTCTTCCACGGCCATTATCATCGCGCAGCTGACGGAGCAGTCCGAAAACAACCGCACTCATGGCCGGCTGGCCGTTGCCATCTGCCTGTTTCAGGACTTGAGCTTCCCCCTGCTGCTGGCACTCGTGTCGGCGCTCAGCGGCGAAGGCGGCGCGGTCAATGCGGGTAGCGCGAGCAGCATTGCCGGTCTCTTTTACTCCACTGATGCAGGCCAGAGCTGGCAGCTTTCGACGATCGAGGACGACCCGCAGCAGGTCATCCAGTCCTCTCAGAGCACGCCGGCTGGCTATACGGGAAACTCCGCTACCTCCGTGACGTGGAACCCCATTCGCAAGCAGTTTTATGCTGCTGTCCGATTCCACGGCTACTACGCGTCGCCTGACGGAATCACCTGGACGCGGCTCGCGAATCAGCCGGGATTGAATGGGGCGAACTGTCCGGCGGACCCCAATGGACTTGCCTCAACGCAGTGCCCTATCTTTCGCGGAACCATTACATCGCAACCTGTGACTGGGGACCTCTTTGCTATAACGGTCGATAACAACAACAATGACCAGGGACTCTGGCAGGACGTTTGCAATGCCGGTACAAATGGATGTGCGTCCGCGACCGTTACCTTTTCAAAGCAGATCGCAGACACTGCGATCGATACTGCGTCGAATGGCACCGCAATCCCCCAGGGCGACTATGATTTATCGCTCGCCGCTGTTCCCTCCCAGCAGGACACGCTGCTCTTTGTTGGCACACAAGATATATTTCGCTGCAGTCTGGCAAACAGCTGCGCCTGGCGTAACACGACCAATGCGAATGGCTGTGCCGCGGCACATGTCGCGCCCTCGCAGCATGTGTTCGACGCAACCTTTAGTCCGACGGGCCTGATGT
>Ga0209005_1000035_pt1 | contig 11058 bp, 11 predicted proteins | sample TexAe_RefH0_O2_FD_187952 | JGI IMG/M metagenome (GOLD analysis project Ga0209005, IMG submission 187952) | Forest soil microbial communities from Davy Crockett National Forest, Groveton, Texas, USA - Texas A ecozone_RefH0_O2 (SPAdes) (version 2) | ecosystem: Environmental > Terrestrial > Soil >... | reverse complement strand
CCAGACGAGGCCTGGTGTTCCCGTGGGTAGCGAGGAAGTCCCCGTGAACGCCCCTGAATGCGAGGACTTGCGGCCGGCAGCGATGCCGGCCGCCTCTCCATTCACGAATGCACCCTCAGCCCCTTGGGGTCTCGGAAGGTTCTGCGATCTGGTGGAACGTTGCTTTGCGGAATTTGCACGTGTGCCATACGAAAGTGCCGGCATTCGCGGGGAATGGGAAGACTTATGGAAGACCGAAGATGAGTGTATGAACGAGCGCCTGCGCGCTCCCCCCTGAAATCTGCGATTTGGGATTCCGCTCGGTTCTGCAGCCACAGTCTGCATCACCAAGAGAAGCCCGGTCGACCGGTCCCGAATGTCTTCGCACACTTCAAGCGAAACTCATCGTTCACGCGACGTAGTAGGTCACGTCCGAGACGTCCAATGCCCGGCGAACTCGGCACGCTCGTTGTCATCGAACCCTGCAGGGGGCCCGTCGCAACCGTCGCAATGATCAAGACGGCAAGGCAGGCGCCCCGCAAATCTCTAAAGATATCGCTCTTCATCGCGCATACCTTACGATCGGGCGACGTTAATTTGCTGCACTCAGTTCTTGCGGCACCGTTAAGCTTTCATAAACGCAAGAGGTTGTCGTACCGCGACGACACCGTTCTGGATCAATCGACGATCTCAAGTCAAGGGCAGTGATCGACCTATGGTCGACTTGACACCTATATGGATTTTTTATGTTCTCTGGCCCTACGATTGTCGCCCTCAGAACCCATATACGGAAAGCGCCCGGAGCGCACCGAGGCAGATCGATGGCAATCCAAGACTATGTGAGATCATTGGCGACTGAAGACGCGATATCGAAGAGCGATGTGTTCAGATATCTCGAGATCCAATTCTCTCGCGCCGACAAGAATCATGACGGCCAATTGACGCCGGAGGAGCTCGAGGCCTTCACGCATGCAATTGTCTGGCCCGAGGCCGACCAGCGGTAATCGCAGCGCGCCTTCTTAGCGCGAGCGATGTACGAGTGCGCCCTGCTTCGCAGGGACTTTGGATTTCGTCTCGCAACAACCTACAAACGGTTTCTTATGACTCACTCCACTCCTTCTCGCTTCGATCGCAATACCGAAATCAGGCGAGGGATGCTGCGATCACAGCTCATCCGCGAACTGGCGCGGGAAGATGTGCAGATCGCGACGCCCTCTAATTATTCCGGCATCGACTTACTTGCCTACACACTTCCCGTGAATGCGGATGCGCTGATCTACGCGGTACCCATACAGCTGGCGATCATGAGCTATGGGGCTTTCCTTCGGGACTTGGCAGCCTGGAGAACCAGTGGGTTACTGGTGGTCTTGCTCGGAGATGAGCGCGAGCCCGAATCGGTGAAGACTTTTGCCCTTTCCGCCGCCGAATTGGCACTTGTGCAAATGGTGGGCCTGATCGAGGAGAGAGAACATCAGCCCCGACAGGTGAGCGCTCGGGCAGCGGCGTTGCGACAGGCTCTCGCTCCCTATTCCATGGGTTCGGGCGGCTGGCGTCTGAGAATCGGACGCTGGATCGATGAGAAACAATCCCCGCAGAATGCTCGCCGCCCAAGCAGCGTCGCCGCCGGGTGAGGCACGCCTCTAGAGTCCGACCTCACACCGATCACTGTTGTCCGATCGCCTGGGCAACACCAGCGCCGTAAGCCGGATCGCACAGGGTGAAGAGCGCGATCTGGCGTCGCTTGATCTCATCGGGCACCCCCTGCATCGCGGCGGCGATGTTCTGAAACAACCGCTGTTTTTGTCCCGAGTCGAACAGACGAAAGAGATTTCCCGCCTGCGTGTAATCGTCGTTGCCGCTTCGATGATCAAATCGATCCGCAGCCCCATGAACCGAGAGCGCCGGTTCCGCATACCGCTTGCTTTCTTTGGGTCCACCGAAGGAATTCGGTTCGTAGTAGGCATCCGGGGTCTTGGTATTGTTGTCGAAGAAACGCAGCGCCCCGTCCTTGTGGTAATGGTGCATAGGGCAGCGCGGCGCGTTCACCGGCAATGCCTCGTAATGCGTGCCCAGGCGGTAACGATGCGCATCGGCATAGCTGAAGATGCGCCCTTGCAGCATTTTGTCGGGTGAGAAGCCGATGCCGGGGACTATGTTCGAGGGCGAGAAGGCCACCTGCTCGATCTCGGCAAAATAATTGTCGGGATTGCGATTGAGTTCCAGAACCCCGACTTCGATCGGTGGACAGTCACCATGCGGCCAGACCTTGGTGAGATCGAAAGGATTCCAACCCGTGCGTTCCGACCAGCCATCCGCCTGCGCATCGGTCATGATCTGCACCTGCAGGGTCCAGCGGGGAAAATTCCTCTGCTCGATCGCCCCGAACAGGTCCTCTTGAGTCGATTCACGCGAGCGCCCGACGACCTCCGCCGCCTGCGCATTGGTCCAGTACTTGTGGCCCTGCTGAGTCTTGAAGTGAAACTTTACCCACACCCGCTCGCCCGCATCATTGATGAGGCTGTAGGTATGAGATCCATAGCCGTTCATGTTGCGCACGCCGACCGGTAATCCGCGATCTGACATGAGGATCGTCACTTGATGAAGGCTTTCGGGCGATAGCGACCAGAAGTCCCACATCGCCGTCGGCGAACGCAAGTGTGTCCGTGGGTGACGCTTCTGCGTGTGGATGAAATCGGCGAACTTGTAAGGATCGCGAACGAAGAATACCGGCGTGTTGTTGCCGACCAAGTCCCAATTACCTTCCGGGGTGTAGAACTTGATCGCGAATCCGCGCACATCGCGTTCCGCATCGGCGGCGCCGAGTTCGCCTGCGACCGTTGAGAAGCGCTGGATGAGCGGTGTGATGGCTCCGGGCTGCAGCACCTTCGCCTTGGTAAACCTGGCGACATCGCCGGTGATGGTAAGCGTTCCATAGGCACCCCATCCTTTCGCATGCACCGGTCGTTCCGGTATTCGCTCTCTGTTCTGGTGGGCGAGCTTTTCGATCAGTTGATAGTCCTGGAGCAGCAACGGACCTCGGGGCCCCGCGGTGAGTGCATTCTGATTGTCGGCAATCGGGTTGCCCGCGCTCGTGGTCAACGTCTCGCCCGAAGAGGACAATTTCTGATCGGATTGAGTACTCAAAGTCAAACTCCGGCGATAGATGGGTGGATGGCCGATCGATATCACGCGCCGATGCGGGGCGCTTCATCGACCAGGCGCGAACTACGCTGTCCCGTGAAATAGCTCCAGAACCATTGATTTTGAACGCGGCGCTTGTTCTGCAGCTGCGGCAGGAACATCACGTGAATAAACGCCCAGATGAACCACGGCAGCATGCCCGCGAGCTTGAAGCGACCGGACTCCATGATGGCAAAATTCTTACCGATCACCGCCATATTGCCCTTGTCGAAATAGCGGAACGGGCGCGGCGGATGGGCGCCGCCGATTTCCTTGGCGATGTATTCTCCGACATAACGACCTTGCTGGATCGCCACTTGCGCGACTCCCGGCAGCGGTCGGCCGTCTTGGGTCAGAGTCGCGGCGTCTCCGACCACGAACACACCGGGTGACTCGGTGACGTTTAAGTATTGGCCGACGCAGGCGCGGCCCGCCCGGTCGGTCGCGACGCCGAGCATCTTGACAAGAGGCGATGGCGAGACACCCGCGGTCCATAAGACCGTGCCGCTATCGATTCGTTTTCCTCCCACCGTCACGCCCAACTCGTCGATGTGCTCGACCATGGCGCTCGTAACCACTTGCACACCGAGCTTCTTCAGACGCTCCGTCGCCTTGGCAGAGGAAGATTCCGCGAAACTCGGCAGTACCCGCTTCGCGCCATCAAGCAAGACAATGGAGGTTGCCGCAGGATCGATCCTGCGAAAGTTCGAGCGCAAGGTGGTGGTAGCCATCTGCGCGATCGATGCGGCGAGCTCCACGCCGGTTGGGCCGGCGCCCACCAGCACGAAGGTCATCAGCCGGCGCCGCTCGTTGTTGTCGTCCGTGGACTCAGCCATTTCGTAAGCGCTCAAGATCTTCGATCGGATGGTTTGTGCGTCCGTGATGGTCTTTAAACAGGGTGCGAACTTGGCGAATTCGTTGTGACCGAAGTAGCTCGATTGCACGCCGGCGGCGAGCACCAGGTAGTCAAAGGGAATGATTTTCTCCGCCGAGCTCGGAGTTTTGACATCCACGGTCCGCGTTTTCACGTCGATACGGATGACTTCGGCCAGTAGCACCGCCAAGTTCGGCTGTCGCGCCGCGAGCTGGCGGATTGGAGCTGCGACATCGGCGGGCGCAAGTACGGCGGTTGCCACTTGATACAACAGAGGTTGGAAGATGTGGTGATTGCGGCGATCGATTACCGTAATGTCCGCGTCGCAGTGTCGTAAGGCCTTGGCGGCCGCGACACCCCCGAAGCCGCCACCGATGATCACGATGTGCTTTTTTTTCGCTGGGTCGGTCGCTTGCGAAGCAGCGGGTAACTCGCTCATGGTGCCCTCACTCTGGGTCGGCGCCTGAAGGAATGACAAACATCAGCGTGCCTTGGCGCCTTGCTCGCTCGACGCTTGCTCCGAGCGAGCGCGAAGCTCAAGAAGCCCCAGCAGCATCTCGTCGCGCTGCGCGGCCAGCGAGTCGATGGTGCGTGCGCCGACTTCGTCGTGAACGCTGTCGATAAGCTTCTTCTGAAACTCCGGCGTCAACTCCGGGTTCCCGAGGGTCTTCCACCAGGCCGTTAAGGGTCGGGTGAACTGCTCGAGGAAGTGTTCGATGCCCCCTTCGCCGCCACCCAAATGGTTCAGCATCATGTTACCCATGAGCCCCCATCGAAGCCCGGGTCCCCAACACAAAGCCGTGTCCACATCGGCGGCACTGACGACCCCTTCGGCCACCAGATAATAGACCTCCCGAGACAGCGCACTTTGCAGCCGATTGGCCACATGCCCTGGCATCTCCTTGCGGACCAGAACGGTGCGCCGGCCAACGCCCTTGTAGAATTCCGTGACTCGCCGGATCGTGTCTTCGGAGGTTTTGGCACCCCCAACAATTTCGACCAATGGAACGAGGTGAGGGGGATTGAAGGGATGTCCGATCACGCACCGCTCGGGGTGCGTGGCGCAGCCAGATTGGATCTCGCTCATGGTGAGTCCGGATGAGCTTGACGCGATGATTACCTCTGGCGGCAACAGCTCATCGAGCTGTCCGTAGAGCTTCTTCTTGAAATCGATTCGCTCCGGGCCGTTCTCTTGGACCAGGTCCGTGCCGCTCACCGCGGTCTCGATCTTAGGAGAAAAGGATAACTTCGAGAGTGAGGCGCCCGGCGAGAGTCCCAGCCGCTTGAGCGCTGGCCATGCGGCATCGACAAATCGTTTCAAGCCAGCCTCGGCATTCGGGGCGATATCGGTCGCCGCGACTTCCAAACCTTTGGCGAGGTAAAGCGCCGCCCAGCTCGCGCCGATGACGCCAGTGCCGATGATCGTGACGCGCCGAATGGGCTTTGTGGTTGACATGTCAGCTCTCCGTTTAATTAACTTAAGATTTTGTCGATGGCCGTGCGGGGGCGCATTCGATGCGTTTGCGCCGAAGGTGAAGCCGGTGTTTGGTTACTGCTCTCCGTTGTTGCCAGATTTATAAAGTGGCCCATCTTTTCCTGTTTGGTGCGCAGGTATGGCAGAGAGTCGGAATTGGGCTTGGCCTCACACGAGATGCGATCCACCTGGATGCCGGCACTCATCAGAGCCTGCATTTTGGCGGGATTGTTCGTGAGCAATCGCACGCGCTGAATGCCGAGCTCACGCACGATGGCGGCCGGCAGAAGGTAGTCTCTATAATCAGCGTGCAGGCCGAGGACGTGATTCGCCTCGACGGTGTCGATACCGGCATCTTGAAGTTCGTAGGCTTGAAGCTTGGCCATCAGACCGATGCCGCGGCCTTCCTGATATTCGTAGATCACGAGTCCGCGACCTTCTGCGGCGATGGCCTGTAAAGCGACGGACAACTGTTCACCGCAGTCGCAGCGCAGAGAGTCCAACCCCTCTCCCGTGAGGCATTGCGAGTGAACGCGCAGCAACGGCGCTGTTCCCCGTAAATCGCCCAGCATCAAGGCCATCGCCGTGTCGATGCGCCCCGATGAGACTACCGTTCGCACGAAACCCGCGGCACTGAACAGACCCCACTTCGTCGGCATACGTGCGGTCGCAACGCGACACAGCGACGCATTCTCAGTAGGTGGTTGCGGGACTTGCTGCATCAATGCTCGCCCGCCGCTTTGTGGGAAAATCCCTTGGCGACCGGAACCGTACCCGCCGCACGCAGGGCCTCGATGTCGCTTGTACTAAAGCCGAGTTGTTTGAGAATCTCCTCGTTGTGCTCCCCGAGTGCCGGAGCGCGCTTCGCAGCGACCTTGGCGACACCATGCACTTGAATGGGACTGCTGATCGTCGTGTCCAAATGGCCCCCTGCCCCCTCGAGCGGCACCACGATGTTATTCATTCGTAGTTGGGGGTCCTCAATGACTTCCTTGGGTCCCCGGACAGCACCGAAGGTGACGTGGACGCCGTTGAAAACCTCGTACCAGTGCGTCATCGGCTGCGCACGAAATACCTTGTCGAAGATCTCGGCCAGCTGAGGCATGTTCTGCATCAGCTTGGTCGGATCGGAAAATCGGGGATCCGTCAAAAGATCCACGCGACCGATCGCCTTTGCCACCGCCCCCAACTTGTCGGGTGTGACGATGAGTACGAACCAGGTGCCTTCGGAGGACTGATACACATTGAGAGCTGCATTGGCCGGGTGCATGCGGTCGTGTAGGCCGAAGAAGTTCGCTCCACACAGGGCCGCCTGAATCGAAACGCTGGCGGACCAGACGCCTTGCGCGAGTAGCGAGGTGGTTACATAGGATCCTGCGCCCGTGCGCTCGCGGCGATACAGGGCCGTCACGATCGCCGAGTAAAGGCCAACGGCCGTGGCGTTGTCGCCGCTCCCGGCCACCGGCCAGGTAGGCGGCGCGCCCGCATCACGTGTCATGGACAACAAACCGCTTCGTGCCCAGTAAGCCGTGATGTCGAACCCCGGCAAATCCGCATCCGGTCCCTTTTCCCCGAAGCCGGTCAGGTCCGCATAAATCAAGCGCGGATTCCATTTCGAGACATCGTCGTATTCGAGGCTCAGGCGCTTGCGAGCCGGATGCGGCGTATTGACAATGAGCACATCCGCCCATTCAACCAGACGCTTCAGCACCGGTCCCGCGCCGATGGTTTTAAGGTCCAGTGAAATGCCGCGCTTGTTGCGATTGGCTAGGTGAAAGGGATAGGCATCGCTCGCTTGCGGCTGCGGCGGAATCTTGTGCCCGATCCTCCAAGTGTCCCCGGAGGGAGGTTCGACCTTGATCACATCGGCACCAAAGTCCGACAGAATGACGGCGGCACTTGGGCCAGCGATAAAACTCGCCAGATCGACCACTTTGAGTCCGGAGAAAATATTGTCATTTGCCATCGCTGCCTCCAAAAGTCGTCTTGAATGTTTCGCTTAGCGTCCGTGGAACTGAGCCGGGCGTTTTTCGAGGAATGCCGATGTGCCTTCCTTCTTATCCTCGGTGCCCGCGCACAGGCCAAAGTAGGACGCTTCGAGCGCGAGGCCTTGGTCCTGGCTCGTCTCCAAGCCCTTGTTGACGGCAACCAACGCGAATTTCACCGCCATGGGCGCGTTGGCTGCGATTCTCTTCAAGATCGCTTCGGCTCGCGGCATAAGATCCGCCGCCGGCACGACTTCATTGACGAGACCGATGCGGTACGCCTCTTGTGCGCCGATCATGTCGGCTGACAGGATGAGTTGCAGCGCGCGACCCTTGCCGACCAAGCGCGGCAACCGCTGCGTGCCGCCGCCACCGGGAAGCAATCCCAACGTGACTTCGGGTTGGCCGAACTTCGCCGTGTCCACGGCGATCCTGATCGTGCAAGCCATCGCCGTCTCACAGCCGCCACCGAGCGCGAAGCCGTTGACCGCCGCAATCACGGGCTTGCCTAAATTCTCAATGAGATCGAGCACCGACTGCCCAAAACGGCTGGCCCGCTCGGCATCGAGCGCGGAGGCATGCGAAAGTTCGCTGATGTCAGCCCCGGCAATGAAGGCCTTATTGCCGGCACCCGTGAGAATGACGCCGTGCACGCTGGCGTCTTCGCGCGCGTCTTCAAACGCCGTGCGCAGGTCAGTCCAGGTCGGAGTATTTAAAGCGTTCAAGACCCTGGGCCGATTGATCGTGACGTAACCGATGCCGCCACGCTTTTCGTAAAGAACGTTCTCGAGGGACAGGCCGGTCGAAACGGATTCGGTCGTCGAGGCATTTTGGGGTGCAGTCATGGCGTGTGCCCTCAGGCGGTGGCTTTGAACTTGGTGAAGTCGGGCTGGCGCTTTTCGAAGAATGCGGTGATGGCTTCCTTCGCCTCGCTCGATTGGAGCCGCGAAGCGTATTCTCGAAGTTCCAGTTCGGTCGCGACGGCCATTTCGGTGCCCAGCGCGCGCCTCATCAGCCGCTTGCTGGCGCGAACCGCTCCGAGCGGCTGGCGCGTCAGTTTCCGTGCCGTGTCGAGCGCAATCCCCAGAACGTCCGCCTCAGCCACGACGCGTGTGACCAGTCCGAGTGACATGGCACGCCAGGCATCAAAGGGTTGCGCGAGGAGAACCAATTCCGCAGCGGCCAGGTAGCCGATTTGCGCAGGCAACCAGTAGCTCGTCCCCAGTTCCGGTACCACGCCAAGCTTGATGAACGGCAGCTGGAAACTCGCGTTCTCCGCGGCATACACGAAGTCGCAGTGCGCGAGTACCGTCGCGCCGCCGCCGATAGCGACGCCGCGCACGGCGGCGATGAGCGGTTTGTCGAACCCGAGAAGCGCAGCAATATAGCGGGCCTGAGGGCTGTCGTTGCCATGGGGAGGATGATGGAGGAAATCCCCAAGGTCATTGCCCGCACAAAATGCATCGCCCGCGCCGTACAGCAGCACTGCCCGGATCCCGTCGTCGTTGCCGGCGCCAATGAGCAACTCGGTCACCGTCGAGTACATGCTCATCGTCATTGCGTTCTTCTTCTCCGGTCGATTCAACTGGATTTGAAGAACACTCTCCGAGCGCTGGCTTAGGATTTCGGGCATGTGCGGCTCACGGATTGGATGAATGGGTCCCGAGCTCAAACGAAGGCGCTGAGGCCCGTGACGGCCTTGCCGACGATCAGGTTCTGAATCTGGTACGTGCCTTCGTACGAATACAGCGCCTCGGCGTCCGCAAAAAAGCGCGCGGCCTTGTAGTCGGCGACGATGCCGTTACCGCCCAGCAGTTCGCGGGCCCACGAAACGGTCTCCCGACACTTGGAGGTCGCAAAGGCCTTGGCGAGAGCCGCGTGGGCGTCGGTCAGTTTCCCTTCCACGTGCAACTGCGCCTGTCTCATGATCAGACACTGCGACGCCGTGATATTGGCGATCATTCTGGCGAGCACATCTTGCACCAGCTGAAACGATGCAATCGGCTTGCCGAACTGAAGCCGCTCTTGGCAGTACTTGAGCGCCGTCTCATAGGCACCCATGGCGCATCCGGTCGCCATCCAGGCCACCGCATAGCGCGTCATCTTCAGCACCTTGGCGGTATCACGAAAGGAATTGCCGCCCTGCAGGCGGTTCGCTTCGGGAATACGAACGTCCTTCATGATGATGTGGCCGTTCTGAACCACCTTGAGCGCGATCTTGTTCTGGATCTTCTCGACACTGAAGCCAGGAGTCGTCTTGTTCTCGACGATGAAGCCCTTGACCTGGTTGTCGGTAAGGTCGCGCGCCCAAACCACCGAGACATCGCACCACGGCGCATTGCCGATCCAACGCTTCTCGCCATTCAGGACCCAGAAGTCGCCATCGCGCTTCGCGGTCGTCGTGAGACCGCCGGACGCCCCGGAACCGACGAGCGGTTCCGTGAGACCGAAGCAACCAATCTTCTCCAACCGTGCCATCGGCGGCAGCCACTTTTGCTTCTGCTCTTCGGAGCCATCGATGTAAATCGACCCCATGGCCAAGCCACTGTGCACACCCATGAAAGTCGCGAACGAGGGGTCTATGCGAGCCATCTCCATCAGGACAAATCCCAATTGCGCGACGCTTCCGCCCGCACAGCCATAACCTTTCATGGCGAGTCCGCCGATACCCAGCTGCGCGAAGCTTGGGACCAGGTCGAACGGAAAGGCGTCGTCGATCCAGAATTTGGTGATGACGGGGGCGACTTTGGTTTCCATGAACGCGCGCACTTTCTTCACGGTCGCGAGTTCCTCGGCGCTCAAGGTTTCATAGACCTCATAGAAGTCGCTGTTGGGCAAGGGCAGCGGCTTCGCCAGCTTTGCGGGTTTCGCGGATACGGTTGCGGATGTCATCTCAAAGCTCCTATCAATTGGTTTAAGGCTCACGGCGTTGGCAATTCGGTACAGGGGCGATCCGGCTCGTTCATGGGTTGCGCAGGGTTAGCGACCCTCGACGAGCAGTTCGGCGGGAAACTCTGCGTAGGCAATCCCGGTGAGATTGCCTTGGCCGAAAAGGAGGGTCCGTTGGCCCGAGCCATCGAGCTTGGCGGTGTAGACCGAACCACCGAAGTCGGTGATGAACATGCGGTCACCCTTGCGATCGAGCGCGAGACCAATACCTTCCATCAGGTGGGTGAATAGGATTTCAGGCTCCTTGCGCTCATCGGCCTCGGCTGGGTCCATGGGTGCGCGGTTCACGGTGTTGCCCCGCGGCGGGTCTCCGCGATCGGTCCAGTAAATCATTCGGCTGCGTAAATCGAGCTCGAGGTCGATGGGCTCTGGCAGACCTTCGTAGAGCAACTCGATATCCGTTCGGCTGGCCGGTGTCTCGCCCGGGATCATGTTGACGCCGGCCCGAAAGATGCGCCCTTCGCCGGCGTTATCGCCCCCCTTCTGCGTCCAGTAGAACTTTCCTTCCACCGGGTCCACGGCAATGCCGACGCACCACTTTCTGGCATCCGGTCCGGGACGCGAATCGCCGCGACTCGTGTCAACCAAGGTCTCAATATCGGAACCGTCCAGGTTCG
>Ga0209005_1000032_pt1 | contig 11533 bp, 13 predicted proteins | sample TexAe_RefH0_O2_FD_187952 | JGI IMG/M metagenome (GOLD analysis project Ga0209005, IMG submission 187952) | Forest soil microbial communities from Davy Crockett National Forest, Groveton, Texas, USA - Texas A ecozone_RefH0_O2 (SPAdes) (version 2) | ecosystem: Environmental > Terrestrial > Soil >... | reverse complement strand
CCGAGGCACTTGCCGTGGCAGGTCACGTGGATGCGGGAGGTCCGCAACCACAGTTGGACATCCGCGTCGTCGGTCAACCGAGAGCCTTGACTCCAGAGGCTCAAGAGCAGCTCATCGGCATTGGGGTAGAGGCAATCAACAACGCCTATCAGCATTCGGGTGCCACCCGGATCATCACGACCGTGCAATACCACCGGCGTTGGCTTCGACTCACCGTCAGCGATGATGGCAGCGGATTCCAAGGCGGTCTGGATGCGGTCAAGGAGAATCACTTCGGATTGATGGGCATGCAGGAGCGGGCTGCCCTGTTGAATGCGGAACTCTCGATAGACGGACGCAAAGGTTCAGGTACTACGGTCGAATTGACGGTTCCCGCACGAAGCGTCTATCTATAAAGAAGTCGCAGTGCCTCCCGCTCGCCGGCGAACATCACAACGGTCACCTCATGGTGAGCGCTTCGCTCGATCCAGCTATGCCCTCGCATGCACTTCCTTCAGCAGACCTGTCGCCATGTCGAAAACAAAGCCTCGCACCGGGACATCTTTCGCGATCCAGGGGTGTGAACGCACCATGCCGATCTGCTCGCGCGCGTTCTCCTCCGGATCCTTGAACGAGAAGAAGCGCATCGGAGCAGGCGATGCATCACCTGTAGAGGCGCTCAGCTTGGCATTCAACTCAGCGTCGGTGAACGTGGCAAACCCACAGCCAGTATGATTAAGAAGAAGTATTTCCTTGCTCCCGAGCACATGTGTGGAAACGACGAGCTCGCTGAGAACGTCTTCAGTTACCGCTGGTCCGCCGGTTCGAATAACATCAAGATCCGCGTGTGGTAGACCCAGGATTGCGGGTAGATCGGAGAGTCGCGGATCCATGCAAGTTACGACCGCGAGTTTGGGCGCGGGGCGCGTCGCACGAGACGCGTCGTAGCTTTTGGCATACTTACGATTCGCTTCCAAAGCCCTGTCGATAATGGTCATGGTCGGCCTCCAAATTGATGGATAAGGATGTGATGACAGCTTGTGCTCTCGAAAGACTCAAGTGAGTGATCCTCGCCCCTGCTTACTCAAGCCCTGAAGATCATCTCGCGCCTGGACTTTGCAGAAACGCAATGATGTCGGCACGGTCCTGCGCGTCGGGCACCGTGTAGCCCATTTTCTGCCCCGGGATGAAAAGTTCTGGATTGGTGAGCCAACGATCGAGCGCCCTTGCGTTCCACACGACGTGTGAGCGTCGCAGCGCAGGCGAATAGTCATACCCCATAACTTGGCCAGCATGACGACCGAACACGCCCCGGTGTGCAGGACCTATTCGCGAGTGGTCCAGGGAATGGCATGAAGTGCACCGGGAGTCGTAGAGCGTTTTGCCCCTCTGGGCATCCCCCTCACGCTCAGCACCGAGCGCCGTGGTGAGTGCCACAGCGGTGATGCAGAAACCGCCAACTCGCAACCGAACTGTCCTCATACTCCGAAGCTCATCGCCGGCGGTAGCGTGCGCCCCAGCGCCTGATTGAGAATTGCAAAGTGCACCGTCTCATCCGAAGCAAGTTGCCCGGCCAGTTTCGCCAGAGCGTGATCGGCAAAGGAAGGAATAATGCCCAGGTACGCGTTGACAGCACCGCGCTCCAAGCCGGCCGCGAAATTGAGGACGTCGGCTTGCGTTTTGAGCTTGCTAACTTCAAGCTCCTCGGCGTATTCCGCCAAAGATTTCTCCTTGACAGGGGCTGCCCCAAGCGTCTGCAACACGGACAGGAGACGATCACGGTGTACTTTATGATCGTCCTGAAACTTCACGGCGATCGCCAAAACAGGTTTCTCGAGCAGATTCGACTGCGCGCCGAGGGTGTAAGCATTGATCCCTTCGTATTCCAAGGCGAGCGCGGTGTTGATGACCGAGGCATCCTTCTGTGCCGACTGACCGCCCGCATGCTTTGCAGCGAGCGCCGGATGCCCGGTCAGCAGGGCCACCGCGGCGCCGGAGAGCGTCACTCCGCCGACGAATAGAACATCTCGGCGGGAGATCGCAGTGGCGCGTGAAGATTTAATCATGGGTAATTTTCCTCGGCGATAATGATTTAGGTGATTCGCCCGCCATCGTCGCCAATTGAGGCTCGTAGCGGCGCCGCGTAGGTTACGTGGGCATCTGCCGGTGGTATCCACTCGAACGGGTGAATCTCGCGGTACATGTCTGTCACCGCAATCTAACTGTCAGCAAAAACACCCGATCGGGTGGAGCTTCAGACAGACCCTGATGCGAAGCTCATGAACAACTCAACAGTCCTGGAACAAATGACATGGGCGCACTTGGCAACACAGATAAATTCGTAGCAGCATTAACGCAGGTTCGCTACCGCCGCAGGGTGGTTGACGGGGTAGGTATTTTCTATCGAGAGGCGGGCGACCCCAGTAACCCCACCGTCGTTCTTTTACATGGCTTCCCGTCCTCGTCGCACATGTTTCGCGACCTCATCCCGAGACTGGCCGGCCGCTATCATGTGATCGCCGCCGATTACCCAGGCTTTGGCTATAGCGATCAACCCATGATGACTCATTTCGAGTACACCTTTGATTCCATCGCGGACCTCGTGGATAAATTTCTCCATGCTGTCGGCGTCGCAAAATATTCTATATACATGCAGGATTACGGTGCCCCGGTTGGCATGCGTTTGTTCTTCAATCATCCCGAGCGCATCCAGGCCATCATCACGCAGAATGGCAACGTCTATACGGAAGGCTTGGGCGGGTTTTGGGCGGACACCATGGAACCCTATTGGAAGGATCGCAATCCAATCACCGAAAAGAAGGTGCGAGGCTTGCTCACGCTCGAGTCGACCAAGTATCAGTATTCCGTCGGTGTGAAAGACCCTGAAGCCTTGAGCCCGGATAGTTATACCTTCGACCAGATGACTTTAGATCGTCCGGGCAACGCGGAAATACAGCTCGGCCTGGTCTACGACTACCAGAACAATGTTGCGCGCTATCCAAAGTGGCACGAGACCTTGCGCAGGGTCAAGCCGCCGGTGCTGGCGGTGTGGGGCAAGAACGACCCCTTCTTCATTCCGGCCGGCGCGGAAGCTTTCAAACGAGACGTTCCGGACGCGGAGATCTACTTTCTTGACACGGGACACTTCGCCCTTGAAGAGCATGCCCAGGCGATCGCAGAACATATCGTGCGCTTTCTGTCGGCACGCATCAGGTAGGCATCCTGCGCTCTTCTGCGTCCTCTATCTAGGATGCAATCCCGGTTATGTTTTGCAAAGCGCTTCCAGAAGACCATTACACATTTCCTCCCATTTTGACCCTCGCTCAGGAAAGCCTAAGAGGACCTGCCTCCCAGCCCGTTTATTACAAACATCGGCGCTTCCAAGCCGTTCTCTGTCCCACCACCTGAATACGCTTGTGAATAAAACGGCGCGTGTAGTAGCATGGCCGCACAGGGTAGGACATGACACAAAAACGCTTATCAAAAGCAGAGGCGCGCATCCTCGAACAGTATTGGATTCTAGGGATGTGCTCCGTGCGCGAGATTTTGGACAGTTTGCCCGAGGAGGAGCGTGTTGCTTATACGACTGTGCAGACGCTCGTTTATCGGCTCGAGCAAAAGGGTGCGCTTCGCAAGGTTAAAAAAATTGGCAACGCTCAGCTATTCGAGGCGGCAATTGACCGGAGCGAATATCGAGGCGGTCTGGTCAGAGACCTCTTGGATTTATTTGGGGGGTCTCCGCGCATGCTGGTATCCGATCTTTTAGAAAACGGCAAGCTTACGCTCAAGGATTTAAGGAGCTTGCAAAACGCCGCGCCAAGCGGCAAGAACAATCGGCGCCGCGGAGGAAAAGGTCATGCATGAGAGCATCACGCACGCGATCTATTACTTTGGCGTACACCTGGTATACAGCTCGGTTGTTTGGGTTGCGGCGTGGCTTTTAACGTCGATTCAGGGTACTAGCGCGACTACTAAGCATTGGATTTGGTTGGCAACTGCGGTCAATTTTATTTTGCCCCTGGGCGCCGTGTTCGACACACTGTGGTCGCCACATATCTTTTGGGCCGCTCCGCTTGGAAGAGTCGGGAACATAGGCGTGGCGATCTCAGGGAACGCAGCGCTCGCCACAACGCTCTGTGGAATCTGGTTGATCGGCGTTATTTCAATGCTCGCGAGGCTTTGCCTGCGGATTGCGACGGATCGCCGCAGGACTCGCGTAACTGTCGGAAATGGTATGGCCGCGTCAAGTGGCAGCTACCTCGCCGGCGGTGTTCCGGTCAGGTTCACTGGAGGTCAGCCTGGTCCAGCAGTGCACGGGCTCCTGCGCTCTCACATCTTGCTGCCCCAAGGAATTGATCGATTGCTGAGTAGGCGCGAGCTCAACTCAGTCCTCATGCACGAAATGACTCATGCGCGGAGGCATGACAACTTGATTCGGCTCATCTATGAAATCGGGCTTTGCGTTCTGTGGTTTCATCCCCTCTTCTGGATCACCGGCTCTCGCCTCGCCTTGTACCGCGAGCTGTCCTGTGATGAGTCAGCCATTCAGAGCGGCCATGGCGGTGATTTGGTTTCCGCATTGGCAAAACTATCAATTTACAGCGAAGGGCTGCTGCTTCAAGCGACTGCCACGTCTTTTTTAAAGCATCGCCTAGATCAGCTGACCGAGGCGCGACCCGCTCAGATGCCCATGATCCGCAATGCAGCGATAACCATCTTTTTCGCAGCGGTTTGCGCTGCCGGCGTCTTTGCCACGGTTTCGCACACAGCTTGTTGCTTCGTTGCGAGGACTTGATCTGTGCACGGCGGCGGACGGTTCTCTTTAGTACCTTGGGTGGCAGTATTCGCAGCGCTGCTTTTCGCGGGGCGGGCGGTCGCCCAAGCAGTGCCGGTGGCGACGCTGGTCAAAGCGGCCCGGCTTCTCGATCCAAAAACCGGGAATGTGCTCTCACCGGCTGCAGTGCTCATCGAAAACGGCAAGATCACAGCAGTCGGTTCGCCCGTGCAACTGCAAGCGCGCGCGCCGTCCAGCACCAAAACAATAGATCTGGGCAACGCCACCTTGCTGCCAGGGCTGATTGACGCGCACACCCACCTGCTCCTCGACGTAGTCGTACCACCCCTGGCCGAGAGCGCGCGCCGCTACAACGGCGACTTCGTTTCCGATTTGTTGTTGGCAATCGTAGAATCGCCGGGCAAGCGGCTATTGCAAGGCGCGCAGTTGGCGCGAGAGGACCTCGAGAGCGGCTTCACGACCGTGCGGAATCTAGGGCACTCCGGAATTGATGGGGACACCACGCTGCGAGATGCCATTAATGCAGGCCGCATTTCCGGCCCGCATATCTTGGCCGCGGGCCGCAAGATCATATCGATCGGTGACTACGTTCAAAGTTTGAACCCGGTTCTCGCTGAAGCAATTCTCCATCAGGAGTTTTTCCAAGTGGCAAACCTCGAAGAGGGCCGGCGTGCTGTAGATGAGAACCTCCTCTACGACATCGATGTTGTCAAAGTCACGCTCGACGATGACGGCGTTGGAATAAATGGACCGATCATGTCAGCGATTGCCGAGGAGGCTCATCGCGCGCATAAGAAGGTCGCCGTTCATGCCACCGGCCAAGGTGCCATCCAAATTGCTATCGACGCGGGCGTGGACAGTATTGAGCATGGCAACGATGCAACTGATGCGCAACTCAAGATGATGCGCGATAAGGGTATCTTTTTAGACATTACGCCGACTTTCTGGAGTGGTTTCTTTTCGCAGATTACCGAGCCGAGTATCGTAGTGTCGCCCACGTCAAAGGCGGCCCAGGCTGCTGCGAACGAACGCAGACATAAGCGAACCGTCGACTTCATTCAACGAATTCTCAAGTCGGGGGTGAAGTTCGCGGCTGGATCGGATATGTGCTGGTACTATCCGGGGAAAACTCGTGGCCAAGCCTCGGCTACCATGTTTTACCGTTTGCGTGATGCCGGGATGCCATCGCTCGACATCCTTCGCGCCGTCACCACCAATTCCGCTCAGATGCTCGGATGGCAGGACCGCATCGGCACAGTTGAGTCCGGGAAACTGGCGGACCTCGTAGCTGTCTCGGGCGACCCGATCGCCGACATCACCGAACTAGAGCGAGTTCGGTTCGTCATGAAGGACGGTCAATTGATCAAAAACGACCTGGCGTCGAATTGAACCGCGAATCACCATGGCAACACGGAAGCGAAATATATCGGCTCTCGCTGTAGCGTCACGATCGGCGGGATGGATCCCGATGCAAATGTCCACGAAACACTACTAAAGGTGCAACGCCTGAGAGCGAACAAATAGATGTCTTCGCCGCTACGGACAGGCTTTATATTGGCCGCCCTGGTCTCGATGGCTTCGCTCGTTCGCCTGCAAGCAGCGAGCGTGAGCAACTCTCCCACGGATATCCTGTATGCGCGGCCTGGTCAACTCGTCTCTGTAAACGGTTTTCGCTTAAGCTTCTATTGCCTAGGAAGCGGCACGCCCGCAGTAGTTTTCGATTCCGGATTTCTGGACTGGGCGCCTTCCTGGTCAACGGTTCAACCAAAAATTGCCAAGTGGACTCGAGTATGTAGCTTTGATCGCGCTGGAACGGGGTTTAGCGATCCAGGCCCCATGCCGCGCACGAGCCTGCGTATAGCCGAGGAACTGCACAGTGCGCTGCACCTCGCCGGCATCGAAGGTCCCTACATTTTGGTAGGACACGCCTTCGGCGGCGATAATGTACGCACGTTTGCGGACCTACACATGCCCGAAGTCGCAGGACTGGTTCTGGTGGATGCCGACGCCACCGATCTTGAGCCGACGACCCTGCAGGAACAGGACCGTCGAGGCCGTGGCGATCTCATTTCCCAGTTGCGCAACTGTCGTGACGCGATTGCTGAACATAAACCGCTGCCAAAGTTGGGATCGGATCCCGCTGATTCGCAAAAGAACTGCGCTCAACAGCTCTTTTTTCGAGGCTTCCCTGAGGCTAAATGGTCTTCCGAATTGAATGCCAAGATGGTGGAGATTGCGCAAACAAAGATCGCGATGTACGACGCCTATGCTTCGGAGATGGAACAGATGAAGCAAGACGAGGATTATTTGCAGCAGCACAGACGCTCGCTTGGCTCGCGACCAATTCGGGTGCTCACCAGCGGCCACCACGGTATGCCGGACGTGCCGGACCGAGTGAAATATCAGCATGAGATCACGCAGGCCCAGGCGCGCTGGCTCGGGCTGTCTTCGAACTCCAAACAGATCTTCGCCCACAGCAACTCGGAATACATCCAGTTCGACGACCCGGAAACGGTGATAAGCGCTATACGCGAAGTGTATGACCAGGCAAAACAACCCTCAGCTGCCTTGAATACGGATCGTCGGGAGAAACATTGAAAAGCCTCGTTGCGTTTACAGCCCTGATTGCACTCTCTCTATCGCCGCATGTTTGGGCCCTTCCCACCCCGACAGATCCGTGGACGCCTTTGGGGTTTCTGGAGGGCACTTGGGTTGCTCATACCCAAGGCGGTTCGGCTGCGGCTCAGGGGAACGGCACATACACGTTTAAGTTTGAGCTCAAACATCACGTACTGGTCCGCCGCAGCGATTCCGCTGCCTGCAAAGGGCCGGAGAACTACGACTGTGACCATAGCGATGTTCTTTATGTTTACAGGGAAACCGAAGACCAGCCGCTAAAGGCCATTTATTTCGACAACGAAGGTCACGTGATTCACTACGGGGTCTCAACTCCGGATTCGACCACAGCGATGTTTGTGTCTGACGTTTCGCCGTCTGGGCCACAATTTCGGTTGGTTTACCAGCTAAACGATGCAGTGATGACGGGAAAGTTCCAGATGCGTATGCCTGGACAAGCGGAATGGAAATCCTATCTTGAGTGGAGCGGCGCGAAAGACAATAATCATTCCCGTTAAGATCACAGTGACTTGTTTGCGAGGCCAGCGCGCAGCCTAACGTTTCTCGAAGTCCATTGCCCAATGCCACGGTGAGTCGGGCAAGTCTTGGTTCCGAGCCTACCGCAATTTTCCTTGCTCACCCCCAGGGCAGACCTGGCTCCTGCGAGCCCCGCAGATGCATGAACCATCCTACGTGCCATCGTTCGCTGCTATTGAGCGTTTGAAATGGGCTCGAAACGCGGATTTGCCAAACGAACATAGTCCAATGTCTTGAGTCCGATGGAGCGATCCAGCCGAGCTGCGTTAAAGAATATTTCATCATGTTGCTTAAGGGCTGGATCTGCGATCAGTTCCAATCGGGAATCCATGGCAAACGGCAAGATTGTGCCGACAATAGAGGCCGCCAATTCTTGGGCTCGGTCAGGCGGGGCAAACCCGGCGTAGGTCCCGCCCTTGAGCAATCTTATGGCGTCTAAATTGACGCGCGCATCTCCCGGGATGACCGCGAGCACGAACTTGGTCACCTTTTTGCCGACTTTGATCATCACAATGATGCATTTTGCGGCTTGCGCCACAGGATGACCCCGCATAGAGCTTACCTGCTCGGTACGACCCTCCGGGGGATGGTCGATTAGCCGGTAGCGCGCCGCGCTGGCATCAAGCAACTCTATGAGACGATCGTATGTGGCGTTGTCGGTCATGGCCCAACCACAGCTTCAATCTCCACCGACGCACCCATAGGGAGTCCCGCCACGGCGATCGTCGTTCGCGCCGGATACGGCGGCTTGAAATGGCGAGCGTAGACTGCGTTCATTGCGGCGAAGTCCTTCATGTCAGCGAGGAAAACCGCGGATTTGACGACATCAGCAAAGGACTTGCCCGCCGCTTCGAGAACCGCACCGATATTGCGAAATATTTGTTCGGTTTGCGCGCCGACGTCGCCCGCAATCAATTTACCGGAGGCAGGATCGAGTGCGATCTGTCCACTTAAGAAAATAAAGCCGCCCGTCTTCACGCCCGCAGAAAAAGGTCCAACTGCCGGCGCGATTCTATTTGTCTCTACAGTTTGCCTTGACATTCTCCGCTTCCTTTTCTCTTCGACCCTGTTTCTCGCTCGAATCTTTGTCTAGGACCAAGCGGTGAGTAGACTGTACATCGTCGATTGGCTAAGTGGCAATACGCTGCTGGAGATCTTGAGGACTTGTGATAACACCGGTTTACGTAGTAGCATTGCCGTGTATTGTAGGCGATGATGAAAGCGATAATTTGGAAAGCAGAGTCGCGTGTCGTTATCGGCGCGGATTCGATTCGTCATGAAACCAGGAAGAAGGGCGAGCACCATGATGCGTCTCAACGCATTTTCGCTGCCGATATTGACTGCGCTGGTCTTTGGTTTCGCGATAGCCGGCATAGCGGCGCCAATATCCCCGCGATCGGGGCGCATCGTTGAGTTGAAAGCGGCCGACGGGATTTCACTGAAGGCCACCTTTTTCGCCGCATCGAAGCCGGGCCCGGGAGTCTTGCTCCTCCACCAAAGCAACCGTACCCGAGAATCGTGGTCTGTCGTGGCAGACCAACTCGCGAGTTCCGGATTAAACACGCTCACCGTGGATATGCGCGGCATGGGCGAGAGCGGCGGCTCGCGCAAGGATTCAGAGCGCATGCCCGATGATGTTGACGTGGCGCTTAAGTACCTGACATCCCAACCAGGCGTGGATTCGCGCGTGATCGGAATCGCCGGCGCGGGCTGGCTCGGAGTCCTGCAGGCAGTTGAGGCCGCGCGCCGGCACACGGAAACCGTTAAGTCACTCGTCATGCTGTCCGGCGAAACCCTGCGCCCTGGTCTAACATTTCTCCATGAGATGAAGTCATTGCCGGAATTGTTTGTTTTTTCAGACGAAGACGAATACCCGCCAACGCAGCAGGCGATGCAGCTCCTTTACTCCGCCTCATCCAGCTGGAGCAAAAAGCTCATTCACTACCCCGCCGTTCACGAGGCGCCGTGGATTTGGTACGAAACCGCGGACGCCAGCAAGGTTGCGGCCCATGGCGCGCACGGTACGGATTTGCTCGAGTCCCATCCCGAGCTAGCTGGTATCGTTGAACAATGGCTTGTTGACACGCTTGTCAAGACGCCCGGTTTTGCGGCCGCCGATCCGGTAGCGGCTTCGCAGATCCTCAACGATGTCGAATTCAACGGAGGGGTCGCGCGTGCGCGTCAACTACTGCTCGACGCCCGCAAACGAGACCCCAAAGCGCAGCTTTGGCCGGAGATCTCAATGAGCATCATTGGACAGGATTTTTCACGCGAGCATGATGTCGCAACAGCCATCGAAGTATTCAAGTTGAATGAGCTCGCCTACCCCAACTCGGCGGATGTCGCAGACAATCTCGCTGATGCCTACGGGGCCAACGACCAAAAGGATCTCGCCCGTCAATACGCACAGAAATCCTTAAAGCTCCTGAATACTCCCGGCCTTCCTGCTTCGACCTGGGTCGACACCGAGCAGTATCGCTCGCAAATACGACAGGACGCAGAACAAGTGCTGCAGAAGCAGAACAAATGATGCGTTCATGCCGCTCCTGAGCTCCCCGATCCTTCACGAGCTCTAGCAACCGCCGCCGACATCCCTGCCATGCGTTTTCGAACGCGATTCCCTTGTATGCCTTGAGGTAGATCCACTCTGCCGAAGAAGCGTTGCCCTTGAAACTACGTTGAGTGCGTGGATTTGAGGCGTTTGCAACGCTAACAGCTCGGGCAGCACCAGCGATTTGACGTACTATAGCTATTAATTTCGTGTCCAACCCTGCCAGGCCGCTCAATGTCCCCTGACGCGCGAGCGAGCCATATCCAACAGTTACCGCAAGGAATCGCGAAGGACGTGGAAGTGCCTCCCTAAGCCCCCCTACCAACCATGCTGCGGACGGTGTAGCGCTATAAATTGGGATCCTTTTGACAGGCTCGGCCGTATATCTACATAACATGTTCGCCATAGCCTACTGCTCCGAAAATGCAATGGAATCCGAGACCAGCGCGATCGCGGGTGCTCTACGCAGGCGTGAGCCGGAAATCCTGCACGTTCTCATCGTTCAATATCAGCACCGATTGCTGCGCTACTTGGTGCATCTATCCGGGAATCGCGATCTTGCCGAGGATCTTTTCCAGGAAACGTGGGTTCGCGTATTGGAGCGCGGGCATCAATACGATGGGCGGAGTGCTTTTTGCACCTGGCTTTATGCGATCGCCCGAAATCTGGCAATCGATCGTATGCGGAGGAACAACCCGGTCAGCTTGAATGAGCATATGCAGGACGAGGAGCCACCCGTCGATCCGACTCATACCGAACATCCCGTAAGCGAGTTGGCGGCGCGGCATCAACAGGCCGCACACATCAGAGAGGCCTTGAGCCGCATTCCGATTCCATTCCGAGAAACGGTAATTCTGCGGTTTCAGGATGAGTTGTCCTTGGAAGAGATTTCCATTCTGACCAAAATGCCCCTGGGCACCGTTAAATCGCGACTGCACCGCGGCCTTAACATGTTGATCAAGCTGTTGCGGGAAGAGTCGCCATGAGCTGCCTTGCCCATGAACAGACGCAGGAAATCCTTGCGGCGGCAGTAGGCAGTCATCCCGACAAGCCGC
>Ga0209005_1000031_pt1 | contig 11548 bp, 9 predicted proteins | sample TexAe_RefH0_O2_FD_187952 | JGI IMG/M metagenome (GOLD analysis project Ga0209005, IMG submission 187952) | Forest soil microbial communities from Davy Crockett National Forest, Groveton, Texas, USA - Texas A ecozone_RefH0_O2 (SPAdes) (version 2) | ecosystem: Environmental > Terrestrial > Soil >... | reverse complement strand
CCGCCTGTACCTTGCGGATGATCTTATCGATGCGGCGAGACGTCTGGATGGTAGTAACGCGATCCGTCTCGCGTGGGGTACCCTTATCATTATTAGTGCGATCATGCTGGAAGTCTTCGAATTCATCCAGCGACAACGTATGTTCGCCTACACGCTCGGAAGGCTCGTCTTGCGGCCCCTTGCGAACTTCGTTGTGGACGTCATTTAAGTCTTCACGATAACGATTGAGCCTACCTTCTACGGCAGACTTAGACAGGTCGCTACCATGGGACAGCACAGTCCATTCGTCTTTGCCAATGCCACGCTGTGCGATTACTTCACCCTGACGAGCGTGAGTATCCACGGCATCCACACCGTGTAGTGGCTCAACGCTGCCATCACGACGAATAATAGCGCGAGTCTGCCCAGCGCTCTTTTCATCTGCCAAGCGGTGTTGAGCTTCGAGAGAGGCACTGGATTCGCCGCTCGCATTATTTTCTGTGAGGTCATACTGCACCGGTTCGTTGGCTAGCTCACGTAACCACTTGGCTTCGGCATTGCCGATATCACCAGACGCACGTAGCCCGGTGATTAAGTCAGTCAAGTTCCCTTTGTCCCCGACTTGTGCTTCGGAGACGGCATCATGAATCTCATCGATCGTATGCTGTGGAAGGACGTCCCCAAGCCGCTCATGTAACGTTGCTTCTAGCGGAGTGGATGCCCCAGCGGTCTCAGCCGGGGCTTCACTTTTTGGGCCCTTGGTTTCCCCCTTCAGACCTTTCTTAGCAGTAGCGGGCTTCTCCACCGGCTGCACATTGGTCTTCTTGAGTGCCTTCTTAGGCTTCGGTGGCGGCTCGTCGGGGTTCTCTACAGGCTTAACATTCGTCTTCTTTAGAGTTTTCTTAGGCTCTACGGCAGCGCGAGACTCATCACCCGTAAAGGTGGTAGCCAAACGCTGTAAGTGGGCAACCGCTTCGCCCACCGTCATCTTATTAATTGCAGCCGGGTCTTCGCCAAGCTTAACCAGCGGCTCAAGTACAGTCGTACGCACCGCCTTGCGGGCAGCGACGATATCAGACTTAGTGGACTTATTGCTAAGTAATGCACCAACCTGCTTCGACTCATTACCAGCGAGACCGTCACCTACGGTAGCGGTGCCCTTATTGTCTTTCAGGAACTTACCGAGGTCAGTTGCGTTGGTGATCTTGCCCTGACGCATAGCATCAGCCGCCGCATTGAACGACGGGTCTTTGCGAATCTGTGCTTCAGCCGCATCAGATGGGGCGCTATCACGGTTTGCCAGTGCCTTGAGATATGCCTGATTGTATTGCGCTTCAGTTAATTCTTTAGCCTTAGCCTTTAGTTTGTTGCGCGTTTGGTCTGGAGTCGAATTATCAGCCAAGGCGTCCGCCACCGTGCTAGCCACTGATTCATGGTTTGCTTCGGGCGAGGTAACGGGAGGCGTAGCTGGTGCGGTCGGTTCTTCCGCAGGCTTACGAAGGGCATTAGTTTTCTTAGCTCCCGACTTAGTTTTAGCTTGGTCCAGTACATTATCGAACTGTTCGCGTGTAGTTATTTTGCCGCTATCTACAGCCTGCTTCAGCAAGCTTTCAGCGGGCGTTAAATCCTTAGCATCGCTAGAGATGCGCGACCATACACTATCGTACTGCGAGTTTGGCTGGTATCCCGGTGTATGGTCAGTAGCCTGTGCAGATGCAGTCTGTGCAACAGTATCGGGTACTTGCTGGCCCGTAATGTCGGCAGGTAACGGCTGCTCCGTGACGCCCGTGTTGGGTACCGCAGTGGTATCAGTCGTGGGCGCACGTAAGGACTGAAGGTGAGTATCCACGTCTTCAGCCGGAACCTTAGTCTTCTTAGCGAGCCATGCAGCGACGGTCTCTACCGTCTGGTCACGCTGCTCGGGGTTAAGCGTATCCCATGCCTTGCCAGTCAGTCGCGGAGCCAGTGCAGTTGCACCGGTCACCACCTTCTCGGGCGTGTTGGCATTGGAGATTTCAGTCTTATATTTCTTAGCCTGTGCGTTGGCGTTCTCAAGTACAGTGGACTGTAGCTTTACCAGTGCCGTTGTCTCGATACCCTTTTCTGGGGCGCCTGCGGCGAGCGTGGCGTTGTAATCGACCGGCGCGGCCTGCGCGGCACCGGGACCAGTCCCCGGCGTGGGCTCCGTGGCTTCCGGAGCAGCGGCAGGCGGGGCACCCGGCGTCGGGGCCTCACCCTCGGCAGGGGCCGGGGCTTTCTTGAGCTTGTTGCCGCGCCCGCCCAGAACTGCCGCAAGGGCGGCAGCGAACCCACCACTCGTTAAGTAGTCCTGTGCCGTAGGTGCAGTGTTATTAGGATTGAGAGCCTGATCGACCGTGCTCTGTGTTGCCTGTTGGGCCGCACCAATACCTGCACCCGTTAGCGCACGCGTGACTATACCGCCCGGAGCATTAGCGGGCAGAAGATTAAATACGGACTGTAGCGCCTGATCGGCACCAAGCTGCGGCAAGACCTTAGACAGGTCATCACCACGGTTAACATTAGAGGAAGCGGTGTCCGTCGCAGTACGGTTCGCGGTAAGGACAGCGGCAGGTGCTAGACGACCGAGCTTAGCAAGCTGGGAGGCATTCTCCGCCAGTTCCGGCAGTCGAGCAAGCTTAGACGCACCTGCCTCATTGCCGAGAAAGACAGATAGCAGACTGGCGATATCGCCCGTGGTGGCACCCAACTCACTACGCTTACGTGCAGCGTCTTCAAGCTGCTGGGCATAGATACCAGCGCTAGGCGTCTGTGACTGATACTTCTGTGCGCCTTGCAGTTCAAGCTGCTGGCGTAAGCTGGCAAAGCCGGGATTGTTGTAATTACCTCCCATTACCTGCTTTGCGAACGCTGTACCTGCATCTTGTGCGTTACCCGCATTTTGGATGCTTTGCGGCTGTCCGTTCGAAGGAGCCGACTGGGCATTAAAGAAGTCGGATACAGCATTCGGTGCGTAACCTTCAGCGGAGGTAAGACCAGCAAGGATGCGTGAGCCATATGCCACGGTTCCCGGTACAGTCTGCCCAAAGAACTGCTGACCAGCGGACTTCAGAAAGTCAGTAACGGGAGACTTGGACTTTTCATCCGTAGCCGCATAGCGCTGGTCACGAAGGTGCTGAATCTGGTTGTCAAACGCAGCCGACTCCGCATCCACGTTCGCTTTCTTGCCCTTGAACTGGGCATTGAGCGCGGGAAGTGCGAAGTTGGTTTTGTAGTCTGTGCTTAGTTTGTCAAACTCTTCCGGCGAAAGCTGACGACCGTTAGCCTGTTCGGCGTGCTTGAGCACTTCCATGAACGGCGGCGGATGGGCGGCTTCCGGTATGTTGGTAACTGGATTCGTATCAGGAGTCTGTACTTGCGGAGTGTAGTTAATAGGAGCCGGCAAACTCGGCCCTGTCAACTGCGGGGGTATGTTCCCCGGAACGTAGTTAGCTGGCGCGGTGAACTGCGGCTGGGCTAACGTAGGATCACTCGGTAGTACAGGGGGTGCTACAGGCGGCGCGACGTTGTACGCGCTGATACCATCAGCCATTAGACCGACTCCAACAACTTGCGCAGATATGCCTTAATAGTCTTAGGTTCCTTTGCACTCAAGCGTGCGCCATAAGCGGGCTTAAGTAAGTCAAATGACCCAGTACCTTCGGGCACAACGATGGCTAGGTCCATGCCATACTGATTATCTAGTTCAGTGATATTATTCTTGGGGAAGTACATTTCTGTTTCATCCCCTTTCCCTTTACCCGAGATACCAAAATACTTCGGGCCTGCACCCTTAATATCTTTTGAGCCATCAATGGCTTTATCTCGCATAAGATTAAAGTCAGCTAGACCCTCTTGCAGGGTCGTGCTCATCTTATTACCGGTTCGCAAGATATTCATCTAGTCCAGCCTCTAGTGGTGTGCCCTTAGTTACATACTTAACGTAGTTAAGCACTGGCTGGACTACACGACCATGCACCTTGAATGGTTTATTCCACTTACTCGGGTCATCCGCTAGGGCTGGCAAGTAGTGGGCTGCAATTGCTTTATACGGGTCTCCACCGAATGCTTGGAGCCTGTCATTAATGTCTTCCTGAAACTTCGCGTCCTGTACGTGGGGCGGCGCTAATGCTGCCTTGGGATACCCACCGTAACCATTCCATGTTGAATCTGTGTACTGGTACGCACCGCTTGCGCTGCTCTTGGGATTAACCGCTTGATAATTATCAGAACTTTCCTTTGCTTTGATAATATCCGCCAAGCTACGTGCGGTCGCTAAATTGAGGTCTCCCTGTTGCGCTGCGTGAGGCTCAATAGAATAGTCGATATACTTACGTTGTGTAAAGCCCGGTAAGTTGACCACGTTGCTCGGCTGCGGTGGCAGATAGTCGTCCGCACCGATAGATGCATCACCCGCAGACTGCGAAGGGGCAACCGTACTTGGCTGCCCCTGTGCTAGATTAAATAGGTTTTGCTGGGATACAAAATCCGAGACCGGGTCTGCCATTACTGATTCCCGAGATTGTAGTCTTGCAGGTCATTAGCACCGGCAGGGTTTGCTTGACCCGGCGGGGGCGCCGTAAGTGGCTGCTGGTAGTAGCCGGGATTCTCAAGGTCCGTAGGCATATTACCGCCGAACAGCGAGCCACCATTAATCCCACCTTGGCCCTGATAATACTTGCTATACGCTCCGACCATACGGGCCTGCTGGCCCACACCGTAATACTCGTTTTTGGTAGCCGCATTTTGCAGAGCACCAGCACGGTACTGCTGATTATCCTGAAGCGTGCGAGCTTGTATGTTACGCTGCCAGTTCAGGTAGTCAAGCACATTCTGGCTTAGGTTCGGCTGCTGACCGACAGACACAGGCTGACCGTTTGCTCCATTCATAAACAACTCAGTCGTAGGCGGTCCACCATTGACATTAGTTGTCGTAGGCGTAATACCGTAGTGCTGATAGTACGCTTGTTCCAGTGGAGCCGTGACACCAAACAATGGCGCGAATTGTGTTGCTTGGCGGACCTGCGTATCAAATCGATTAGCCCGAGCCGTATCCAATGCAAACGGAGCAAGCGCTTCCTGATACGGCAGAGTTACCTTGCCAAGCTGGTCTTCGCGCTGGGCTGCATTGACTCGATACGGCGCAAGTTGCGTGTAGTCAAAGTCTTGTGCTCGTGCGGCACGTGCTGCACCTTCAGTCTGAATCTGACGACCTGCGCCCTGATCGAAGCCCTGCGTATAGGAACCGAACGGGTCGAAGTAAACTTGACGTGCCATTATCTATTGCTCCCGTTCACGATCTGCTTTACTTGCTGGCGTGAATCATTATATCCACTATAGGCTGCGTAACCGTTGCCGATAGACGCTACCGTGTCACCGAGATTATCGTAGCTGGAAGCCAACGACGTAACCGAATTAGCCAGTCCTTCGCGTACGATGTTGCCCACTCCGATGCCGATATTAACCACGGCTGCTTTGCGATTAAACGCACGCGAGTTGTGGTCATCCACCCAGCTAAGCTCATAGCGGATACCTGCATTCCAGCCTGCCGTGACGGCGTGCGCGCGTGCGATCGCCATATCGTAGTCAAGTCGACGCTGTTGCCCCAAATTGTACTTAGGAATGCGGCGACGGGCTTCGTACCACTGCTTATCGGTGTTATTTACTTTCGCAATACCGGCAGGGACAGAAGCGTAGAAGTCGTAATTATACGTGGGGTTTTGGTTTCCAAACACTTCGCTAGCTGACGCCGCGATGGCAGGGCCGTGAATGGAATTAAAGAACGCATAATCCTTTGCATTAACCGTGTAGTAATCCTTAGCAAGGTCCGTTGCTTTCTTTTTAAGCCCATACTCTGCGATGGCTGCTGCGATTAGCCCAGCACCACGCATACCACCCTTGCTGACCGACTGGTCCAGCGCGGTTGAATTCTCGCCCGCTAACGGCTGCGTCTGCCCAGTCCCGCTATAACCGGAGTGCTGGGGTCGCTGCGTAGTAGTCGGGGTCGAAGCGATGGTCATACAGAGGCTCTGCTAGTGTTGTAGTCGTAGTCCACGTCTCTATCCGGAAGTGCCATCACAGACCGGCGACTGAAGGTTGCGCCCAACGTGAACTGTTCTGCTGTATCCTGTAGTCCGCGCTTGTATCCTGCGTATTTAGCGACGCCATTACCATAGGTGGCTAACTGCGATGACAGGTCTTCTAGTTGGCCTGAATACTCACGGACAGCGCCACTTAAGGCGGCGGTCACGGCAGTACCCTGTTTAATGCCAATATTGTGTCCGATAAGACGGTGCGCCCATCGTTGGTCATTACGGATATCAGCCCACAACTCTTCAAAGCGGTACAGGTAATTAATCCAGTCCGAAGTAACTCGGGCCATATCACCTGCTTGCTCTGTGATATCAGGGTCTTGCGTAGTAGCGTACATTCCACCGTGCCGTGCGATCCAAGCGCTTACATCCGTGAGCGCTGTACCTAGTGGCCCGGTAGATGGATTAAGTAGTGTCTGTGCTCGACTCGCATAATTAAGCGCGTAGAACGGTTCTGCGTATGCCTGCTGGGACAGTAGTTTCTCCGCCCCATTCTGAAACGTGTTGTAGTAAAAAGTGCGCTGCTGGTTATATAGGTCGTAGTATTTACGGGACAGAGCGATATTATCGTAGCCAGAAATAAGACTCCCAATACCCGATGCCGCTTCTACGGCTTGGGTCAGGATTTCAGTCTCGTCGGTAATAAAGCTCTGCGTGACCATAATTAACTCAACATGAAAGGTGCGAGGTCCATCTTCATTGCAAGCGACTGCATCGTCATTAGTTCCGGTCCGCCCACCAGATAAAGCAGCATGGCAAAGATTTCCAGTGCGGCGCCATCCGATGCGCTGATCATCTTGTCGTAGACTGCGTAATCGCTCAACTCAATCCTGCGTGCTGCCATATCAGCATAGTCACGGTGCGAATTAAGTACGATTGACAGAATCGGAACGAGGACTGGCGCGTTCTTAACCCAGAATTCGTTACCATTGAGCGTGTACGTGAGGTCGGAGACAGCACGAAATCCACGTCCTGAATCCGGCTTCTTAATCGAGAGCACGATATTAGCCAGCGCCACACCCGCTTCCACGGCTTCTAGTGCGTAAGCACGGTAACCGGGGTTGTCTTGCTTGGCGTTACTTGCCGGGTCCATCGGTGCGGAGATACCGAAATGCTTCTTAAAAATGTCACGGAACATGGAATCCGTTTCCATGTGCTTACTCACTGCCTGCCTAATCTGTGATTGGGTATCGGTCATTGTTCTGTCAATTCGTCGATGGAGGTCGCCACATGAATCTCGTGGACCGTTGCGGTGCCATGTACTTCCACTTCCCATTCTACGCCTACAACTGACGGCGGTAAAGCGAGCGGTTTGTTGCCCGGTACGTCCGTGTCATACACACAGATGCCATCGCAGTACAGTTTAAGTCGAACAAACCCATCGCAGTCATGTACAACTTTAGCTGCTGCGAAGGTAGTTACGCCGGGGAAGATATACTTCTTAGACTTCCACTGGTAGCACTGCTTAGGCGACTTAGCATAAGAATCTTTATTAGGCATTCCCGGAAGAGCCATAGTCCACACAGAAGTGTCAACTAATACCGCCATACCATCGTTAGTGAAACAATGGCTGAAAGGTTCACCCGGTGGATAATCAAATGTAGCTAGTCTTTGTATAGGATGCGAACCGTCAATGGTACTGCCGGTATCGAAACTATACCCGACTGATACGAATATACCCGCATCTATCGTAGGCACCTGACCAAAGCCGTAGTATGTTCCGCGATGGTAAGCAGCGTAAGCCGTGTCTTGGAATCCTAAGTCCGTACACTGGTCCGTAGCATCGAGCGCGGTGTACTTCACATGGTACAGGGGGCGCAAGCTGCTGGCTACACCCGCCGTCACGACCTTCATGCCCTCTTGCGATAGCGCCACCAGCCCCGCAGGGCTCGCGTACAGCGCGCCGCCGCCTGTCCGGACCATAGACCCCGGCATGCAGGCGTAATCCTCGTGGAAGGGCCGAGGGTTGATCTGGGTGCCCACGTCGCCCACGCCGACCGTAATGATGAAAGGCTCGTGGGTTGTGCCTACGAAAACGTTGTCGTAATAGGCGACAAGGCTTGTGATGGGGTTAGGTATAGCTACCGTGTTCTCGGTAGGATATGCGTGAGTCATGTAGCGCTCACTAATCTGCACACTACCTTCAGGCGTCGCAATAGCAACCCATCCACCTTCTGTTGCGGTGATGTATCGGAACGTGCTTGGGTGAGGCGGATAGTAGTGCTTTGCTAGATACGTGTCTAGCGGCCCACCAACAGGCGAGCCTCCATCGATATACGAATACTCTCTAAGTGTTCCACCTGCATCTGCTACGTAGTTCTGGATATCGGCTACCAGATACCAATCGGTGTCTAGTATGTTGGCGATTTCCTGCCCAGTCTCTAGTGCCGAGATACTACGATATAAACGCAGGTGGCAACGCTCACGAGTTGAAATATCAGAAGTACGCGGAAGCACAGCGCATACGTCGCCTTCATAGTGTAGGTCCGTAAAGTTCTGTCCGGGTAGATACGCCAGTGAGCTTTCTTCTAACTTACCATAGTTATCGCGAACGTACGAACAGGCGTAAGCACGTTGCACAGGCTTAGTTGACAGATGGCTAGGCGTGTATGTCACAGTGGTGAACTGCGACATTATTGGGGTAGATACTCCTACCTCTAATACAGCATCGATAGGAGTGAAATTATTCTGGTAGCAGACGTTGGATCGGTCCGAGTTAACGATGTTCGGGAAGAGGCCCACGAGCGTTCCTGCCGTATAGACAGGGCCCTCAAGGCGAATACCTTTCTGTAGCACACTCGAATTAATTACACCATTCTCCCACCAGATGGTGTACCTATTATTTAAGCCGCCCTGCGTACTTACCCACTTAGCAACCGGGCGCAGTGTGCCGTCCCACATCAAGCAGTTGTGGGCTATTTGCGCTACGTCTTCCTTGGCTAGCCGTGATGCTATCTCGGTGTTCATGCCACCGAATTGCTGAATGCGGATGCTCGGCATTAGATGATGATCGCAGTGAGGAAAGACGAGGTAACAGCATCGACTGCTGTAGTATCAAGCGTAGTGGTCACCAACGAGATATTTGTATTAATTGGTCCAGTAAGTGCAACCATCGCTACTTGCTTATTCTGCTTAATCTTCTTCGATCCATACAACTTTACGTTGCTGGAATTAAAGATGCCTACGGCGTAATTAGACGGTAGCGTGGGATCGGAGCCGACCACCACGACCTCACCGAACACCAAGGCTTTCTGACCTTCGAGTAGGGTAAGTGTAAGTGCCGATGCGGAGATCACATTTAAGTAGTCTCCATCGGCTTCACCCGTCGAAGCGCCTGCGCTAATAAACGAGCCGCCTACTGTCAGAAGTGCTTGCGACAGAAGTTTAGGCGTTACGGCGTTGGAGTCGTCCGTGGGGTCCAGTGCGGCACCACTGTCTGCAAGTGCCACAATACCCTGCACACCCACATCGGCAATGTTCATAGTGATCGTGTAGGTGGTGCCCGTCTCCGAGGCAGTACCGCCGTTCGCCATGGTGATGACGCTAATCGGATTAGCGCCTGCCGCGACATTAGTAATCTGACCCTGTGCGTTAATTGTAAACGCGCCATACGTACCGGCAGTGACGCCAGTAGCGGTGATGGACAGCGTTGGGTTAGTAGTGGGGTCGCCTGTTAGCGTTAACCCTGTGCCATTGCCTACGGAAGTCACGGTGCCGGATGAAGCACTTCCGCTTTCTGAAATCGTGTATCCCGCTGCCCACGAGCCGGAGACTGTAATGCCGGGGCCGCTATTGAACACAGGCGACGGGAGCGTAAGCGTAAGTGTCGAATCGGTGATACCGGCTTGCAGGATCGAGCTAACGACCACCACCTGATCCACGCCTGACCCGGACCCACCACTACCGCCGCCACACCCGCAGCCTTCGCCTGACGACTCTAGAGCGAACGACAGGGACGGCCAGTTACCAGTGATGACTACGCCATCGCTGCCGGTGAAGTTAGGCGGTGCTACACCTACGGTGACCACGTTGGCGACATTAGTCGCGCTGGCGATACCGCTGCCTACAAAAGTCAATGAGCTAGACGGGGGGCTTGCTACTACGATATCGGTAATAGCGTCTGCGCCTACATGGTCCACCAGAACGGCGTTGGCCGCTGCGAAGGCTCGCGCTGTGGAGCCCGACCTTGCGCGCACTACAGAAAGAAATGCCCCTGACGTACCCGTTACCTTTATCTCTTCGGAGTAGACACCGTCGAAGATAGTGAGGTATGTCCAATCGCCGCCCTCGAAATTTACCTGCGCTTGCAGTAGTGCGAGTGAATTAGAGTCAATGGGGATAAGTGTAGTTGCCGCAGAGATATCCTGCGTAAGCGTACCTTCTACCCGCTGGTATAGAATCTTGAGTGCCATAGTGTTCTCTTATATTTTGCGGCCATAGATATACGCTTTGCCACCCGTCATATTAATCAACGCACCCGGAGACGATGGAATTCCACATATACGCACTCTATTGATAGGGGACCCATAATCTCTAAGCATGAAAGGCTGTGGGGCGATGTTACCTGATGGATACATAGTTGTACGTCCGCCACCATCTAATAACATTAATCCCGTGCATGAAATTGCTGATGTAGTCGCCGTTGAATGAAGCGCTGCTCCGGGCAATGCTGATGTACTTAATACACCATTCATGGTTGTATAGTCGTATTCTGCGGAAGTTTTCCATGTGGTTCCGCCATCTACGGATACTTGAATTGCTCTGTATCCAGTGGAAGCTAGTGTTACACCGTCCGAGATAATCTGTACTTCACTGTAAGCCCCTACATCTGCTTCTAGTGAAGGCTGCGCCCCATTTACCGCAAAGTCGTAGATGGCTATGCGTGTCCATCCTGTCCCGCCACCGCCCCCGCCACCCCCAGACGCACTCACTACGGGGCGCAGAGGATTCGTGTTATCTACGGTCACATTTGTGCCCGCCACGACTGCCTGAATAGCGGTATCTGCCTTAGCGCCCTGCGCTGCACTTGCATACGTTCCCGCTGCTACCGCCAACTTAGGGCTATGTGCAGTCGTGTTATCTACAGTCAGTCCTGTACCCACTTGCACACTCTGCACTGCCGAATCCGCTTTCGCGCCTTGGGCTGCGGTAGCGAATCCACTTGCTATAAGGGTGCTTATCTGTGCAGCTAGCAAAGATAAGGGGGTACGTTTATTCGAGCCTACGCCGGTCCCTTGCTGGACTTCCATTAAGTCTGTCGAATTTAATGTGCTAGCAAGCGGTAGAGCGTCAATGTTCTTATTTAAGAACGGCGTATCAGCCATAACTGCGGTAACTCCCGTCGTCTAAAATCCTATACCCTGAATCATACACCCTCAAGAGAAGATACTGAAGAGGTATCGCCACGGGAGGTCCGCATTCGCATCCAGCATTGGCGGGTATGTCTACTACCCGTATTG
>Ga0209005_1000030_pt1 | contig 11592 bp, 11 predicted proteins | sample TexAe_RefH0_O2_FD_187952 | JGI IMG/M metagenome (GOLD analysis project Ga0209005, IMG submission 187952) | Forest soil microbial communities from Davy Crockett National Forest, Groveton, Texas, USA - Texas A ecozone_RefH0_O2 (SPAdes) (version 2) | ecosystem: Environmental > Terrestrial > Soil >... | reverse complement strand
AGCGAGAAGACACCGGACAGCGGCCACGCGAGCAGCACGATTCCCGCCGCAATACCGACAATTGCAGACAGCAAAGACCATCCGAAGCCGGGTGAGCCGCGGGTTTGGAACGTCATCACCAAGCCGAGCACGCCGCTCATCAATATCAGCCATCCGATCAGGACTTCCACGGCGACGGTGGCGAGGTGCGGAACGCAAACGGCGATCACGCCCAGGACGAGAAGCACGATTCCTTCGATCAGGAAGAATTTCCAATGCTGTCGCAGCGCGCCGGTGACTGCGGCTTCGGTTTGTCCGACGTCCACTTTGTCTGCTGACATAAATCCCCGCTAAGCAAACCGCCGATATCGCTAGGATACTCTGCCGCGCGGAAATAATGTGACTGGACGCCGCAGTCGGCCCCGACTCATTTTTCGGCTTGCTCTTGAAGATGACGGTTTAGATATTCATCCGTCGCCTTGAAAAGCGCGATCCACGAGGAGTAACGCGTGAGATCGTGAATTTCATTGGGAAAGACGATTTCCTCGTGTTCGATGTGATGCGCTCGAAGATCTTGAATGAGTTCCAAAGATTGCTGCAGGGGTACGTTTCGATCATCGTCCGCCTGCACCACGAGCACGGGCGAATGCCATTGATCGATGGTCGCGACGGGCGACGAATCGAATCCGCGCTTGGCGGCGCCTTCCGCATCCAGCGGCAGACCGACGGAGGCAAGGAACGAGGCCCAGTTGTACACGCCGGCGTAGTCAACGCCGACCGCAATGTCCTTCGATGCGCGCGCCAGGCCCAAAGCCGTCATGAGCCCTCCATAGCTGGCACCCCAGATGCCGAGCTTGTGTGGGTCAACGTCCTTGCGGTTCTGCAAATAGGTGACCGCGCCGAGCAGGTCGTTCAGTTCGCTGCCGCCATCAGGACCGAAATTCTGCGCCTCGCGATAGTCCAATCCGTAGCCGATCCCGCCGCGATAGTTAACGGAAATAACTACGTAACCCTCCGCGGCCAAGCGCTGATTGAGGGCGTACATCCAGTTGTATGCACCCATCGGGTTAAAGCCGACCAGCATTTGCCGCCGCGGTCCGCCGTGAAAAAACATGATCGCCGGGTGGGGCTTGGACGAGCCGGTGTCGCGCGGCAAGAACAATTGCCCGTGAGCCAGCTGCCCATCCTTGGCCGTGAAAGTAATCGCTTCCGGAGTCACCAGCTTAGCCGAGGGAAACGACGCCGACGCCTCGGGCACCAACTGTTGCCATTTTCCACCCGAGGCCAGCACGACCGGCTGCAAGGGCTTGGTCGCGTCGCTCTGCAGCGCGAAAATCGTGCCATCGCCGCTGATTTGCGGGTAGTCCTCGATTGCTTTGTCTTTCGCCACCGGCGAGGGTTGGCCGGCCTGGAAGTCCACACTCCACACATGCACGCGATCGGCGTCCTCATTCGAGGAGTACACCAGTCGGCGCCCATCGGCGATCAAAGCCATATGGACGACCTCGAACTGCCCCTTTGTCACGGAGCGGACGGAGCCGCCGCGCGCAGGCACGGCGTAGAGCTGCAGCCAGCCGGTTTTCTCCCAAGGAAAGACCAGCTCATTACGCGAGCTCCAAAGCAGATTGCGCGGCGATAAAGTACCGTGAAATACGCTGCCGGCTCCCGCATCGGCCACCCAAACGCGCCGACCTTCGCCATTCGCGGCATTCGCAACCCAGATGGACCAAGGCTCTCCGGAGCGGTGCGATATGAAAACCATGCCCTTTTCCGACGGCACGCGAATGAACGCGACCTGCATTGAGTCTGCGGAGAACGTCGGCGAGATGTCTTGATCGAGGCTGGGGCTCAGCCAAGTGACAGTCTTGGCCGCGAAATCATAGACGCCGATCAACGAGTGTTGCTTGCGGCCGCTGACGAACGCCAGCTTCTTGCCGTCGGGTGAGAAGGCGGCGGAAGCGATGCGACCCTGATCGACGATGATCGGCGTTACGGCGGAGCCGTCGGCGGTCGCCGTCGATAGGATCCGTGCTTTATCGATGAATATCAATCGAGTTCCGTCGGGCGAGAAGCTTGGGGAATGGCCCACCCCGAGCTTGCGCGGCGCGCCGCCCGCGGCCGACGCCAAAAACACTTCCTTCGGCGCGGCGCCGTCCGGCGAGTTGGCAACGTTCGCGGGAGTGTCGTCCTCGATGGACTGACCGCGGACGAAGGCCACGCTGCCCGCGTCCGGCGCCAGGGCCAGATCCCCGATATCGAAACCGTCATCCAAGGTATAGGCGGTGATTGCGCGCGCATGACCGCCCTGCGACAGCCAGACGTTTCGGCAGCCCTTGGCATCAAATACCCATGCGGCGGAATTGCCCTTGGTTGACGCGATCAGGCTGGAGGGATATGGCGCCTGCATGACTTCTTCAATCGTAAGGTCGGCAGGACGAGCAGCGAGCGCCGGCGCAATATTTGCTGTCGCGAAAACAGCGAGCGCGAGCAGGGAGATGGATTTAGTTGCGTGCATGAGTGCGCCTTGGATGTTATTTTCCAGATAGGACGATCGTGATCGGCAAAGAGAAACTTGCGCAATAGTTAGCCTGATGAGAGAATTCATGTCAACGAATCAGGCATGTCGTGCGGGTCTGCTAACAAGAAGTCACCATGGCCGTACAGAAGCAATCCTTGAACATCCTTTGCTTTTTGGCCCTCACGGCTTTGTTCAGCAGTTTTTTCTGGACATTGATCATCAGTGCCGGACATGTCGGCGCCGGCAGGGGCCTATACGTTGCCGGTCTGATGTGGTGCCCGGCTTTCGCCGCGGTGGCGACGGTTCGCCTCCGGCATCTGGATTGGGAATCACTGGGTTTGCGTTGGGGCGGCGCGCGTTTCGCGCTTTTCTCCTATCTGACGCCTCTGGCTTACGCCGCCATCGGCTACGCCCTGATCTGGTCATTTGGCTTCGGTTTTTTTCCGGATCCGGCGGCGATCGCAGCGATCGCGCAAAAACTCGACTGGACGATAACCGCGCCCGCGGCTTTTTTGCCGCTGTACTTCTTGCTGGTGGGCACTACTCAAATGATTTCGAGCGTCGCCCATGCTTTGGGTGAAGAAATCGGCTGGAGGGGCTTTCTCACGCCGCTGATGGTGCAACGCCTTGGATTCACCGGCGGATCCGTGCTGGTGGGCCTTATTTGGGCCGCATGGCACATGCCTCTGCTGCTGTTCGCTGACTACAACAGCGGCACGCCCTGGTGGGTTTCGATGCCGTGCTTCACCGCATTGACTGTCGGGTCGAGCGTCATCATGACGTGGTTCCGTTTGGCATCGAACAGTGTCTGGCCTGCTGCCATACTCCACGCAAGCCACAATCTCTTTATTCAGGGATTTTTCACGCCCCTAACGGGCGCCCGCGGCGATGTGACGGCCTACGTGATCGATGAATTCGGCGTCGCCGTGCCGCTCATCATCGTCCTGTTTGCGATCGGCTTCTGGCTCAATAGAAAAGCTGCGCTCACAGCTGTTCACGCTTAGAGGAATCGGCTTCGCCGGCGGCGAGACTGATGAGTTCGCTCGCCAGGTTGGGATCTTCGCTCGAACAAACGCCGAGCACCAAAGCGCTTTCGCAATCCTTGGTGACATAGGCATGCCCCATGGTGCTATCTATGTAGATCCCCTGCCCCGTTTTTAAGGTGACTGGATTGTAAAATTGCAGATGCACCTCTATGGTGCCCTCGAGGACGAAGATGAATTCCTCGCCTTGGTGCCGCAACGGCTCGCCAAATTCAGAGATATCCTTGGACCTGATCCTTGTAAGGATCGGCACCATGCGCTTCTGGCGAAGATCGGCGCACAGATATTCATAGTCGTAGTTGGGCGTCGATATCTGAATTGAATTGTCGCCATCGCTCAAGCTTCTGCGCGCCGTGACAACCGGGAGCGCATTCGCGGCCGGAGCATCTGCTTGAGCGAGGAATTCGGTCATGCTCAATCCCAATCGGGCGGCGAATTGCTGCAGCTTATCGTAGGTCAAGGACAGCTTGTCGGCCTCAACCTTGGCAAGCGTCGACAGGGGAATGCCGACCTTCTCGCTCAACTGGCGCAGCGTCCAGGAGTTCTTCTTCCGGACCAAGCGGATCAAACTGCCCAGCGTGCTGTTGCTACTCGCCATCGCCACCACGTCCTTGGAAAGGGATTGAAGATTCCCGCCTAAGTATCGACGTATTACGCCAAAGAACCAACCCCGAAACCTGAAACACACGGATCACGGCGCCGAGTTGCACCTGAAGCGCCTTGCGCGCTACTGTCGCCGCGTGGCCACGATCCTGGTCCCCGGTCAATGGACATGGCTCTAGACAACAACGGAGATGAACATGGCTGAGAACGTTTATAAAGTGATCGAATTGATCGGCACGAGCACGATCTCGTGGGAGAAAGCGGCGGCCGCGGCGGTGAGCCGGGCGGGCAAGACTCTGCGCGATTTGCGCGTCGCGGAAGTCGTCGAGCTGGATATTCAACTCAAGAACGGAAAGGTCGAGGCCTACCGCGCCAAGATCAAGGTTTCATTCAAGTACGAACGCGGCAAATAACCTCAGCCTGTATCGGTGCGTTGCTTGTCGTTCGGCGCGATCGCGCGCCGAACGGCGTCGCTTTGCCGGGAAACCGCCGCTCGTCAGAACCGCAGCGATAAGCAGCTAAGGCCGCCGTCCATCTTGGCAAATTCCGACATGCCAACGGCGCGAGTGCGGTAGCCCAGGCCCCTGAGAGACGCCGCCAGCTTCGGAAATCCGGAAGCGATGAGAACTTCGTCGTTGATCCGGACGCAATTTGCCGCGTACTCCTCGCCCGCCATCACTGCTATTTTTTCGAAGCGCGCTATCTCGGGCACGGCTGGAAATCCGGGCGCAACCACAAACCGGTCCTCGCCGAGATACGCGATGCCCGACTTGAGATGCAAGAGCGCCGGGTTCCCGCGGATGTCAACCGTGGATGCAGTGAAACCGTGGCGCGCGAGAATTGCCGCCAATTGGGCCGCGCCCGATTCATTGGTGCGGGCGGAAATGCCGATCAGAAAATGCCTGCCCGCCTGACAGACGTCGCCGCCGTCCAGAGTGCCCGGCGCCCGGATATGTTCGAGTTTCGCGACGAAGTTGCGCAGCGCTGCCGCGACGGCCGCCACTTCTCCCTCGCGAGTTTTCGCGCCGGGGCGCGTTGCGACCGCAATTCCCTCCGCGATCAAAAAAGTGTCTTCGACAAAAGTTCCGTCCGGATGATCCTCATCCGCATCCATCACGGTGACATCGAGGCCGCACGCCGATAGGGCAGCGCGGTAAGCGGCATGTTGGGCGAGCGCCCTGCCGATGTCGGGAGGCGAGCCGCCCCCGGCAATGGTCAGCCCTGCGGAGAAATTTCTTCCCGGTAGCCGCGTAATCGCTTTGCTATATTTCACCGCGCCAGTCTAACCTGAGGCGCAATGAAACTCTCCGCATCGCTGGTCGTGCTTCTTGCGCTGATTTCGCTGCCTGCGGCCCGTGCCGCCGACCTCGCTCGTGTGAGACTCGACACCTCCTTAGGTTCTATCGTCGTCGAGGTCGATTTGAAACGCGCACCGATCTCAGCCGGCGAGTTCCTGCGCTACGTGGACGCAGGCCTTTATGACGGCGGCGCGTTCTACCGGGTCGTCCGCGCAAGCGACGATAAATCGGCGGCCCGAATCGACATCGTGCAAGGGGGCCTCACGGCGCTGGAGCGCGCCCTGCCGCCCGTGCCGCACGAGAGTACCGCTCGGACCGGCATCCACCACAACGACGGTACGATCTCGTTGGCGCGGCGCGAACTGGGCACCGCGACCGGCGCGAAATTTTTTATCTGCGTCGGCAAACAGCCGGCGCTCGATTTCGGTGGAAAGCGCAATCCCGACGGCCAGGGGTTTGCCGCCTTTGGACACGTGGTTCATGGCATGGAGGTCGTGCGCAAGATCTACCGACAGAAGCTGGATCAAAACTCGGGGAGCGGCCCTAGCAAAGGGCAGCTGCTCGCCGATCCCGTGGCCATCAAAAGCGCTTCCCGGTTGTAAATAATTGAATGTATTGCGATTTATGCAGATTCAGAGCGCATCTCCAATCGATGCGCCCGCTACGCAATTTTCGCCCGCTGCGGTGTTATGCAAGTATCGCAAACGCTTTGAGGAATTGAAATGCGCCAACCGATCGTTTCACTAGCCGTCGCATCGATGCTGCTGACTTTGCCCTCTATCGGCAGCGCCAAAGGATGCTTGAAGGGCGCCGCAGTCGGCGGTGTCGTAGGGCATGTCGCGGGTCATCACGCGGTGGTCGGCGCAGCCGCCGGATGCGTGATCGAACATCACCGGGAGAAAGAAAAGGAGAAGCAAGCGATCAAGAACGAGAAGAAAGAACCCGGGAAGGCCGTATGAGCTTGAGCGATGATCTCAGCAAGTTGTCGGAACTCCGCCAGAACGGAACGCTGACAGAAGAGGAGTTTGCGCGGGCAAAGGCTCGTTTGCTCAACAGTCAAGAGCCTCCGCGCGCTGCAGCCTCGACGTATCCAGTGAATGCGTTTCGGCGAAGCCGCAACGATCGTTGGATCGCCGGCGTGTGCGGCGGAATTGGCCGCGCGACTGGAATTGAAAGCTGGGTTTGGAGGCTGTTCTTTACGGTGCTGTTGATTTGCGGAGGCGCCGGCCTGCTGGTGTACTTCTTGCTCGCAATCTTCGTACCGAACGAGTGATGCGATCCGGCGCTTATGGAATCGCTCGAAAGATCTCTTCGAGCCGATCCGGGGCGCCCTCGATGCGCGCCAGTCCGGGGTACCGCAGCCCCTCGGTATAGTCGATCCGCACCGTCTCAAAACGATCGGCTCGTTTGACCAGCAGTTCGATGGGCCGATGCTCGGACTTGGCGGCAGTGACTGCGGACCTGAGCAATTCCGGCTTGTAGGCGCTGCCACCGACCGCGACAACGGTGAAGCCTTCGGACAATCCTGCCCTGAAGGCAGGGCCATCCCATAGAACTTCCGCGACGCGCCCGGTGGCATCGAGATTGAAGCCGAGCGAATAATAGAAGTCGGCGATTTTTCGATACGCCTCCACGTCCTTGAAGAAATCCGTTGGCGTATCGCTGTAGACCAACTTCCAGCCTGACCGAGCGAGGCCATCCAACGGCGCGCCAGGACCATGGCCTTGGAGACGCGCACTAAAAAATCCCTGCCAGTCGTAGGGCTGCACGGCGTTCAGCGACTGCACTACGTCATTGAACGTGTAGCCGAGCGGCCGATGCCGTCCATTCTCGACTCCGAAAAAATTGCGCGCCCAATCGTCCAGCGAACGCCGATCAGCTGACAGCTCGCGAATCTTGGTATCCGCATCCAGCCAAATGAGTTCGCCTTCGCTGTAGTAGTCTTCGGCTCGCTGGTACGACATCCATCCCAGGGGTCGGCGATGATTGATGATGGGCTCATTCGTCGTGTCTGCCAGCGAGCGCCAGCGTCGACCGACCCGGTGGTCGTATAGCGCCGCCGTCGCCGCGAGCGAATCTCGCATCTGTGCGGCCTCGACAAGGCCCGAACGCGCGCCCAATACATGCCCCCAATAACTTGTCGCGCCCTCGTAAACCCACAACAGCGAGTCTTGCATCGCCAGGTTGAAATTGGGCGTCAGCTGATCCGCCGGACGCCGGAATTTCCCATCCCACGAGTGGATGAACTCGTGCGACACCAAATTCGATCGCCACGATTGCTGGTGATCCCAATCCGAGAAATAGCTGGGTCGGACGCCGTTTTCTCCGGACTGATGATGCTCGAGACCCGAGAAACCGAACTCATCGCTCAAGGCCATCAGGAAGTCGTAGTGATCGTAGTGATGCGAGCCGAAGAGCTTGTAAGCCTGCTGCACGAGCGCGCGATGGGCGTCGATTTGCTTCGGAGCGGCCTCGAGATTTTCCGCAGCGTCCGCCACCATGGCCAGAGTCACCGGCACTTTGGCGCCCGGATCCAAATCGATCCTTTTGAAATACTTGCCCGCGTAGAGGGGCGAGTCGACCAGTTCTTCGATGTCCACCGGCTTGAAGAGCGTCTCGGCACCGTTATGCCCGGCGACTTCCAGCGCGCCGGCGAACTGCCATGTTTCCGGAAAGGTCACGCTCGGGCGGACGGTAATTCCGCGGGCGAAATAGCCGGCCGGGTACAGCAGCAAAGACTCCCAATGCACCGCCAGCATGACGGGGGTGACGAGTATTGCACCCTGATTGCCCTCGAGCGGCGACAGAAACTCGAAGTCGATATCGAGCGTGGAAGATCCTGCCGGCACCGCGGCATGAAACGCGTACATATCGAGCGGATCGCGCAGCCATTCTATCCGGCGCCGATTCGCGCTCAAAGCAAGCCCTGCAAGCTGTGCCAGAGCTCCATCAGCCGGAGCGTGGGCACCCAGCCGCCACTGTGGATAGAGGAGCGTGACTGGCCCAGGCTTCACCGGGATACGTTCGTGCACAGTGAAGATCTTCTGGCCGATATTCGTAGCATCGACGCGAAGCTCGATGACGCCGGGGTAGGGCTTGTCGAGCGGCTTCGGAACTGCTTGAGCATGAGCTGCGCCTATCGCTGATGCGCAGGCGGCCACCGTCAGCAAAACAACAGGCTTCAAGAAGTGCCCGCGTCGTACATCGTACGGCCGTGCCGGATCGTAATGCGCACCCTTGCATAGGCCGTCACGTCTTTAGCGGGATCTCCCTGCAGCACGACGATGTCGGCATCCATTCCTGGCTCAAGGCGGCCTTTGTGCTCCGCAAACCCGAATCTTTGCGCCGGCGCCACCGTGAGCGAATTCAAGATTTGGCGCCAGTCGAGCGCGCGGCCCAGAAGCCGATATTCCTCGGCGGTGTCGAAGACGTCGATGTAGCCGACATCGGTGCCGAATAAAATTTGCCCGCCGGCCTTCGAATACGCGGCAACCTGTCCCACCGCGGTATCCAGGAATCGCTTCAACACCTGCTGATCCGGGTGCGGCCCTCTCTTCAACTCGACTTCGAACAGAGTGAGAGTCGGTATCAATGCCATGTGGTGCGCGAGGATGCGCGAGGTCAGATCCGCAGACCAGGGCCCGCCGTCGGGCGTCGTGTGCGCCAAAATATCCACGCCGCTATCGATCGCCACATTGAGCCCGTCGGCATTGGAGGGGTGCGCAAACACCGGCTTGCCGTCGGCATGCGCTGCCGCCACCAACGCGCGCGCCTGATCGAGCGGCATGGGCAGCACACCGATCTCGCCGCCGACGATAGCGCCCGCAAATATCTTCACGGCGTCGGCGCCCTCGTGAATCTGCCGATGCGCGCGGGCGACGGCGGCCGGAAGATCGGTGATCTCCTCGTTGGGCAACCCGTTGTCCTTCATGAATTGCCTAACGTAGATGGGGGTGCCGTTTTTCGGGAAAAACGGGTCGCCGGCCGTCAAAATGGCGGGCCCCGCTATCTCGCCCGCTTCGACGCGACGCCGAATGGTGAGCGTATTCGGGAGGTATGAGCCGATGTCGAAAACCGTCGTAAAACCCCAGCGCATCAGCATTTGCGCAATGATCGGCGCGATCTCGGCATTGGAACGCTTGTCGGCATTCAGCAGCGCCGGCGGCGTGAAGTGCACGTGGCTGTTCCAGAAGCCGGCTGTTACCGTTGCGCCTTTCAAATCGATGACTTTCGCGTCGCCGGGCACCTTGATTGCGGCGGCCGGTCCTATTTGCTGAATCAGCCCGTCGTGGATCAAGAGTGAACCGTCCACAATCGGCGCGGCCTGCGGGGTTGCGTAGATCCGACCATGAATGAGCGCCACATCGGCGGCGCTCGCGCTCGTGCTCAGCGCCATCGTCGCGAAGACTAGAAAAGAAAAGCGGTGCCGCATTGTTGCTTCCGGTGTTTACGCTAGCGCGAGGGCGAGAAGTATAATGGAGAAAGCTCGATCGCTGAGCACGCCAAAACTGCGGAGGCCGCTTGAAAAGAATTCTCATAAATTCCGTGCCCGCGAGGCGCGGCACGGGCTACCCGGCCCCCTTCGACCAGCCCTGTATCGACCGTGTGCGTCAGCCGATCGCCCGCTCCCAGGGCATCACCCGATTCGGCGTGAACTTGACCGTGATCCCACCCGGCGGCTGGACCAGTCAACGCCACTGGCATAGTCACGAGGACGAATTCGTTTGGATCCTCGAAGGCGAGCTGACGTTGATCAGCAATGATGGCGAGGAAACTCTGCGCGCCGGCGACTGCGTCGCCTTCATAGCAGGTGATCCCGACGGCCACCACCTCGTCAATCGATCCGCGCATCCGGCGAAGCTTCTCGAAATCGGAAATGCAGATACTCAGGACCGATGCGTCTATCCCGACATCGACCTTCTCATCGAAGCCGGCGGGCCTGGCTTCACCCACCGGGACGGATCGCCTTATCCCCCGAAGGCGAGCTAGCCCGGTTCACCAGATCCGCACGCGTTTGTCCGGCGCTACATAGTAGGCGTCGCCGGATTTGACACCGAAGGCCGCGTACCAAGCATCGATGTTGCGCGTCGGACCGATGACTCGAAATGCGCGCGGCGAGTGCGGGTCTGAGGCAACTTGCTTGCGCAAATAATCCTCCCGAACCTTGCCGCGCCACGCTTGCGCCCAGCCCAAGAAAACCCGCTGATCGCCGGTAAATCCATCGATGACGACGGCGGGTTTGCCCTTGAGAGAGCGATGATAGGCCTCCAGCGCGACATTCAAGCCGCCGAGGTCGGCGATATTCTCTCCCATGGTCAGAGCGCCGTTGATATGGGTTCCAGGCACGGGTTGGTAACCGGAATATTGCCCGCCCAGCACTTTTGCCTTCGCTTCGAAAGCCGCAGCATCAGCCGGCGTCCACCAGTCGCGGAGCTGTCCCGAGCTGTCGAGCTTGCGCCCCTCATCATCGAATCCGTGCGTCAGCTCATGTCCGATCACGCCGCCGATGGCGCCGTAGTTGATGGCCGGATCGGCATCCGGATCGAGCCATTCGTCGAGCGATGTCGTGATGGAGGTGCGTGCCTCGTCGCGCGCCCTTTCCTTGATGGTGGTCTCCAGCACGGCAAGATCGGTGTCGCGCAGATCGCCCGGCTCCATGGCGCAATTAAAGGCGTCGCGGGCCCAGGCGGCGATCTCCGTGGCGACATATTCCGGATCGAGGATCCGGCGCAGGTCCGCGACCAGGGTTTCGCAGCTGACGGTCGAAAAGCGGCGCCCAGAGCCAACCTTGAGTCGTTTGATCCGAGCTGCCCAGAGCGCCTGGTCGGGCGTCATCCAAAGACTCAGCATGGGGACTCCTGCCCGCAGGCCCGCGGCCGTGGTGCCCATGCCACCGTGGTGCACGACCGCGCGGCAGGCCGGAAAGACGGCCGCGTAATTCATCGTGTCCACCACCTTGACATGGTCGAAATCGGAGAGCCGGCTGAAGTCAGTCCAGCCGGAGCAGACCAACGCCCGCTCGCCCAACTGCGCACAGGCCGCGCTGATCGCGGCGACCGTGTCAGCGGGGTATGCGATCGGCGTGCTACCAAAGCCGAAGTAGATCGGCGGCGGTCCCGCGGCAATCCACGACAAGACCTCATCGTCGGCG
>Ga0209005_1000029_pt1 | contig 11922 bp, 11 predicted proteins | sample TexAe_RefH0_O2_FD_187952 | JGI IMG/M metagenome (GOLD analysis project Ga0209005, IMG submission 187952) | Forest soil microbial communities from Davy Crockett National Forest, Groveton, Texas, USA - Texas A ecozone_RefH0_O2 (SPAdes) (version 2) | ecosystem: Environmental > Terrestrial > Soil >... | reverse complement strand
GTCCAATGCTTCGATGGCCGCGTCCGGCCACCGTCGAGCCAGCTGACCGGTGAGGTTGCCCGCACCGCAACCCAGGTCGACCACCCGACGCGGGCTCGGCGCTCCGACCCGGGACAGAAGATCGGCGAACGGGCGGCTGCGATGATCGGCAAAGGTCAGGTAGACATCTGGATCCCACATATTGACCCTCCAGTTCAACGGACTGCGCGACGACTGATATAGACGGTATTACCCGCTGCTTGCCCGACGAGTCGAGGATGGACCATGACCGACGACGAGACCGCCGAGGTACGGCAGATCTGGTCTGCGCTCGGCTTGCCGGGGATGATCGATGTGCACACCCACTTCATGCCGAAATCAGTGATGGACAAGGTGTGGCAGTACTTCGATGCCGCGGGCCCGCTGGTTGGTCGTGAATGGCCGGTCATCTATCGGACAGCTGAGTCCGACCGTGTGCAGATGCTGCGGCAATTCGGCGTGCGCTGCTTCACCGCGCTGGTCTACCCCCACAAGCCGCAGATGGCGGCCTGGCTGAACCAATGGGCGGTTCAGTTCGCCAATTCGACGCCGGATTGCCTTGCGACCGCGACGTTTTATCCCGAACCGGATGCCGCGGACTACGTCGAGGCCGCGATCCGCAACGGAACGCAGGTCTTCAAGGCGCACGTTCAGGTCGGCAGATACGAGCCCAACGACCCGATGCTCGATTGCGTCTGGGGAGCCATCGAAGACGCCCGGGTGCCGGTTGTCATTCACTGCGGGTCCGGGCCGGCACCCGGCGAGCACACCGGTCCTGAGCCCATACGGATTCTGCTGCAACGCTATCCGCGGCTGCGACTGATCGTCGCGCACATGGGGATGCCGGAGTATGTGGAGTTTCTCGACATCTGCGAGAGCTCGGCCGACGTGAGGCTCGATACCACCATGGCTTTCACGCCGTTCGTCGACGAACTCATGCCCTTTCCGCCGTCGCAGTTGCCGCGGCTGCGAGACTTGGGTCACCGCATCCTGTTCGGCAGCGATTTCCCCAACATCCCTTACAGCTACGCCGATGCGATGCGCTCGATCACCCGGGTACCGGGCATCGACGATGCGTGGCTGCGCGGCGTCCTCTACGAGAACGCCGCGGCCCTCTTCACTCCGGCTGTTCGGCCCTAGGGCGTGTCTGACAAAGGTTGGACGCGCCGGCTGATCGGCAGGTCTCGGTAGCATGCAGCGCATGGTCATCAAACTTGAGAACGTCGGTATCGCCGTTCGCGACCTCGAAGCGACCATCGCCTTTTTCACCGACCTCGGTCTCACGGTCATCGGCCGTGAGACGGTCAGTGGCGAATGGACCGACACTGCCGTCGGCCTTGATGGCAACCATGCGAACATTGCGATGCTCCAGACGCCGGACGGTCACGGTCGCCTCGAGCTCTTCGAGTACATCCACCCCAAAGCGATCGAATCGAAACCCACTATTCCCAACGAGATTGGCATGCACCGCGTCGCCTTCTCAGTCGACGACATCGACAAAGCCCTTGAGATAGCCGCGAGGCACGGCTGCCGTCCGCTTCGCGGCGTGGCGACCTATCAGGACGTTTACCGGCTCACGTACGTCCGCGGCCCCAGCGGCATCATCATCATGCTCGCCGAGGAGCTGAAGAAGAACTGACGGACGCCCTAGTTCACCACTGGGTGTGGCACGACCGGCTGCGATTGTGCGGTGCTGGCCCACTGCAGCCGCTCGAGTAGCAGCGACTCGGGCAGTGCGACATGGTCGTCGAGACGCTGGGTGGACAGCGGGTCCAACGCCGTCAGCGCCGCACGCTGGATACCGGACTTCGAAATCAGTCCGGGCAGTGGCCCGTTCGCAGTGGGGCTGGCGTCGGTCCGGAATGCGCACGCGACCGCCAGCGTCTGGTTGTCACCGGCACCGGTAACCTCAGCCGCCGTCCATACCTCGCGGACCGGGTAGGACCAGATCGCCGCGAGCGTGTTCGGCAGCGCGGTGTCCACCTTGACCCCGTACGCCGCAACGTAATCGGTGCTTCCCTGGCAAACCCCGGACCAGGTCTCGCGACCAGATTTCGGATAGGGCGCCGGAACGTCATCGGGGGCAGCGAGGGCGGCCGTCCACCCACTCTCGCGGAGATGGTCAGCGAGCCGGCGCGCAGCGACCTCGGCGGTCTCATGCAACGGAATATGCGCCGAACGAGCTTGTAGCGCAGCGAGATTGTCCGCGGCGGACAACGTCACGCCGATCCAGGTTTCCCGTTCGCGCGTGCCGACCTCGGATGTGCTGTCGCGGCTGGTAACCCGGATGGCGTCGGCACGCAGACCGTAACGCTTGGCGTAACCGGCAATCAGTGACAGTGGCAGCGCGTCGGCATCCGCCAACGGCGGCGTCACCTTGAGCAACGCCGTCGTCCGCACGTCTGTGACGGACTCGTCCGCCCGTCGTGCACCCCGGTTGGGCCGCACGATCGCGAGCCGGCGGCGCAAGATCGTGGTGACGGGCAACCCCTGCCACCTGGCCAGCAGCACGATCGCCACGACGATCGCGATGCCGAGCAGCCAGCGCTCGCGCACCGTGTGCCACGGGAAAGCGATAGCGCCGGCCACAACGGCCAACAGCACCAACGTAATCCGTCCGGTGGGCGGCGAGATGGATCGGGGCGAGCTCACAGTGTGGCTTCCTTTCGTCGGCGTGCGGCGATCGCGGCAGCGGCCACGACGGCCAGTAGAAGTGCAGCCGTCCCACCGAATGCGACGATCCGGGGCCACGGGCTCTTTGGTGCTGGTTCGGGCGGCGCCGCAACATGTTTCACCGGCGACATGTCGTCGTGGGTGGCGGCGGGAAGCTGCCAGGTCAGGGCCGCGACGGGGTCCACGGCACCGGCGCCCACCACGTTGGATGGCGCACGGGCCCCGTTGTGTGCGGTCGCGGTGATGCGGCGGATCACGTCGGTCGCATTCAATTCCGGGTACTTGCTGCGCACCAGCGCAGCAAGCCCGGCGACGTATCCGGCCGCGTAGCTGGTGCCGATCAGCGGCGACAACTGCTGATGCTGGTCAGGCACACCATTGGCCAGACCGCCGTCATCGCGATTGCTCACCGACACGATGGCCTCGCCAGGCGCGGCGACGCCCACCCATGGGCCGGCCATGGTGAACTTCGACGGCTGATCGCCCGGGGTCAGCGAGCCCACCGACAGCACGTACGGCTGCCACCAGGACGGCACCGAGACCGAGGTGACGCCCGCCCAGTTGCGGGGATCGTCCGGACGGCCTAAATCGGTGAGCGGGTTGGATTCACACGCCGCGCCACTGGCTGAACCCGCGGCACCGCTGTTACCGGCGGCGGCGACGATCACGGCGTCCTTGTCGACGGCCGCGTACCGGATCGCCGCGCCGAGTGCGCCTTGGTCGACGTTGCGGTTGGCGGGCAGGCAGGTGATCCCCGCGACTGTGATCACCCGCGCGCCGAGGTCGGCGGCATGCACGATCGCCCGGCCCAAGGCCGTCACGTCGACGATCGCTCGCGCGGTGGTGGGGTCGCCACCGGCACTGCGCGCCGAGAATTTGCCCGACGTCACCCGCAACGACACCAACCGCGCCCCTGGTGCGATGCCCGCGAAGCCATCATCGCTGGGCTGGCCGGCGATCAGGCCCGCAACCGCGGTACCGCGCCCGTCACAGTCGGTGAGCCCGTCGGTCGATTCGAGATAGTCGCCGCCGGGCTGCACGCCGGGTAGCCGCGGCCCCGGCCGCACGCCGGTGTCCAGAACCGCCACCAGCTGCCCATCGCCGCGGGAAAACTTCCACGCCGCAACAGGATCCAGCATCTGCTGGCTTGGTGAGGCTTCCTTGAAGTCAGTACCCGCGATGATGCCGGTACCGGTGCACTCGCCGTTCTTCTCCATCGGCTGCACCGGCCCGGGCGCCCCGTTGGGCGGCGCCGCGCCCGCGTCGACCTGTGGGCGATCGATCGCCAACGCAGGCGGGCAGGCCCACAGCGTGGCAACCACCACCGCTGCGAGACAACCGAATCGCCGAGTGCGAGCAGAGATCATCGATTGAGCACCCAAGTGAACACTCCCACCAGGTACGCAATCACCGGGAGCAGCGACGCGTCGATGCCCGACGCGACGAAGCCCACCAGCCGACGCACCGGGAGCGAGTAGGTATCCGGAGAGGCGATGGTCGGGCTGAGCGCGACGACGACCCAGGCCGACACCAGCGCTGCAAGGACAATCGCGATCACCAACGCGTTCAGGTACTCGGCTGTGGCCGTATAGAGCACGACCAACGACACCGCCACCAGGAAGGGCTGGGCCAACAGCCATCCTTTGCAGGCGGCCGAGTCCCACACCCTGGCCCGTAGCACTGCCGCGGCCGCGGTCGCGGCTACCACGTACCAGCCCCAGGCGGACAACGTTTCCGGACGCCACGCGATCGCCACGGACCCGATCACACTGAGCAGTACGGCGCCGGCGATGAATCCGGTCTGGTGCGCGTCGCTGATCCGCACCCGTCGCGGCAGGTCCTCGAGCACCCGCGACGACGGCGCCGACGGGGTGGGGTCCCCGGGCGCCGGAATGACCGGCAGCGGGAATCGTGCCCACAGCGCGGACAATTGCGGGGCTTCGATGGTGACGAGCAGCGCCACGACCAGCAGGCCTGCGCCCAGCGTCACCAACGGTAGCTGCCACAGCGAGCTCGCACCGGCAGCCAGCAGCACGCCGCCCCCCAGCACCGCGGTTGCGGTGAAAAGGCTGATGGTGCCGCCACTTTCGCGGTGCGGGAGAGTCAGACTGATCAGCGACCAGGCGGTCACGCCTGCCGCGGCGAGCGTCACCTGCGCCGCGCCGAAGCTACCCGGTACCGCCAACGCCAAGGCCGCGGCGATCGGCACCAATGCGGCGGCCGAGATCGCTGCACCGGCACGCGGCGACCGCGTGGCCAGACCCGCCAGCACGCTCAGCAGCGCTATCGCGCCGACCACGAACGACCCGACAATCGAGCCGGTGGCGTGCCGGTAGACAACGCCCAGACCCGTTGCAGCCCAAATCAATCCCGCGAGGCCGGCAACTGCGCCGCGCTGGATGTGTGCGGTGTCCCACGGCTTCAACCGAGATGTCGAGAAGATCACCGCCGCGTCGGCGATGTCTTCCACAATGCCCGGTGCGGCCGGCCCGACGGGGATGGGTTGCAGCGCCAACAGGTCGCCATCGACGACACCGACTGTCCCCAAGCTGGCGTCCAGGCTGAACGGCGCACCGCCGATCGGGGCGAGGCTCAGGCGAGTGGGAGTGGCCGGTTCGGTTGAGGCGTCGCCCTCTGCTGTCGCATCGTCCGCAACGGCGGGCACCACCAGACGCTCAACAGCCGGCAGGATTTCGCGCAGCGGCAGGTCCGCGGGCAACGCGATTTCGGTCAGCCGGCTGTCGGCGAGGATCGCTACCCGCACAATGGGCATCACAGCGCTCGACATCACCGACTCCTCAGGCTTCTGCTGGACATTGCTTCTCTTTCTCTCGTGTACAGGGGTCGTTCTAGGGGATGGATCAAACGGATTGTGGGTTGGACTGCGTGCTGAAATCTCTGGACAGCCTGTTGCCCTCGAACCAGTGGCCATCGGGTAACTGGGCAGTGAGCTGTTCGACCGCGACCCCAATGGCAAACGGAGTTCCGGGGCTGAAGGTGGAAATCCATTCGCCGTCGAAGGCACGCGACGGGCTGACCAGCACCCGGCCCTCGGTGGTATCGACGATGCTCATTCCCACCTCGGTGGTGGCGTGTTGTCCATCGCGGTGGCACCCGGCGACGATCTCGACGTAGCTGCGCGGTCCGGTGAACACGGATTCCACCACAGGACGCGCCGAACGTGGAATACCTAGGTAATCAAGGACTTCGGCGAGTGCCGCGCCGTTGCGCAGCCGCTCGTCGGCCCGGGCGCCGACCTGAGCAGGCAGGCTGAATTCGTCGAACCGTGCGGGCGGGCGCTGCGCCAGACCGACACCGAGTATCGGCACCAGGGCGCGCGCATCGTGAATGTCCATCGCCGTAAACGTGACCAGCTGTGCATTGCGCAGTGCGACAACGGTTTTGTTGCCGCGGCGCGCGATGATCCCGCGTAGCAGGTCGTCGCCCCCGGCGGCGGCCGCGGAACCGACGTAACGCAGGTCCAGCCACCGCTCCGGGAAGCACACCACCCGGATCCAGTCGGCCACCGCCGCGTTGACAGCGCCGTCGGCCGACACCATCCCCATACGGGTCAGTTCGGCGTTCTGGGTCGCGAGGAACGCACCCCGTTCGGCGGCATCAGCGTAAGGCGTGGTGATCGCCAAAACCCATGGGAACGTTCCCGCCCCCGCGGTTTCAGCGATGAACCACGCCTGATCGACGGTGAGCTCGACGGCGTTCGGCTTGGTGGTCATCTACGTTGCGGACCCACCCGCCAGGGTGTGCGACCGCCCCACAATGCCGTGAGTGGGGCTAGCCGCCCCACTTGGCGCCTTCGGCCTGGTCGCGGGCCAGCATCGAGGTGGTGTTGTTCTCATGGGTGCCCGCCATCGCGCGGTAGGACAACACCAACTGCTCCATCGCCTGATTCCACTGCGCCTGCCAGGCCTGGTAACTCATCCCGGTATCACCCTGCCAGCCGGCCTGCAACGCGGCCTGCTCAGCGGAGATATCGGCACCCAAGCTCTGCAACGTGCCCGCATACCCGGCCATATCCGCCGAATGCGCCAGCATCGCCGGGTAGTTGTACATGATCTGCGACATCACAAATCCCTTTCCTCAAGCCGTAATCGGGTCAGAAGCCCGGGTAGCTGCTCGCCGCAGCACTGTCAGCGGCCACATACGTGCCCGCGGCATCCCCAAGATTGGCCTGCGCGATATCCAGCAACGAATTCACCTTGGCCGCCGCCGCCACGAACCGGGCATGGGCAGCCTGAAACGCCGCCGCACCATCACCGGCGAAAAACGCCTGCGACGACATCGCCTCCTGCTCGGCCTGACCAATCGTCGAGCGCATCAACCCCGCCTTGGCCCCAAACGCCGACTGCGACGCCACCAACTGCGGAATATGAGCATCCAACATACTCATCCCAGAAATCCTTTCATCCATTGATTACCGTTGCCACACCTACACATTCAGTTGTGGTCCCCCTTCCCCTTCGTCGGCTCGGGACCCCACGTGCCCGGCACCAGCGGCATGGTTGGTCCGTTGCCAAATCCGTTACTGCTCAGGGTGGCTAACCCAGCCGCCGTGGCGATGGTGTCCTTGTCCACGGTGCCGGTGAATCCAAGCGGCCCGGCACCACGATCCGATCCGACCGCCGACGCGACTAATTCCCGATCGGCCTGCGTGCTCCAGTCCGGGTCGACCTCGACGTTCATATCCGCGAATTCATCGGCGTGGTCGTGCATTTCAGACCGTCGCCGCCGCCGCACTCGCGTCTTGCCGCGGGTTCCGGCAGCGACCGCGGCCGCCGCCGGAATCGAACTCGCCGGTGCCTTGGTCTCATCGTGGTCGATCAACGTCGGCCCGGGACCGTCATCGGGATCGATGCCACCCACCATGTACCCGAACCCGGCGGTGGCGGGCGTGGGCGCTGAGGCACCGGCAGCGGCCCCGGCCGTGGGCGTCGACCCGGTGGCCGTTGCCGCGGTGGCACCGGGCGAAGCCACGCCGGCCGCGGGCATCGGCGAATTCTGTCCGGGCGAGATGCCGGCAGCCCCGACCACTGCGGGTAGGTCGGCAGGGGCGGCCAGCGTCGACGCGGCGTAAAGAGCGAGTCCGATGATGAGCGGGAGAAAGGCCGGGGAACTGAGCAGCACCGACCAGAAGGTCGTTCCGAATGGAATGAAGAATGCCTCGTACGCGATGAAGAACAACAGTGGGAACCACTGGCTCGGGTTGGCGAGGATCGAGCTGAGCGTCCCGGACGGGTCCTGAAAGAGCTGTACTAGCTGATTGAAAATATCGGTCAGGAAGTTTCCCGACGACGGCGGGTTGACTGCCGCTGCCGCGTTGTTGGTCTTGAGCACCGGCGGCGCTGCCGCGGTGCGCGGCGACGACGCCAACGCCGACCCGGACACCCCTTGGTAGGTGGCCATCGTGGTGGCCGCCTGGATCCACATCCGGGCATAGTCAGCCTCGTTGAGCGCGATCGGAATCGTATTGATACCGAAGAAGTTCGTCGCGATCAGCACGCCGTGGATGACGTGGTTGGTGGCCAGCTCCGGAATGGTCGGCATCGCGGCCAGCGCAGCGGTGTAGGCGGCAGCGGCGACCTCGTGCTGAGCCGCCGCGCCGGCGCTGTTCGCGCTGGCCTCTGTCAGCCATGCCAGGTAGGGCACGTGTGCGCTCACGTATTCCTCGGCGCTCGGACCTTCCCATGCGCCTGCCTGTACCGCGCCCAGTAGTGAGGTGAGTTCGCTTGCTGCCGAGGCATATTCAGTGCTCAGCGAGGTCCAAGCCCCAGCGGCCGCCAAAAGCGACCCGGGTCCAGGACCGCTGCTGAGGAGCACTGAATGCACCTCCGGCGGCGAAGCCATCCACACCGGCGCGGTCATCGTCAGTGGCCGGCCAAGTATGTCGCCGCGGCAGCCGCGTCACCGGCTGCGTAACTCACGCCAGACTCACCGACACCGACTCCGGCGCGGCCCAGTTCTTCCACACCTTCGGCGGCCACCGCGGCGTGCTCGCTGCCCTGTGCGCTGAAGCCGGCCGCCGTCTGCAGCGAGACCGGGTCGGCCGCAGACGGAACCACGGCAGTGATCGCCGGTGCCGCACCCGCATGCGCGGCAGCCAACCGGGCGGTGATCGATTCAACCGCGGCGCTGGCTGCGGCGAGACCTTCCGGAACAACTCGCAGTGTCATGACACATACTCCTTTCGATGAAAATCACCGGCCATCAGCGGCCACACTCTCCTCGACAAGTGGATTGACCAACTGCACATACGTCGGGATATCGCTGTCGGTCAGCAGAATTGCGCGACCCGGTGGCAGCCGGTCGAATCGCTGACCGCGAATCTTGCCGCCGTCGGTCGGATTACCTGACAGCATCAGCGTGGTCGCTTGCAGGTCGTTGAACCGCCGCAGGAGAGGGCTGGTCATCAGGGCGTGCGCGGCGCCGGTTGCGCGCGCTGTGACGATGACCCGCAGGCCCAGATCGCCGGCCTGCGATAGTAATCCGATCAGCGGAGTCCAAGGCCGCTGTCCCACATAGGGTCCCGTCATTGCCGGCGTGTCCGGTATCTGGTCGACGTCGTCGATGATCAGGTAGTGGGTGTGGCCCTCGTATGACCAGCCGGTCAGCTGCGCGGCGGTGAGACCGGCCGGCGGCCGGCGCTTTTCGATGAGCGCCGACAGCCCGAGCATCGCCGGGGTCACCCGGTCGATGTTTGCGGTGTACTCGTTGTCGGGGAACAGCGGCTCGTCGACCAGATGCAGCCGCCGATCCAGCACGGTGAACGCCACACGATCCGGCGTCGAGTTATCCCGGATGGTGCGAATGATGTGCCGCAACAGCGTGGTCTTACCGGTCCTGGTGTCACCCAGCACCAGCAGCAGTGGGTTCTGGGCGAAGTCGAGTTGGACTGCGGCCAAGTCTTCTTCGCGCTGGCCGATCACGATCCGGTCGTTACCGCCGTACACCGGTTCGAGCGCGGCCGGCTCCAGGTTCGTCGGCAGCAGGCGCACCGGCGGGGCGGTGATTCCGGCGTGACGGTCGTTGATGACGGCAATCTGATCCGACTGCGGCGCCGCGAACAAGAAATGCTCGGCGGCCATGGTCAGACCACGCCCCGGTTGGTCGGCGGGCACACTCTCGGCCGGACGATGCAGTGCGCCGACCATCCGGACATTGCTGTCGCGCGCGTCGTGCAACTTGAGCTCCAGGCGCATCCCAAGCCCGTCCCGCATCGCCAGCGGCACCTCGAGCCAGCTGGGGGTGGTGGCGACGACGTGAATGCCGTAGGCCAATCCGACGTTCACCAGCTCGGTCACCTTGCTCAGCAACGGGTTCCGGGTGTTGAACTGGTCGGTGTTGTCGCGGCTGAAGGCGTACAGATTGTCTATCACCAAGAAGACCTGGCCCAGGCCGTCATCCGGGCCTTGCTTGTCCCGGAACACTTCTCGCTCCTGCCGTGATCGCAGCAGTTGCTCGAGCTCGCCGAAGGTGCGACGGATGCGCTCGGGTTCCAGCGATGACGCGACGCTGCCGACATGCGCCAAGTCCTCCAGCGCGCGCAGCTGGCCGCCGCCGTAGTCCAGGCAGTAGAAGCTCACCTCGCGCGGCGAGTGCAGGCTCGCCGCCGACAGGATAAATGTCTGCAGGGCGGTCGATTTCCCGGATTTCGCGCCACCGTGAATCAACAGGTTGCCGGCCGAAGACCGCGCGTCGAAGATCAACGGGTCGCGGCGCATCTGGAACGGCCTGTCGATCTCTCCCAGCGGCCAACGCCACTCACCGCGTGGCACCGCCGCACGGGCGAGCGCTGCGCTCAGCGGGATCACCTCGTCGAGCGGCGGCAGCCACAGCTCGGGGGCGCGGGGGCCGAAGCGCGCGAGTTGATCGCCAATGGTGGAGATCAACTTGCGTGACGGCGCGACCGGCTCGTCGTGCCCGTTCTTGGCGATCACCGTGGTCTGGTCCGGTTCGACCCGCCCGGCGGTGAACAGCTTGGGTTCGGGAACTGAATGCACCACAAGCATTTTCGGCGCCTGAGGCGGATCGTAGATGCCGTCGACGTAGGTGCTGCGGAATCGGATCGGAGCGGCGCCGGGCGCGGGCACCAGGAACCCAACGCCTTTGTGCTCTTTGCCAGACTCGATGTGGTACGCGTCCTCCACACCGATGATCGAGCGCGACACCGAGGGGCTGGCCACCTTCAGACCGATCCGGTATGAGGTGTTCTTGTCGATGTCCTTGATCTTGCCCACATCCAATGTCTGTGAAGCGAAAAGGATGTGGATCCGGAATGACCGGCCCTTGCGGGCGACGTAGTCGAACAGCTCCGCGTACTCGGGGTGGTCGGCCAGCATCAGCGTGAATTCGTCGGCGACGACGAACAGCGTCGGGATTGACGGCAGATCATGCCCGGCGGCGATCGCGTTCTCGTATTCGGTCACCGAGTTGAACGCGCTGCCCTGCACCTTGCGGCCGGCCTCGCGCAGCCCGTCGAAGGCCTGCGGGCTGGTGACCTCGTGGATGATGTGCAGGTCGATGAAGAGCAGGTCTGGCTCGCCCTGCTTGCTGCGCACCACGTGGGCGTCCCAGATCTTCTCCGCGAGCGTGCGAGGCGCGCTGCTCATGCGGTTCATCTCCTTAGGTTGCTGATTCGCTAAGTGCCCGTCTCGACTTGCATCTCACGATTTGAGACGGCAGTATCAGTACATGAGCGATACTACCGTCCGTCATCTTCGGCCGCCGACTTGGCTGGCGACTGATCTCAAAGTCTGAGACGGTAATATCAGATTATGGACAACAATAGCGGTGTCGGCGTGCTCGACAAGGCCGTTTCCGTGCTCGCCGCCGTGGAGAGCGGGCCCGCCACGCTCGCGCAGCTCGTCGCCGCGACGGGGCTCGCGCGCCCCACCACGCACCGTATCGCGGTCGCGCTTGAGCATCACCGGCTGCTGGCCAGGGACGTGCAGGGCCGGTTCATCCTCGGACCGCGGGTCGCCGAGCTGGCCTCGGCGGCCGGCGAGGACCGGCTGCTCGCGGTCTCGCAGCCCGTCTTGATTCAGCTGCGGGACGTCACCGGGGAAAGCGCGCAGCTGTACCGCCGGCAGGCAGACGTCCGGGTCTGCGTGGCCGCCGCCGAGCGGGCGAGCGGGCTGCGGGACACCGTGCCGGTCGGCACCGCGCTGCCGATGACCGCTGGGTCCGCGGCCCAGGTCCTGCTGGCCTGGGAGGAAG
>Ga0209005_1000028_pt1 | contig 12243 bp, 5 predicted proteins | sample TexAe_RefH0_O2_FD_187952 | JGI IMG/M metagenome (GOLD analysis project Ga0209005, IMG submission 187952) | Forest soil microbial communities from Davy Crockett National Forest, Groveton, Texas, USA - Texas A ecozone_RefH0_O2 (SPAdes) (version 2) | ecosystem: Environmental > Terrestrial > Soil >... | reverse complement strand
TTAAATCAACTGATAAGTGCTATACTTATTATAATTTTTAAAAAAAAAAGATTTCGAAATTTTTCTTTTTTATTATCTTCAATAGAATTATTTTCATCAATCAAAAAACTTATATCATATAAATTATTGAAAACGCAATTAATTAAAAAAAACATTTGCTTTAATATTAATATAAATCTTATAAATTTTTTCATTTATTTATTTTATTTTATTTTATTTTATTTTTTTTTTTTTTTTTTAAAAAAAACAAAAGAAGAAAATTATTATTTATACTATCACTTTAATTTCATTTTTTTTTAAATATAAAAATATTAAAAAAAATAATATATAAAAATTAAAAAAAATATAGAATATTAGTTTATTATAGCTATATGTATTACTACAATTGCACTTAAAAACTAACGATATTATTATCTATAATCTTCTTAAAAAAATTAATCTTAAGAATTTCTTCCTACTTAAATGTATTCAGTAGTTAGATAAAATGAATGTAGCTTCTTGATATGCTTTTGATCAAACAACCAATAAACAATTGATTCATGGGGCATTTACTTTATAACAAATAAGATTTAAAAAAAAAGTAAAAATCAAATACTCTCTCACTCATGCATTCTTCTCATACTAGCTCCCCTTCCTTTCAATTTTCCACGCCCATAGTAGATAGGGACCAAACTGTCTCACGACGTTCTAAACCCAGCTCACGTACCTTTTTAAACGTCGAACAGACGTACCCTTGGTTCTACCTACGTAACCAGGATAAGATGAGCCGACATCGAGGTGCCAAACGGTTCCGGCAATAAGGACTCTTGGGAACCATTAGCCTGTTATCCCTAGCGTAACTTTTATCCGTTAAGCAATAGCCATTTTTTTTTGTACTATTGGATCAATATAGCCGACTTACGTCCCTGTAAAAAATGTCTTTTAAACAGTCAAACTAATATAAAGTATTTTCCTTATAAATAATCTTTTGCACGCCTCCGTTACTCTTTAGGAGGCCACCGCCCCAGTGAAACTACCCACCATACATTTTCTTTTATTAAATTAGTTTAAAATACTCAAAAAAATATTATCTCACCTTTGCCTAACTTTTTAACTAACGCTAAGAGTTCATAAGCTCCATAATCTATGCTGCATATTTAAATATTTTAAATCAATGTAAAGTTATAGTAAAGCTGCATAGGGTCTTTCCGTCCCACTATAGGTAATCCGTATCTTCACGGATATTACAAATTCACTAGAATAAAGCCTGAGACAGTAAAGCAGTCGTTACTCCATTCATGCATGTCAACAATTAATTGACTAGGGATTTCGCTACCTTAAGACAGTCAAGGTTACTGCCGCCGTTTACTTGAGCTTATTTCAATAAATTTTATTAAATAAAATTTATTAATTTTTACTTTCAAGCACTGGGCAGGAGTCAGACAATATACTTCATATTTCTATTTTGCATTGTCTTGTGTTTTTATTAAACAGTCGCCACTTCCGATTCTGTGCCACTTCAATTCAGTCTCTACGTAAATAGATTTTATAAAAATCTAATTCACTATACAAAAAAGAAGTATCCTTTCTCCCGAAGTTACAGGATCAATTTGCCGAGTTCCTTAGACTTTATTTTTCTATACGCTTTTGTATTCTCTACTTAACTACCTGAGTCGGATATAAGTACGGTTTTATTTTTTTTTTAGTTTTTTCTCGAATAATATTAATTAAATTACTTAAATCTATTAAATTAATCTAATTAAATAAATTATTGTCACTATTTTTAATAAAATTCTATAATATAAAATAGATACCCATTAATTAAACGGTTTTAACCTTAATCTTAGGGACCGACTAAATCATCGCTATACATTCTCAAACGATGCAAACCTTAGTTTTACAGCGTTAATGATTCATTATAAAAATTACATTAATTCATGTTACTAATTCCAACATTCTTACTTTTGATATCTCCAATAAATTTTACAATTTATCTTCTAATTTAAGATATACAAAACATTCTGCTACCATTTTTAATTAATTCATAGCTTCGGTAAAATATTTAGAGTCCTTAAAATTTTTGGTTTTATATTATAATATAAAGGTGAGCTTTTACGCTTTCTTTAAAAGATGGCTGCCTCTAAGCAAACTTTCCTTTAATTTTTTTTTAATAAAACCTTTTCACTTAATATTTATTTATGGACCTTAGCTTATGATCTGGGCTGTTTCCCTTTTGACATATAGCCTTCTAGTCATATGTCTGTTTGTTTTTTTTTAATTATATTTCATTAATAGTTTTACTGGGTTCAAAGAAATTAGAAAACCTCCCCTAGACCAATGAGTACTTTACCTAAATTAATTACAAAAAACACGCTACCTTAATAGCTTTCGCAGAAAACCAGCTATCACCAAAATCGGTTAGCTTTTCACTCCCAATCGCAAGTCATCCCAGTTTAATGCAACAAACACGGGTTCGGCCCTCCTTTAATTTATAAAATTAAAATCAGCCTGCTCACGATTAAATCCTCTGGTTTCGGGTTTAAATTACATAACTTATTTGCTATATTTCAAACTTGATTTTTCTATGCCTACTTTTTAACATTAAGCTTGCTATATAATTTAACTAGTTGGACCCTTGTGCAAAAGGTACATTATAACTTCAAAAAGCTTTAATCGCTTGTAAGTTTAAGATTTCAGCTTTTTTTTCAACTTTCACTTTCATTACTATTACACTATCGGTTATTAATACATATCTTTTTTTTGTAATAATTTTTACAATATTCAAATATTTATTTACATTAAATATTTTACTATATATATAAATAAAAATTTTAATAAAGGGCTTTTACCTTCTTTGGTATTATATATACTTATATATAACATATTTAAAAAATTTTATATTTACTATTATCATGTTCCCTCACCAGTACTTACGATTTTTAACTTCTTCCTACAACTACTTAGATGTTTCAGTTCATTGCGTTTTTTAATTAAAAAAAAATATATTTTTTTTTTAATTTTTTATTTATATAAAGAGTTTTCTATTATAGGGAATCAACCTTTTATTATAATTTATTCACTAAAGATTGCATTTCGTTAATGATTTAACGCCCTTTGTATTAATACCAAGTCATCCATCTTAAACTTTTTTTCTTTTTTTAATTTAATCTATATGTTTCATTTAAATAGATATATTTATAAAATTTTTTCTTTTCTTTTTCTTTTTTCAATTTAAAAATTTTCTTCTTAAGGATTTCACCACTTTTTTATTTAAGATGAAGTTTCCTCTTCAATTTCTTCAATTTGATTATTTTCTTTTAAAGAATTTAAAAGTTCATCTACTTCCTTAATTTCTTCTTCTTTTAATAATTCATCAAAAAAATTTATTATTGTTTTATCCATTAATAAAAGATAATTAAAAAAAGACTCTGCTGCTTCAGGTCCGTATCCTTCCTCTATTAGTTTTATACTTATTCAAGAATAAAATGAATATCTTATAATAGTTAGAGAATAAATTAAAAAAAATCATTGTTTTTTTTTTTTTATATCATTATCATTATCATTATTATCAATTAATATCATATCAAAAAAATTTATATTAAAAAATATTTTACTAAAATTTAATAACCTTAAAATTAACAAAATATACTTAGAATATTTAAAAAAAAATAAAATTATATTTTTCAATTTAATAAACAACAATTTCATATATTTATTATTTTTTAATTATATTTTGTATTTTTTTATATATTGTATTAAATTAAAAATAAAATAAAAAAATAATAATATTATATATACATATATTCATTTAAAATCCTCATATAATAAAAAAAAAATAAATATATAAAAAATAAATAGAAAAAATGAATTTTTTATTTTTATTTTTTTTTTTTTTAAAAATAAAAAATTCATTTTTTCTATTATACTTATTTTTATTTTTAAATTAAAAAATTTATAATAAAAATATATTTTTATTATAAATTTTTTAATTTTACTTAAAAATAAAAATAAATTAAAATTATAAATTAAAAAAACAGATAAAGTGTAATTTACTATTTGTTTTTTTATTCATTTATTTTTATTTTTAAATCTAAAATTATATATATATATAATATAATTTTTTTTTTCTTTTATTTTTCGATAAAAAATATGCATATATACAAATATTCATCCAACATACATTTTCCTTTTATAGTAAAATTTTAAAAATTGATTAGTATAATAATTATTTTTATTTATTTTTTTTTTTTTTTCATAAATATAATTATAAGTATTATTTTTTTTTTGTTTTAATTGTAAAAAATATTCTTTTTTTAAATATTTATATAACAAAAATAAATAAAAATAATAACTATTAAAAATAAATATTAGAAAATATTCAAGAATATATAATATACTAATTAAAGCAAAAAATAATTTTTGAAAAAATTTGACTGAATTTTTAAAAAAGTTATAATTTATTAATATGAGTAAAAATAGTATTTTCATTTTTTTATTTTTTTATTTTTTTATTTATAATATACTTATTATTATATGTATAAGATTTATTACGTAATTTTAAACCTAAAAAAATTATAAAATATTTTCAATAAAAAAATAAAAAACTCATTCTATTTTTATCAATATTATTAAAAGGTTCATATAAATTACTTCTTTTTTTTCTTTTTTTTCTTTTATATAATTTTTTACTTTTAAATCTAAACATATACGATATTTTATATTTTTTTATTTTTTTATCCTTATATAATTTTTTATTAATATTTTTTATTTTAATTAAATAATGAAGATTTGCAAAATTATTTTTATAAGAATCTATAATTATATTAAATTTATTTAAATAAAAAAAAAAAATAAAATAAAAAAAAGATTTAAAATTTTTTGATACTTGTTTTTTTTTTATTTTACTTCTTTTTTTTACTTTAATACGTTTAAATTTTTTTTGAATTCCTTTTAATCTAATAAAATTATTTAAAAAAGATTTAAATAAAGTAACACCTTCTATTTTTTCTACAAAATGTGATCTCTTATATTTTATTTTGTATTTATATGATAAATACATATATTTTAATACTTTAAATTTATTATATAATAATACTTTATTTCTATTATAAAAAAAATCAAAATTTAAATTATTATCTATATCTTCACTTTTTTTTAATAACTTAAAATTATAACTACGTCCAAAAAAAAAATTTAAACCTTTTTTTATTTCAGTAAAATAATTTAAAAAATTAGGTATTTTTATTTTTTTTAAATTAATCCTATATTTTATTTTTTTTTTTAATTTAATTAAATTTTTTAATCATTTTATTAATGTCTGAAATCTAGTTATATTACGGTTGAAATAATATCAAATTAACACTTTTTTATATTTACATTGAATAATATAATATGATATTATATTATTCATAAAGCCAATAGAATCTAAAGAATCATCATTTGACCCTATAGGAATATTATACAAATAAGTTTTTACATTTGTATCGACTAATGCAATTGTTGGTATTTTTATACTAGAAGCCTCTTTTGAAACAATAAATGAAGTTTTTATATTTGAAATAAAAATTGCACGTGGTCATGTGAATCTTGTTAAAAATCATTTATCATAAATATCTTTTACTTTATTAATTTCAATAAATTCTTTTTTTATTAAATATTTACGAAATGCTTTTGTTATTATATAATAATTAGAAATAAGACCTCGAATTCATCGTCTTGTTAAATAAAACTCACCAGCTTTTAAAGCATTATTTTTTATAATATTTTCCTTAGTTAAATCAAAATTAATAAATCATAAAGGTAAACCTACATTTACTATTTGTTTTATTAAAACATAAGATAATTTTAACATTTTAATTGTATTAAATAAATTTAAAATTGTAATTTTTCCTCTTAGACTAAAAATTAATCACGATGATAGTAATATACTATTTAATATACTATGCCCTATAAATACCTTATAATAACTTAATTGTACAACTGATATATATAATAAATGCATTTTTTTTAAGTTACAAAACTGCTTGCTTTATAAAAATCCATAGGTATAGGATTTATTATATCTTTTTTTTTTGGTATATTTAAACAAATAATAAAGAAAAAACAAATAGATATATACATATATTTTGGAAAAAAAAATAAAAAAGCTTTTTTTTTTAATCTTTTATAAAATTCTCAATAAATATAACTTTTTTCTCAAATTCTAAATGTAACAAGATCAAAAATTTGTATAGCGAAAAATATATAAGGTCTAAAAATTTTATTTACTGCTATATTATTATATTTTATATAACTTATACTTTCGAACATATTTGGTATAAATGAAGCTCTATAAATAAATGAAGGTAATTTACATTCCATAAAATTTACAAAATTACGTTCAAAAACACCATATTTTTTTTTTGCTTTTTTTACTATTTTTTTTAATTGTTTTAAAGTATACATAATATAAAAATTTTTTGCTAATCTCAAATCCGAAAATTCTTTTTTATAATTATATCTTTTTCTTTTAATATAAATATCCCTAACCTCATATATAAAATATTTTTTTTTTCATCAATCAAAATTTACTTTTCTTTTTTTTTTATTAAAAAAAAATAAACAAATTTTATTACCTTTTTTAGATGGTTTTAATTTAAAAACTACTTTCATTAAATTTCAAAAATTTTTAATTTTATAAAGAAATTTGCTATTTAAACGATTACCAAATTTACTATCTTGTTTCTTATATTTAATTTTATTTAAATTACGTCTTTTTGCTTGCTTATACATTTTATATTTTTTTATTAAATTTTTATAATTAAATTTTCTTCATTCTTTTTCTATAAAAAAAGAATTTCTAACAACACCTCAAATATCTAATTTAAATTTTTTATAACTTACAAATTTTTCTTTAATAAATAAACCCATTTTTTTTTTATTTTTTTTTAGATTCAAACATCATTTTAAATAATTCATGATTATCACCTTCTTCATGTATAATTGATAATATTTCTTGTTTACTTTTTTTAGTCATAATATTAAATATTTCTTTATTTTTTATTTTTAACTCTTCAATTTCTTCTGCTGTTAATTGTATATCTAATCTATGTAAAATATCTTCAAAAGTATTATATTTATAAATATATATACCTTCTTTATTCAAAGCATAATTAGGATCTTCTATTATTTCAAAAAAATCAAAATCAAAACCTTTTGTATAACATAAATTATTTATTTTAATTAATTCACCTAATACTAATCTATTGCTACCTGTTGTGTACTCAAAAATAAATAAAAATTCTTGTATATGTGTATCTATTGCAAATATGATATAATTCATTATATTATTATAACACTGTATAGGGGTTTCAGTATCCTTTTTTTCTCTCTTTAGGATTTAACTACTTTTTAATAAATTAATTAATTTTAATTTATTGATTAATTTTAATTTAGTTAATTTATATATATAATAAATTAAAATTAATCAATAAATTAAAATTAATCAATAAAAATAATAAGTTTTTATTATAGTATTAAAATAATAATTTTTATATGAAAATAAATATTGTATAATATTTATTTTCGAAAATCAAATATAATAAGAACCTATAGGTGATAGTCTATAATATAATTTTCTATATCTTATATAATTTGTACCAAAATGGCTTTTTTTAGGCCTTTTTTTACTTAAAAAAGCATGTGCAGGATCTTTTCATCTTTTACTTCTATATAATTCTTTAAAAAAAGATCTTCCTATATATTTATTAAATTTAACATATAACCTTATATTATCAAAAAAAGATCTTATAAAATAAAATATACGACGTTTTGTTTTAATATATAATTTTAAATGATATTTAATAAAAATATATTGAATAAAAAAAAAAGGTATTAATATAATTCAATAAAGAAAAATAAAATTAAAAGAAAAATTATCAGTTAATTTTTGATATTTAAATATATATTTTTCCTTTTTTATATCAAATTCAGAATAAGTTATAAAATCATTAAAAATTTTTATTAAAGGTATATTTTTAAATAAAAAAAATTTCATATATTCTTTTATATAATTATGAAATTTTTTTACACTAATAAATTTTGTAATAAATAAATTTTTTTTATATATAGGTTTATTTTTATTAAAAGAATCAAAACTTGAATTATCAAAATATTTTTTATAATTTAAAAATTTTTTAAATCAAAAATTTTTATTTATAAAAAATATTTTCATTAAATTTATATTTTTAAAAATAAATTTTTTATAAATAAATAAATTTTTTTTATTTATAAATTTTAATTTATTAAAAATATTTTCATTTTTTTTTTGTTTTAATTTTAAATTAAAATTTAATTTATTATATTTTTTATTAATAAAAAATATTTTAAAATATTTTTTATTAATAAAAAATATAATAAAAAAAAATAATATATATATTATATATGTTATAAATAATATAGAATTAAATTTAAATACTTTTTTTTTAAAAAAAGGTATAATACTCATTATAATTGAAAAAAAAGTATTTAAATTTAATTTTATATCAGAAAAAATTATCATTTTTACATTTAATAAATATAAATTATGAAAAACAAAAAAATTACTTGAACGATTTCTTAAAAAAAATCAATTTCTTTTTAAATTCGTACCCAATAAAGAATATAAAGGTATACGTCTTTTTCTTTTTCTAATTAATTTTTGTTTTTTAAAAAAATAATAATTAGATTTAAAATATAACATTTTAATTTTAATATTTTGTATATAACTTATAAAATATTTTAAAATTTCTTGTATATTTAATTTAAAATATAATAATATTTTTAAATCTAAAAATATTTTAAAAATATTTTGTATATTTAATCAAATATAATAATAATAATTAAAAATTACTAATTTAAATATAATTTTTAATGTACTAAAATTATAATTAATATAAATTAAATATAAATAATTATTAAAAATTATTTTTAGATATCAGATAAAAATATTTTTAATTTTTTCAAAAAATAAAAAATTAAAAATATTTTTATCCAAATAAAATAAATAATTTTTAATAATAAAATGTATATAATTATTATTTCAATATTTAATAAAAAAATATTTACATTTTTGAATATATAATCAACTAAAAAATAAAAATGAAAAATTTAATCTATAATTTAATCAAAAATATATATAATTTTCTTTTATAAAATATTTATTTAATAAGTTTTTTATAAAAATTTTAATATAAGAATCAAAAATAAATCAAAATGGAATTAAATCAACACGATTTCTTACTCAATATTTTTTACGTAAAAAACGTAAATATCGACGTTTTACATAACGTATGTATGTTTCATGAGTTTGATAAATAAAATAACGTATTTTTAAATATAAACTTTTATACCAATTTTCAAAATAATGTTTTAATAATAATGTTATTTTATAATTTTTATTTTCTCATATGTAACGATATCTTACTAATTTTATTAAAAAATTATTATAATAATTTTTTAATAAAGGTATAAAAAGTCTAAAAATATCTAATTCATTTAAATAAAAAAATAAAAAATTACCATAATTATAACAATAATAAAATGTAAAATTTAACAAATTTACATTAATATAAGAATTTTTATTATTTGTTAAATAATATGCTCATTCTTCTTTTATATCTATAATATTTAATAATATATTAAAAATAAAACTATAATATATTATATTATAATTTATTTTTTGATAATAATAATAATAGTAATAAATATTACTTAATTTTATATTTTTTGAAATATTATTTTGTTTAAAAAATAAAAAAGAATAAGGTGAATGTCATAATAAATGTTTTAAATGAAATTTTATAGAAAATGTATTTAAATATGCAAAAATTCGTAAACCTTTATTTCTTTTATTGTTATAAAAAAAAAACTTTTTTAAATTTTTAATTTTACGTAAAACTTTAATTTTATAACTCCTTATTTTAATATTATATTTATTATTATATTTATTTATTTTATTATATTCAATAAAATATTTATTAAATTTTTTATGGAATAAATTAATAATATACATAAATCTTTCTTTATTTCCATATTCTTGTGTTCCATGTGGATGTAATAATTCTTTAAAATGTCAACGTAATTGTGTATTATAAAATTCAGTTTCAGTTAAATTCTCTTGATCATTTTCAGAATCAGGGGTTATACCTTTTAGTGTATTTAGAGTTTCTAAACTTATTGAACTACTTTCATTTTTTAAATTTTCTAATAATTTAAAAAATGAAAAATCATTATTTATTTTTAATTTTCTATATAATGTATAATAATGTAAAAAAGAAATAATACGTAATAAATAAACACGCATATGATAATAATCTTTTTTTCAACGTTTAATAAAAAATAAAGTAAAATTATTATTTTTTTTTAAAATTTTATATTTATTTATTTTTACATAATCAAAAAAACTTCAAAAATCTAATTTTTTATCATTTAAACGTTTTAAAAAAAATACTTTATCCCAATATTTATATTTTAATAATTGATTACCATATACTGTATCTATTTTACTTAAAAGTCTATGTGATAATTTATTATAATGACGTAATTTACTTCTATCAAAAAAATAAAATTTTTTAAAAATTTTAATACTTGTACCTATTAAATTAGAATAATCTTTTATAACAATTTGGTAAAATTTATTTTTATTTTTATTTATTCGATATGGATATTTTTTATAAATATAACGAGTTTTAAAAAAAACATTTCTTAAACAACCCTTCTTTGCTAATGTTCTATAAACAACATATTGATGCATTTCATCAGTATGACTCATACTGATATAATCATTTAAATTACTATCATCTGAAATTAAAGGTGGTACTCGTTTTAAACGCATTTCTGTAATTAATAAAGATGGTAAATTATTTTTTCAAATCAAATTTTCTTGAGATCCTATAAATTTTCTATAATATTTTTTAAAAAAATATGTTCTATTTTGTAAACTAAAGCTATTTTCCATTTTTGAATTTATAATATAATTTTTTAATAAACTAATTGCTTTTTCAAATTTTTTTATTTTAATAAAATATTCTTCAAATATAAAATTTAATTTTTTAATTTCTTTAATTTTATATTTTTCTAAAAATTCTATATTAAATTCTTTATATATATATTTAAAAGGTATATGTTTTAATTTTATATAATGAGAGATAAAAAAATAAGAATGTTTTTTACTAGCATGTCGTTTTTTAAAATATATATATCATGCTTGTTTTTTTTGAAATTGAGCTTTAATTTCTTTATTATATGGTAGTCTTTTTAATTGATGTAAATTCTCCCAAAAACCCATATTATTTGAAATCTCAGTTTTTGTATTTTCAAAATATCTTCCACTATTAAAAATAGGAAGTCTACTTCCTTTTAATTTTTCTTTTTTTACAGCTTTATATCAATCTTTTCCTTTATAAATATCACGCATTAATCAATTTAACATTCTTTTATATTTTTTCCATTTTCTAATATATTGTGCTCCATGATGTTTATTTCATTTTTCAAAAATATTATTTAATAATATTGTATCTTTATTTAAATGATTAACATTAATATTTTCATTAATATTTAGATTAATATTTAGATTAGAATTAAATTTAAAATTATATTTATTTAATTTTAAATTTAATTCTTTAATAATTTCATTAATAATAAAATTATTTTGAATATTAAGATCTATAAAAACATTATGTAATTGAACAATTTTAAAATAATTACGTAAATCAATTCATTCAAAATTTAAAAAATGAAAATTTTCTTTTATATTATATAAAGGAAAATATAATATATAATGTTTATATAATATAATTAAAAAATAACTTATTATTCAATAAAAATAAGATAAAAAAAATAAAATTATTATACATTTTATTAAATAATTATATTTATTTATAAATAAATATATATTATTTAATAAAATGTATAATAAATATATGTTTATTCTAATTATATTATAAATTATATTAAAAAATAACATAATAATAAATATATATATTATTATTATGTTATTTTTTAATATATTATAAAAATTTGTTATTTTATTATTATATATATTTTTTAAAATTTTAATAAACAGTTTATTTATATATATATTTTTTTTTAAAAATTTATTATAAATATTTAATATTCATATTAATAGTAAAAATACTTTATTTTTTATAAAAAATAAAGTATTTTTACTATTAATAAAAAAATTTGTTTGAATTATAAAAAAAATATAAAAATCAATTTTTGTAAATAATTTTAAAAATTTATTTC
>Ga0209005_1000025_pt1 | contig 12749 bp, 34 predicted proteins | sample TexAe_RefH0_O2_FD_187952 | JGI IMG/M metagenome (GOLD analysis project Ga0209005, IMG submission 187952) | Forest soil microbial communities from Davy Crockett National Forest, Groveton, Texas, USA - Texas A ecozone_RefH0_O2 (SPAdes) (version 2) | ecosystem: Environmental > Terrestrial > Soil >... | reverse complement strand
TTTCCTTTGCCAGCATTGATATTCTGTCATCCAAGGAGAGGACCCTAAAATAGCCGGACAGTCTGTAGCCGTAATGACTGTCTTTCTCCAAGACAGCCATTCTTGAGTCCCTTGTTCTAATTCAATAATTTTCATCTTCTCTCCTTGGAGCGTTTATTTCTATTTCAGAAAATAAAAAAGTACCGAAAGTGTTTAACAACCATTCTTTACCATCCCAAATAATTTTTGGATTCAAGTCTATAGTTCCATAGGTATTTCCTAATGAAATACTACAACCGCAATATTTCCCATATCTTATGGGATGGTGCTGGGACTGAACTTGTACAGGTCCTTTTATTAAAAATAATTCAACAACTGCAAATTCTTGAATTAGCACAGGCAACACATATATTTTATTGTCTGATACCACATTCACGTATTCATTGGTTAGATTTTTAAATTTTTCTGGATCAAATCTCATTTTCTATACTCCACAATTTTAATTCGTTACAATAATAAATATAATTTTCCCCTTCTCTCCTTGGAGCGTTTATTTCTATTTCAGAAAAAAAATAATTCTCGGCTCCTATAACTAATAACTGATGTTGCATTTGATCTAAATAATGTTGAGGCATACTACCTTTAACAGCCATGTTATGAAGGTTATAGACATCAAATTTGATTTCAATTCTCATTTTCTATACTCCACAATTTTAATTCGTTACAATAATAAATATAATTTTCCCCCATTATGCCACCGCCATTTCTTTTTCTTGATCTCTTAGATACTTAATTTTAGCATTGAGAGAAACCATACACTTCTCAAAACAACTCTTAGGAATATCTTGTATTGATTCCACGCTAAAGCTTTTCTTAATCCATTCACGAAAGGATTTTTTGCTTTCCTCATCAAGACTATTAATTAGCGTTGTTATAGCAATAATCTCGGGTTTGCCTACTTTTTCTTGTGTTACTTTCTTTTCTTGTTGAACAACAGCAGGTGGCTGCTTTTGGTTGTTTTCTTGATTCTTTCCTCGTCCTACAGATGTTTCACCGTCATCGTCATCATCACAAACCACACCAACTAAAGCAGATAATGAATATCTTCTAAGATATGTAATAGCAGCGCCAACTCCTTGGCTATCGTTTTTAGCTGGATTTAATGGAAGATATGACTTTACCCATTGTCCGGAAGTGTGAGCCAATGTAGTTACCATGATAATTTGATTTCTTTCAGCGTTTAACTCTGTTGTTTGCATGACACAAAGGCCATATTTACTCAAAACAGGACGTGCCACGTCCCATACACTGCCTAGATCTGCATAAGAGCTTTTATAAAACGGATTAATCTTGTCTTTAATAGCTGCCTGCATTTCTCCTTGAGCTTTTGATAAAGCGGCAGCAAGTTCATTGATTAGTTCTGATTGTGACATATTTTACTTCCTTTAAATTAAGTTTTTGATAGTATTGGCGTTAGGGTGTTTTGTTGGTTGTTGTTAGTGAGGGAAATTTCCCTCACTTTCTCTTGTTTTAATAGCTGGTACATAAACAATAATTACATCCGCTGCAATCATAGCATTTATCATAACATGCTGATTCTTCCAACTCATGTTCGTTATCTGTATCAACTTCTTCTAATTCAATACCATGCATCGAAGCTATCTCTGCATGACTCCATTGGCTCCAATATACTGCTGTCATAATTAGAATCCATAAGTGTTCTGGAATTCTGTAAGCTCACTAGCTTTCTTGTGCAGTTCCCAGCTCATTTGCTCTAATAATTGAGAACCATAAGAACTGTAGTTTTTTGGATCGTTGCAGTATTTGTCTAATGCTTGGGATGTAGCGGCCATATTGGCGATGGCTTCGCTTATAACTTTGTTTTCCATATCCTATTCCTTTGTTGATTTGTATAGCACTTATGCGCTATACTTCCAAAAGTAACGGAATTCTGAATTTTTGTACACAAAAAAAAATAAATTAGGTGAAATAATGAATAAATTTGCAAAATGGATGAGGGCTCATCATAAAAAGCAGCGTGGCGTAGCTGAAACACTTGGTATAAGTCCGACAAATCTCCATGATATTCTAAAGAAAAATCAAATGCCTAGCCTTAAAACAGCTTATAAAATTGAAAAATATACAGATCATGAAATCACACTATATGATTGGATTGATGAAGAAAATGAAATGCAAGATTTGCATGATGCTAAAAAGAAAAAATAATCCAACCTTATTTCTCTAATAGATAAACCATTCCAAACAAATTTATGGAAAAAGAAAGATGTCTAAAACAAATATATCTTGAAAATAATATTTTACAAATATTATGGAAAAGGATCGCCTAACGCCAATTAGGCGAACCTAAGGAATAAGGTACTATCAAAAACACCAACTTAACCTCGAGGTTTACAATCACCTTCTAATAGTAATTTTTAAAAAATCGAGGAAAGGTAGTATCTTTGTGGATGAGGTTAAGCTTTCTTCGATAAAAAAACAATATTTTTATTGAGGATTATGAAAGATTATAACGATTTCCCACCTTTTAAATACTTTCTACGTGTACTGAAATGCTGTCCTAAATCTGCTTTGGTTTATGCAAGACTTTGGAAGAAAAGAGGCGTCCAGTTAGTTATAAAAACAAATAAAAAAGATATTCTTAAAGATTATCTTGTCACCCCAACTTTATTTCGAAATCTCATGGTTCCTTTAATGTCTTTGAATCTCGTCAACTTCACAGAAAATGACGATAAATTTCAAATCGACATACTAGGACCAAGCCTAAATGATTCCTAGAAATGTTTATTGCTTTAGATGTGATTTTTGTGATAGCGTTTTAAACGACAATGCCTCGATTGACCGTCGAGGCATTTCCAATAAAGCATGGTGTGCTTTCATACATGAGCTATGTGTACTCTGTATGATAGCACTCCATAAATTAGAACGCAATAATTTTATGGAGTCCTATGTCCGAAAGATTCATTAAATTTATTCCATCCGAAGAAGCCATGTTTCTTGTAACCCACAAGAATGCTGCTTATGTTAACGCTTTTAGACTCCTCACAATTATAGCCAAAAATGCACGTAGATACAACGGTCATCCAGATGGTTTGCAAATAGGCGAAACATTCCTCGGAGGACATCAAAATTATGGCATGACAGATCGAAATTATCGGACCGCAAAACAGATTTTAGTTAAGAGGCTGCACATAGAAATTATCGAAACAAACAGAAAACGCAAAAAATCGACGAATGAAGTGACGAATGGAATGACGACCGTCGGGACTAGGGTAAAGCTTTTATCTTCAAACGTTTATGACATAAATATTGAAGAGTACGCCGACCGAAACGACGACCGACGTGACGAATTGACGACGAATAGACGACGAATTGACGACGACATACAAGAAAGAATAAGAAAGAAAAAGAAAGAGATAAGAAATAAACAACCCCATACCCCTTCTTTTTTTTCTGCACCTTCAAAAATCAAATTTCGCGAATTCGTCCATCTCACCCAAATCGAATACGACTCGCTACTCGAAAAAAACGGGCCTGTGTTTTTAAATCTCATGCTTGACGTTCTAGACGCATACAAGGGCAGCTCGGGCAAAAAATACGACTCGGATTTTCACACGATGAAACAAGGTGGATGGGTCGCAAATCGCGTTTTAAAAGACTTACAAGAACAAAAGTTATCCAATGAAAAATCTCTCAAGCCTACTTCAGGAACCAAAATTAGCAGCAATATTCAACCCTCAGACACGAAGTTCCAGCCAAGCAGGATACTGCGAGGAAGCAACGATAACTCTGAAAGATCGCTCGATACCCGGTGCATCAATGAGTGAGAAGCACTTTTTCGAAAATTGTGTTCCGAAAAAGTTTGCTAATACGACTCTTGAACACTGTGACAAGCAACCTGCTAGCTTCATTGACTACGCTAAAGAATGGGCTTTAAAACCCGAATCCGTAGTTTTGATCGGCGATGTTGGTCGCGGTAAAACCCAATTTGCTTTTGCCATGATTCGCGAAATGTTTAGAAAATGCCCTCGCAAAATATGGCCTAGATATTATACAAGCCCTGAAATTGACTCCATTTTACTTAAGGCATCTCGTTCTGAAGATGCTGACAAGTATATTTTAAACAAAATGGGCACCGAAGACCTGCTTTTCATTGATGATTTTGGAAGAGAAACCGATTCTGCAAGGGCTAGCAGGCAATATTTTGAGCTTTTGAATATGCGTTATTCCAATCTACTTCCCACGATTATTTCAACTAATTTGACTTTGCAACAAATTGAAACTCATATGAATAAGGCTATCGCTTCTAGATTTCAAGAATATCAAATCATAGAATTTTGTGGAGTTGACCTAAGGGTTCAAAGGAGAATAGTTTAAGTGAAATTTTTATATAATAATTACAGAAAAAAGGAGGGGTATTTTACAAAAAACATGTTCTTAACTTGTTTAAAACAGATATGTATTTTTTATAGACTATTGAAAAAGGCTTGAAGCTTTTGTAAATATATTGTAACCTAAATTTAGGAGGAAAAAATGAGTGTTTTTAGTTTTGTCAGCCATGAGTTTTACCCCGAAGACCCGTATATCTCAGAAGCATGCACGCTATGCCTTGAAGGCAAATATCGCGTAATTTTCATTCGCAAAAAAAACCAAAACGGCGCCATGTGGTGGGATGAAATCTCCGCAAATGTTAAACAAAATGGAGAAAAAAAATACTTAAGATCTTTCTACTCAGACAGTAACTTCCTTAAAGAAGACATCATGCACTATCTCAACAGTCGCGAATGGGAAAAAAAGGAGGGATTGGCATCAAAAAATGACCAATTGCCGTTTTGAAATACTAAACCGATTCACGGATGGCTTAAATTCTAACAGAAAGGCGCTTAGAAAGCCGAGAAATGGTGTGGGCAATACCAACATAGCCAGTGGGGTAAAAAAAGCGCTAGAAACGCGTTTAACGTTGAAGTCGGAAATTGAGCCTGGAAACGTGAGAATCACACTTCCAATCAAAACCGTCAGCGAATTGAATTGCTCGGATCATTGGAGGACAAAACACAAACGGCATCAACGGCAACAAAAAACCGTGGCGCTTGTGCTAAAACCAATTCGGGATAAAATCCCATTTCCTTGTCACATACACCTGACAAGGTTGGCTCCGAGAAAATTAGACAGGCATGATAATTTGCCAGCATCGCTCAAATATATTCTAGATGCCTGCTGCGCTATAATTTCAGGGGATTTTAGGCCAGGAAGGGCCGATGATGATGAACGCCTTGAGGTAAGCTATGACCAAATTCCAAGCTCTCAATATGGCGTTAAAGTAGAATTTAAGTTTTAAGAAATAATAAACACCCTTTTACTAAAATAATAGGGTGTTTTATTTACTTTCTTTAAAAATTAAATATAAAGGAAAAATATCCATGACTAAGCATATGTGAATCAATGGAGTAGATAAATCTTGCTCAGTTTTTAGAATTCTAGGAATAGGCAAATCTGGATGCAATTTTTTCCATTGATTTAAAGCGATTCGTTTTGTTAATATTTCAATTGCACCAAATGCCCAAAGCATTAAACCGTCATAATCTTCTTTTAAAGATTTTACAAGCCTACAATCTTCATCGCCTTCTTCCTTTATTGCTTCTTGAACTGCCAATCGCAATAACTTCAAAATCAAATTTTTTGAATTTTTATTCATCATAATTTATTTGGTTAATATTTGGAATGCGGCCGGACTCGAACCGACTTAATAACTGCTAAGGTAAAGGAGCCTGAGGTCTTTAAGGCTTTGAGTTAATAAAATCCTATTTCTCGCATTCGAAACCACAGTCTAATTTTTTTCAAATTTTTTGCATAGTATTTTTAATCAATGCATTTACTTCTCTCCATCCTTTATTTGTGTTTTTGATGATAATACATCAAGTGAGCTTTAAATTCAGCGTCTTGCTTTTCCATTCTACCTTTAAACTCAGCATCTTGTTTTTCCATTTTACCCTTAAATTCAGCGTCTTGTCTTTCAAGTCTCCCATGAAAATCCTTCATTTCTTTATCTATGCTATTTAAAATGCTAAGAACGTATCTCATATCGGATCTTGATTCAGATCTATTCCAAAAAAACAACCCAACAGTCGAACCTATAAAAATTATAAATTGTATCCAATCCATATTATCATCCCTTTCTATACCTTTCTTCAATCGCATATATTTTACGATGAAAATCTTTGGATTCTTTCTGAATCTCTTCTTTCCATCCTCGCACTTCTGTTTCAAAAGCTTTCATATCTGATCTTAACCCGCCAATTGAAACTATATTTGATCCGATAATAATCATAATAACTCCTACAGCCATTAAAATAACCCCAACGGCTGATAAAAATTTTCCTATATCCATATTACCCTCCTTTTTTATACCAAAGAAATAGAGCAAAAAGTCCAATACAAAAAATCAAAACATGACTCCATTCCATTTTATAATATCCCATATTTTTTAAGCCCCTGATGCAGCTCTTGACCTTGTTTATTGCTGAGTTCTATTTCAATTAATTGATTAATCATTTCTTTACACTCTTCAATGCAATAAGATACGTTTTTATAACTTGGATTGAACATTTCATATTTTTCATAACCTCCAGGCAACGGAAAAGCTTCATTAATAGCTTTCCATTCTGGACATGTTTTTCTCATATACCCCACAGTAGGAATATAATCTACTGTATGGCTACAATCAAAACCTATCCAGTGCTCCTCGTGTGCTTGATTGAATGTAATTTCGCCATGACAATCAATATCAATCTCTTCTTTTCGATAACAAGGATGTGTATTAGGTATTTGCACATAACCACATAAATAACCGCCAAAATATATCTCTTTGTTTGCAATTGGTTCACGTTTAAGAATTCTATACACAAGTGCGTGATATCCTAAATATTCGAAATCAATGACATCGGGTTCTTCAACCCATTCTCCATATCCCATCCATTTTATTTTTTCTTCACTCGTCCAATGATGTTTCTGTATCTTAATTTTAAAATCTTTATCCATTTTTACCTTTTAGATCTTATCTCCACGACATATATTTCTTTCTAATATCTCCAATCTTTCATGAAGCTCTAAATATTTTTTAGCCAATTCCGCATGACGCGCAAACATACTTTTTCTTACCTTATCTGAACTCTCTTTCACTAACTTAACACTCTCTCTCAAACAGTCTACTTCAGACTTATCATCCATGAAAAAATCTAATTGTATCACCATAAACACCTCCAATTTGTAAATATTATGATTGGGCTTGCTTTTATTTGCAATTCCAATGTAAATATTCAGAAAAACGACTCAACAAAAGGAATCATATGCTCATACCTCTTGGAAAAAGAATCATCCTAAAACCCGTAGAAATTAAAAACAATACTTTAATACTTACTAGCCAAAAACCTTTGCAATACCAAATATTTGCCGTCGGTGACGAAGTTACTAAAGTTAAAGTCAATGATATTATATACTTAGAAAAACATTATGGCGCTGAAATAGAACACGAAAAAGAAAAATTCCTCGTCATAGAAGAAAATTCAATTCTTGCTAAACTTGACTAAATATTTATCTTTAACCTACGGTGTACTTTATGACAGAACTTACAGTTATTCTTAAAGATTCAGATCGCACTTATAGACAGAAATTTCTTATCTATGAGGAATATTCACCCAACACCGAAGACCCTGTTATACTCAACTGCATTAACGAAGCTAAAAAAAACTTCGAGGGCGATCCAGAAAGCATACAAATTAAAATACACTTGGAGGTGCTATAATGGTCACTGGAAGACCAAGAACAACATCATTTTCACCTGATGAAATGATACAATTAGGCAAAGAAATGGTTCACTATGTAACCAAATACAAAAAATCCATTCTACATTTATGCGAATGGTATACCATTGAAAAAGGATTCACTTACAGAGAATGGAAAACCTTTATTCAAAAAGATGAGTTTCTTCCCTATTACGAGCAAGCCCTTAAGATTGTAGGACTTAAGTACGTTGACAAAAACAGCAATGTTCGTGATGGTATATCTCAAAGATGGCAACGCGTTTACTTTCCTGATCTAAAAGAAAGTGAAGATAGAGACGCACATGAAGCTGAAATTAGAAAAGCATCCGCTCTTAAAAATGAAGCTAAAGCTATTGAGCAAGAAAGGCAAAAAGTTTTACAAGAAATACAGAAAAATAAAAGGAGCCCAAGATAATGGCTAAAGAAAAATGGATAAAAGAAGCTGTTAGAAAGCCTGGAGCTTTAAGAGAAAATATGCATATGAAAAAAGGTGAAAAGATTCCTGAGGCTAAGCTGAAAAAAGCTGAGCATAGCAAGAATCCAAAGACTGCTAAAAGAGCGCGTTTAGCTGAAACACTTAAAAAAATGCATGACTAGACCACCAATGTAAGACAGTCTTACATTAAAGAACAACAACCAATGCATGAAGAATATATACCCACTCAAGATGAGCTTAATGACAAGCTTTGGCGCTTAACTCATCTCTATTATATCACCAACAAATCCGGCCAAGAGGTTTTGTTTCAGCTTAATTGGGCTCAACGAGAGCTCTATCAAAATGAATGGCACCAAATGCTAGTATTAAAAGCTAGACAGTTGGGTGTCACTACCTATTTCTCAATAAACTTCTTGGATGATTGTTTTTGGTATGGTAATACTCATGCAGGTATCATAGCTCATAGAAAAGAAGATGCCGAAGATATATTTAAAAAAAAGGTAAAATACGCATATGACAGAATGCCCAAATGGACGAGAACATTTAACTCCGCAACAAATGATCGATCTGGAGAGCTTGCTTTCGAAAATGGTTCTAGTTATCGAGTCAGTACCGGATTTCGTTCTGGAACTTATCAGCGACTCCTTATATCTGAATTCGGAAAAATTTGTGCCAAATCGCCCGACATTGCTAAAGAGATCGTCACTGGTTCTCTTAATACAGTCAGTTCAGACCAAACTATTGCGATTGAATCAACAGCTGAAGGAAGGGAAGGATATTTCTACGATTTCAGTAAAAGAGCGGAGATGCTCTCCTTGCAAGGATCAACCTTGTCTCCAATGCAAATGCGATTCTTCTTTTTCCCGTGGTATGATGAGCCAGGATACAGAGAATCAGGCCCCGAGATCGTTGTGAGTAAAGAAACAAACGAATACTTAAATTTAATAGAGCTCGAACGTCAAAGAAAGATTGACGAGGAGCAACGCCGTTGGTATGAGATGAAACTCAGAATGCTTGGCGATGCTATGAAACAGGAATATCCATCTACACCTCAGGAGGCTTTTGAAAGTGCTAATGAAGGGCTATATTATGGCGCTCAATTTACTAAAATTCGTGCTGCTGGTCGTATATGTAACGTTCCTTACGATGATAGTTTACCCGTGCACTCCGCTTGGGATATTGGGTTGGATGATTTTACTGCTATTTTCTGCTTTCAGGTAGGGCGTGGTGGTCAAATATCAATTATCAATTATTATGAAAATTGGGACGAAGGAGCAGCGCACTATTGTGATTGGCTTAACAAACAAAAATATAGATTTGGACGTCATATCTTCCCTCATGACGCAAGAAAGCGAGACGCTGGCGCTAAGACACAATATCTTGACCATGTTACGCCACTCCTCGAAGGACGGTTTGTTGTATTGGACATCAAGGAATGTGATAAGCTTGAAGGTATACAAACCGTTAGGAGTATGCTATCAAGATGTGTTTTTGACGAAGAGAAAACGGGGAGAGGTGTTAAGCACCTTGAAGCGTATAAAAAAGTCTGGGACGACCGATTGGGTTGCTATAAAAACACACCTTTACATGACGAGCATAGTCATGCCGCGGATGCATTTCGTTATTTGGCTGTAGGATTGAAAGGATTAGAAAAGAAAGATATCAAGGATGCGGAAGAAGATATTAAAGCAGTGAACAGATATTACGGATTATGAAAGAGGTTAACATGAATATGGATGAAGATAAATTTAGAGATTTGAAATTTGAGATATACGACTTAATTATTGAATGTCTAACTGAAAAAGAGGCGCAAAGGCTATCTATAAAAGATATCATGGATAATATTGAAGAAATGTTTAACAGGTTTGAAGGATTGCTATATGATTAAAGATTTTATATTCAATTTTGTTATATCTACATTGGTTTTTTTTAAATTGGCTGAAAGCATGGAATTGCATAGAGTTAATGGGAAGTTCAAGGTTTATTATCGAAAAGGCGATTATCTATGAATGATGAAATAGAGAAGGTAAACCATCCTGGCCATTATCAGGGAAGCAAATATGAAGTTATAGATATTATTGAAGACTTTAAGCTTAATTTTGGATTAGGAAATGCTATCAAATATATCCTGAGATGTGATAAAAAAGGTAAGCGCAATGAAGACTTGCGTAAAGCAATATGGTATTTACAAAGAGAAATAGATAACGAAAAAAATGAAAAACCACTTTATAAAATTGTTTGTAATGCTAAGTTTGGTATATTTTGAATAAAATCATTGGGAAAGACATATGACAGCACCAGTACAAAAGAAATTTAAAGAAGAATTTGAAATAAAGAAGCCTAAGAAATCATGTCTAGGTTTCCTTCGTGGCCGTAAAGTAAAAAAACATGATGAGACGATTTATTTTTCTCCTTTATGTCGCTCACCTCATATAGACGGTTTAAATTTGCTAAATTCTAAGAGAGTTGTGAAGTGAATTTTTCTTACGAGCTTAAAAGAAAAAAAATGAGTTGATGGATGAAAAATAAAATCATACTTTACTTGGTTCTTTTTTGTTTGGCAATTCCTCATATATTTTATAGATTTCATCATCCTGAAAAAACAGAAACTCAGCTTTTTTTAGATTTCTTCAAAGCATATAAAGAGTTTTTAAACGATGGAAGATAAAAATTCAGATTTAAGAGAGTAGAATATGCAAGTTAAACATTTAGTCCAACATGGTAATAGTAAAGCTCTAATCATAGAAAAAGCGGTTTTACAAGCTGCTGGTCTTGATGAAAATAGCTTATTTCAAATAGTGGTAGATTCTAATTCAGGTATTACTATTCAATCAGTAAAACCGGTTAATGATAAGTTTGAAGAAGCTAAAAATCATGTATACGATGATTATGAAGCATTATTCAAACGATTAGCGGATCGATGATTTTTTTGTCAGTTGAACAAATAATAAAAATTCACGATGAATTGATTTCAAAATTTGGTGGCTTACAAGGTATTAGAGATATGGGACTTCTCATTGCTGCCATAGAAATGCCAAAAGCTATCATGTTTGGTGAATATCTTCATGATTCAGTTTTTGACAAAGCTTCGGCTTATCTTTATCATATTGTTTGTAATCATGCATTTCTTGATGGAAATAAGAGAACCGGAACGGCCGCTACTCTAGTATTTTTAAGACAAAATGGCTTCAAACAACAATATAACATACACGACTTTGAAGAATTGGTATGTAGAGTTGCTCAAGGGTTATCTTTCAAAGAAGAAATTAGTGCCTTTTTGAAAATAAATAGGGAGAATAAATGAAAAAGCTAGAACAAGCTATTTTAGACCGTATTACTACCGTAAGATGGTTTTTAAAACCTGAAGGAAACAAAGAAGAAGCGATAAGAACAGCTATAGAATTAGTTGCCGATTTCATCGAATATTATATGAAACAAAATCCTTCTCTTGAATCCAAATGAGGAGGAGCCTTAAAGGAATATCATGAAATGGATTAGCATTAAGGATAGACTTCCAGAGCTTATACATAGAGGAAAGGAAAATCCTTCTTCTGATGATGTTCTCGTAACGGATGGAACTAATATTCAGTTTGGAGTTAGATGGATATGTGGCGAAAATGAATATTTTCTTCCTTATTATAGAGATTTTAATAAGATAACTCATTGGATGCCTTTACCTGAACAACCTAGAAAATGAAATGAAATGGATTAGCATTAAGGATAAACCCCAAGACGATAAAAACTATTTAGTTTCGTGGCTTCAAGCCGATGGGACTTATTCAACTCCGCATAGAGCCTATTACTTGATAGACGAAGATAAGTTTTTTAGCTTAGAGAATAATAATAGTCATCCTCTTGTGGTAGATATTTATTGGGAAATACCAGAATTGCCGAAACTATAAGTTAAGGCCGACAGTCCTTTAACTGTCCGTAGGAACTGCGTTAAGCCTGAGAATCATACTAGTAACTGATTCAGTAGTTGACCTCTTGATCCTCATAAACAAGGTAGGTTGGTGGGTGTATCACTTCGTTATAGTGGATATAGGTTGCCTGTGGCCTCTTAGCTAGAAATACAGGCATTTTATTTGATTTATATAGGCGTTCAAATGAACGAAGAAATAACATACTCATGGATTTGTAGCTTTTGCGGGCGTCCAGATAAAGAATGCATTGCAGATGTGAACAAGTGTTTTAGATGGAGTAACGTAAAGAATGAGTTAAATTTGGAAAAAGATCTAAATATTTTGGAAAACATTGAAAAAGATTTTGAAAAAAGTTAAAATAAATCCGAATAAATTATGAAAATAGACGAAAAACTTGACAAGGAATTAGAAAAAATACGTGATGATATTAAACGTATTAATATTGATCTTAAAGAACTTAGGACTAGTATTAATAGGATGGAAGGAGCTTTTTATAGGAAAAATTGTTGTATAGTAAAATCTTTTCAAGATAAAAAAGCGCAATGATAAAAAGGTTAAAATAGGATTAAGGAT
>Ga0209005_1000024_pt1 | contig 13175 bp, 9 predicted proteins | sample TexAe_RefH0_O2_FD_187952 | JGI IMG/M metagenome (GOLD analysis project Ga0209005, IMG submission 187952) | Forest soil microbial communities from Davy Crockett National Forest, Groveton, Texas, USA - Texas A ecozone_RefH0_O2 (SPAdes) (version 2) | ecosystem: Environmental > Terrestrial > Soil >... | reverse complement strand
GATGAACGAGAAGATATACATCAGCATCAGTACTGCGACGCTGTACCAGGCGGCGAACGATGATGGATAGGCGGTGGGATCGCTGCCCGTGGATTCCGATTCCTTCAATTGCGTCGCCACTGGCACCCTCATGCTCCGCCGTCGACGCTGTCAGGCGGGCGCGGCCTCTCGCTGCGCATCCGCCATGGCCACGCCGCGGCGTTCCGGACCCCACAAAACCAGGAGAATGATGACGACCACGACGGTACCTATCACACTGGCCATCGCCAGGCCGTAGTTGTTGCCGTGCGCCTCTGCGATCGCGACTTGAATAGGCAAATTCCTCGACGCGATGAGGTTGCCCAGTTGATAGACAAACCCCGGGAATGTGGCGCGAATTTCCGGCGGAGAGAGTTCATTGAGATGCACGGGAATAATGCCCCAGGCGCCCTGCACGGACACCTGAATGAGAAAAGCGCCGATCCCAAGGACCAACGGCGTGGTGCCAAAAGCCCAGAATGGAATCACCGGCAAAGCAAGGGCCGCCGCAATGATGATTGCCCGCCGTCGTCCGATGCGCTCGGACAGAAAGCCGAAGCCGATGCCGCCCAAGATCGCGCCAATGTTCATAATCGCTGTCATGGTCGCCGCGCGCTGCGTATCGAAGCCATGCTGAACTTTCAGGAAAAGGTTCGCGTAAGCGTCCTGCGATCCATGGCTGAAGAAGTTGAATGCCGTCATGAGAATGACCGCATATAAGGCGATCTTCCAATTGCGGCCCAGAACGTCCATCAGATTGCTCTGTTCCTTCCTGATGCGCTTCTCGAGGAACGCCGGAGACTCGTCCACGCCCATCCGAATGAAGAACACCAGAATCGCGGGCACGACTCCCAACAGGAACATGTAGCGCCAGCCCAAGCGGTCGTAGAACAAGCCGGTTGCAATCGAAGCCACGAAATAGCCGCTTGGGTAGCCGGCCTGCAAAAGTCCGGAAACGATGCCCCGAGCACGGGTTGGGATGGTCTCAAAAGTCAAAGCCGAGCCGATGCCCCACTCCCCGCCCATGGCAACGCCGAACAAGAAGCGCAGCGCCAGAAATGTCCAGAGCGTCGGAGCAAATCCGGAGGCGGCTTCCAGCAGCGAAAATGCCAGGATGTTCCACATGAGCGTGGGCTTGCGGCCAAACCGGTCCGCCAGACGACCGAAGAGAAAAGCGCCGATAGGGCGCGCCGCGAGGGTCAAGAAAGTGGCTTCCGCCACGCTCTTGACGTCGACGTGGAAGGTCGCCGCGATATCCTTGAACATGAAAACCATGAGAAAGAAATCGAAGGCATCCAACGTCCAGCCAAGATAGGCAGCCACCACGACGTTTTTTTGGCTTTTGGTCCACAGCATGTCTTTCCCCTTTGGCTTCGACCGATCCTAACGAGGGTGGCGGCAATTGTCGACATGGGGTTCGCGCGAATAAACTCGAGCCGGCACAGGCTGGCGATCTCTTGGGGGCTTAAGATGCAGCGATCCTTGCATGAATATCCGATGCGCACGCTCAATCGACCCGAGCCCAGCGTCGAGGTACGGCGCGCGGAGAAAGGTGTCATCTACTTGAGCAGCAAGGCGGCCTACGAGGCGGGCCTGCCCTCCTTGATCGATTACCTGGCGCGTGCCACGGAGTTGCGCCCCGACACGACATTCCTGGCGGAACGGGACGATTCCAAACAATGGCGGCGCCTGACCTACGCAGCAGCCTCCCGCGATACCGCGGCAGTCGCGACTTGGCTGATCCGCAAGGGCTTCGGACCGGACAGCTCTCCCGTAATGATTCTGTCGGAGAACAGCATCGAGCATGCGCTGCTGATGATTGGCGCCATGCGTGCCGGCGTGGCGGTCGTCCCGGTCTCTCCCACTTATTCGTTCGGTCAGGACTTAGGCCGCTTAGGATATGCGCTGGATCTCACGCAACCCTCGGTCGTGTACGCGGGCAATGCGATGCGTTACGGTCCCGCACTCGAATATGTCAAGGCAAAGGCGCCGGGCGCGCTCACCATCGCCGGCGCGGAGTTCGCGCAACTGCTTCAATCCGTGGATGAAGGGGCCATCTCCGCGCGGCGCGCGATGATCAAAGACGATACGATCGCGAAGATCTTGCTGACCTCGGGCTCGACTGGACGGCCTAAAGGCGTCATCAATACACACGGCAACATCGCAGGCGCAATGCAAATGGTTCGCATGGTGAGCGAGCCGTTCGATCCCGCTCGGACCGTCACCATCGTAGACTGGTTGCCGTGGCATCACGCTTTCGGCGGCAATGCGCAATTCAACGGCATACTCTCGGTCGCCGGCTCACTGTACATTGACTCCGGCCGGCCGGTCCCGGGACTATTCGAAGCCACGATAGAGAACTTGCGCGAGATCTCCCCCACGGGATTCGGCTGTGTCCCCGCCGCGTTCGCCTCGCTTGCCTCCGCGTTGGAGCGGGATGCGGATCTGCGCCAGAAGTTTTTCAAAAATCTGCGGTCGTTGGGATACGGAGGCGCCCTGTTGCCGCAACCCATCTGGGAGCGCATGCAGCGGGTGGCGGTGCAAGAGGTCGGCGAACAACTGCCGTTCGGCACCGGCTGGGGAATGACCGAAACGACAGCAACGGGCATCGCCGTTTATTGGAACACCAGCCGCACGGGTCTCCTGGGGCTGCCCCAGCCCGGCGCGACGCTCAAGCTGGTACCCACCGGCGATCGAATGGAGTTGCGAATCAAAGGTCCCCACATCATGCCAGGCTACTACAAGGCGGATGCGCTGAACGCGGCGGCTTTCGACGGCGAGGGTTACTTCCGAACCGGCGATGCTGTCCGATGGGCCGATCCGGAGCGTTGCATCGAAGGCCTCGAATTCGCGGGGCGGATCGCGGAAGATTTCAAGCTGCTGTCGGGGACTTGGGTGCAAGCCAGCATCGTGCGGCGCGACCTCGTCGAAGCGCTGCAGCCCTTGGTGAGCGATGCCGTGATTTGCGCGCCGGATCACCCGTGTCTGGGTGCGCTCGTCTGGTTGACGGCGCCCGACGACGCCAAACTGCGCGCAGCGCTGTCGGAAAAGCTCGCCGCGTTCAATCATGCCCGCCAGGGCAGCGCCGATACCATCGCCCGGCTGTTGATCCTCAAGGATCCTCCGTCTCCGGAAGCCGGCGAGATCACCGACAAGCGTTCCATCAACCAGCGCCTTTGCATGGAGCGCCGCGCGCAGGACGTCGCCGCTCTCTTCGCGGATGAACGGGATCCGCGCATCGTCGAGCCGAAGCCTACCCGGTAGCCCGTTGCTAGGGTTCGGCGCTGAGCACCGGCAGAACCATCGCCGATGGATGCCGCTTGTCGAAATAGACCGTGTTCGTCGCAACCCGCGGCGGCGTCGAAGTGGCCGCGCCGAGCGCTTCGCCGGTATTCGGGTTGATCTCGAACTTGCTTGAATTCGACGAGGTCACGCTCACTTGGATCTTGTGACCTTTCTCGAACGTAAAGGCGGTGTTCCACAAGTCGATGTGCAGCTCTTCGGGCTTTCCCGGCGTCATCAGCATCACGTCATCGGGATCCCTGCCGTGCCTAAAGCGAGTGCGAATGGGATTATCCAGAATGATTTGCTCGTAGCCGTCCGGATACACGTCGACCAGCTTTACCATGAAGTCTGTGTCGAGCCCGTCGGTTGCGGCCCAGAGAGTCATGTCCACGTGCCCGGCGATGATCACATCCTTGGCAAGAGTCGGCGTTTCGAAACGAAGGTAGTCTTGACGCTGACCGATGGGCCGCTGATCGAGGGGCCCAGCCGTCTGCAATAGATTCGAGCCGCCGAAGGTCTTGACCGGATTCGCAGGATCGAACCGATAGCTCATCTTTGCGTCCGCGGCCGTCGGCATCTTGGTCGACAAATGCATATCGGCTGTCAAATAATAGGGTGTCGGATGGTTGGCGGGCGGCCAATTCGGCGACTTGAAGACATGGCTGGCCGGCGAGGGATGGCCCTTACGGCCCGACGCCATCATAAACAGGGTCACCGGCGGCTCCTTCATGATGCCGTTGTCGACGCCTTTCAACCAATAGTCCCACCAACGCATTTCCTCCGTAGGAGGCACGATCGAGCCGGCTTGGTTGTATTCCACATCGCTTTTTTCTCCACCCAAGCCGCCATGGCCGGCCGGCACCATGTAGAGCTTCTGGTTGCCTCGCGCGCCTTTCGATCCGAAGTTCTGCAGCCAGCGAAAGTTTTCGACATTGCCGTCGTTGAATATGTCGTACCAAGCACCCTGGTTGTACATGGGTATTCGAATGAACCTGCGCTGCGTGGTCATCGCATGTTCGTTCCAAAATGCCGTATTGGTGGCGCCACCCCGGACCACGTCCAGCTGAGCCTGCGTTTCACCCTGCCCTTTGAGCCAACCGAGCGTATCCTCGTCCTTCAGAACACCACCGGGAAAGGTGTTCAAGAGTTGATCATAGGGCGCGACGATCACATAAGCGGCGATCAAATGCGGCGGCGCCGCCATGGCGGCAAGATTGGTGGTGATGCCCAATGCCGAAGCGCCGACCATGCCGACCCGGCCGTTCGACCACGGCTGCTTGGCAGCCCACTCGACCGTGTCGAAACCGTCTTCCAAATCCGGAACGAACGCCTCGTAGAAGCCATCAGAGCGGCCTTTGCCCCGCACGTCCTGCATGACGAAGGCGTAACCGGCGTCGGTGTACTTCTTGGCCGAGTAGCCGGCCAATTCTCCGAGCGCGTCCTTGAGGTAGGGCGTTCGCGACAGCACCACCGGAAAAGGACCGCTGCCCTCCGGCAGAAATACATTGGCGGCGAGCTTGACGCCGTCGCGGGTCGTCATGGTCATTTCCGTCCACTTAGGCAGTGCGGCAATTTGCTCCGGGGTCAGTTGCGGCAGGAAGCGCGGCCTCGGCGTGGTGGGTTTCGGCGCGGCTGCGGGCGCCGGCTGCGCCTGCGCGTACGCGAGATTCCAGAGTATCAACGGCGCCGATGAGACTGCTACGATGAGTATCGAACGGAAAGACAATTTCATGACAACTCCCTGAGGACGCGCCTTCTTTGCAGAGGCTTTGCTCACCATGAGTGTGCGCGGCGGCACAAGAGGAATCAACATGACGAGAAAAGTATGTGTGATCACGGGATCGTCCTCAGGCATCGGGGCCGCCAGCGCGATCCTGTTTTCCCAGCGTGGCTGGAATGTGTGCGTGAACTATTCGCGCGATAGCGGGCCGGCGGAGAAAGTGGCTTCGATTTGCCGTGAACACGGCGCCGAAGTGCTCCTGGAGCGTGCCGACGTTTCCTACGACGCGCAGTGTGCTGAATTTGCAGCGCGTGTCCAAGCGCGCTTTGGACGGTGCGATGCCGTCGTCAACAATGCGGGCACGACCAAGTTCGTCGACTTGAACAATTTGGATGGGCTCGATGCCGGCGACTTCCAGAAGATCTATGGCGTAAATCTGATCGGACCGTTTCAAATGATCCGAGCCTTTGCACCGATGCTCAAAAACGCGGAAAGCCCCTCGGTGGTCAATGTCTCATCGATCGCGCCGCTGATCGGCGGCGGTTCGAGCCTTGCCTACATCGCCTCCAAAGGTGCATTGAACGCATTGTCGTTGGCGTTGGCCCGGACTCTGGGACCTAAAATCCGGGTCAACGTGGTTGCGCCAGGAATGGTCGATTCTCCGTGGCTGAGAAACGGACTGGGCGCCGAGCGCTTCGGACACATGCTGCAAAGTTATGAATCCGCCTCGGCACTCGGCACCCTGGTGCACCCCGAAGAAGTCGCGGAGACTATCTTCTATTTGGCGGCAAAGGCCGCGAAAACCACCGGCGAGGTGCACGTGGTCGACGGCGGACGGCGCGTCGGGCGCTGACGTTTGCTAGACTTTGCCATTCCCATTCGGAGTAACTCATGCAAGGCAGATTCGAAAAGCGCGGCGATGTCGGGGTCATTTGGATCAATAATCCGCCGGTCAATGCCATAAGCGTCGGCGTGCGCTCGGCCATCATCGATGGCGTGAACAAGCTTGCGCAAGATCCGGAAGTCAAGATCGGCGTGCTCGCATGCGAAGGCCGCACATTCATGGCGGGCGCGGACATCACCGAGTTCGGCAAGCCCCCGCTCTCTCCCAGCCTGCACGAAGCAATCAATTCGGTGGAGAGTTCGGCCAAGCCCATCGTGGCGGCGATTCACGGCACGGCGTTCGGCGGCGGCCTGGAGGTTGCGCTCGCTTGTCATTATCGGGTCGCGGCCGCCAGCGCCAAAGTCGGGTTGCCCGAGGTCAAATTGGGGCTGCTGCCCGGCGCAGGCGGCACTCAACGGCTGCCACGCTTGGTTGGCGTCGAGGCGGCGCTCGGCATCATCGTTTCCGGCGATCCGGTTCCTGCAACGGCGGCCGCGAAAAGCGGAGTTATCGACAAAATCATCGAGGGCGATTTGCTCGAGGGCGCGATTGCCTATGCGCGCGACTTGGCATCGCGCAAAGCGCCCTTGCGCAAGGTGCGCGACCTCAATGTAGACGGTTCCAAGACGCCGGCCGGATTCTTCGACGAGGCGCGCAAGCGCGTTGCCAAAGAAAAGAAGAATCTTTACGCGGCGCAACGCATCGTTGATGCCGTCGAAGCCGCCGCTACGCTGCCCTTCGACAAGGGCATGGCGCGTGAACGCGAGCTTTTTCTTCAATGCATGCAGAATAGCCAAGCAAAAGCCTTGCAGTACGTATTCTTCGCCGAGCGCAAGGCCGCCAACGTGCCCAATCTCGACAAAAATGTAACCAAGCGGGAAGTAAAATCGGTCGGAATCATCGGCGCCGGCACCATGGGCGGCGGCATCGCGATGAACTTCGTAAACGTTGGGATACCCGTCACCCTGCTGGAGATGTCGCAGGAAGCCCTCGATCGTGGTGTCGGCGTGATTCGCAAGAACTACGAAAACACGGCATCGAAGGGCAAGCTGACCATGGAGCAGGTCGAGCAGCGCATGGGCTTGCTCAAGCCAACACTGTCCTATGGCGATTTGAGCAACGCCGATCTGATCATCGAAGCCGTTTTTGAAACCATGGCGATCAAAAAAGAGGTGTTCGGAAGGCTCGACAAGGCTGCGAAAAAAGGCGCCATTCTGGCCTCCAATACCTCCTATCTTTCGATTGACGAGATCGCGCAGGCTACATCGCGCCCCGGCGATGTCGTCGGCATGCATTTCTTTTCTCCCGCCAACGTCATGCGCTTATTGGAGATCGTAAGAGGAGCCAAGACGGCGCAGGAGGTTCTTGTCACGGTGGTCGACATCGCCAAGCGCATCAACAAAGTCGGCGTCGTGTGCGGCAATCGCGATGGCTTCATCGGTAACCGAATGCTCGGAGGCTACGCCTACCAAGCGTCGCTCATGGTTCTCGAAGGCGCATTGCCTGAGCAGGTTGACGCGGCGCTGCGAAATTTCGGCATGCCGATGGGCGTGCTGCAGATGAGCGACTTGGCGGGACTCGACGTGGGCTATAAATCACGCAAAGACCGCGATCCTGCGACCTTCGACGGACGCGTGACTCGTTCCGCGGATCTGTTGGTGGAAATGGGACGCAAGGGCCAGAAGACTCAGGCAGGGTATTACGATTATGCGCCCGGTGATCGCACGCCGCGGCCCTCGCCCGTGGTCACGGAGATCATCGAGAAAGTCTCGAAAGAGTACGGAATCACGCGGCGCGAATTTACCGATGAAGAAATCGTCGAACGCTGCTTTCTGGCGCTCATGAACGTGGGCTGTGATGTTTTGAGCGAGGGCGTTGCATCACGGGCCAGCGACATCGATATCGTCTATTTGTACGGTTATGGTTTTCCCGCTTACCGCGGCGGCCCGATGTTCTGGGCGGAAAACGAGGTTGGCTTGAAAACCGCGCTCGAGAAACTGAAGAAATACAGCGCGGAGACCGGGGGTAAGTGGCTCAAGGTCTCGCCGCTGCTCGAGAAGCTGGTGTCTGACGGCAAGGGATTTGCGAGCGTCGGGCAGTAGGGTCTGCCCGACGCAAACACGGACTTATCGGGGCGCTGCGGAGAGGCCCCGGTATTTCATCATGGCATCGATGCTCGGCGCTTTGCCTCGCCACGCGAGATACATGGCGGCGAGGTCTTCGGTGTTGCCGCGCGACAAAACCATGCGGCGGAAGCGGTCGCCGTTGGCGCGGCTCAAACCACCGTGATCATCGAACCACTGGTAGGCATCATCATCCAGCATCTGAGTCCATAGATACGCATAGTAGCCGGCGGAATAGCCGCTGGCCCAAATGTGGCTGAAGTAGCTGGATCGGTACCGGGGCGGCACGGCATGTAAGTCAAGGTGCGTTTTCGCGAGCGCTTGTTTCTCGAACTCGTCTGCGTTTTGCAGCGGCGCATCGGCGGTGAGCGTATGCCACTGCATGTCGAGTTCCGCAGCTGCCAACAGCTCGGTCAGCTGGTAGCCTTCGGCGAAATTCTGCGCGCGCTTGATTTTCTCGACAAGCTGCGCGGGCATTTCCGCGCCGGTCTGATAGTGCCTCGCGTAGTGATCGAAGACGCTCGGATAGATGGCCCAGTGTTCGTTGAATTGCGAAGGAAACTCGACGAAATCCCGGGCGGTCGATGTGCCCGAGAGCCTGGGATATTTCACATTGGAAAACATGCCATGCAACGCATGACCGAATTCGTGGAACATCGTGACGACGTCGCTGTAAGTGATCAGCGCCGGTTGTCCGGGCGCGGGCTTCGGCAGGTTCGCGACGTTGTAGATCACCGGCCGCGTGCTCAGGAGCTTCGACTGGCCGACGAAAGAGGACATCCACGCCCCGCCATTCTTGTTATCGCGCTTGAAGTAATCGCAATAGAAGAGCGCCAGAGGCTTGCCGTCCGCATCGCTCACTTCGAAGACGCGGACATCGGGCTCGTACACCGGAATATCCTTCCTCTCCTTGAAAGTAATGCCGTAGAGCTGGTTGGCGGCATAAAAGACACCATTTTGCAAGACGCTGTTCAATTCAAAATATGGCCTGATTTCGGCATCGTCCAAATCGTATTTGGCCTTGCGCACCTGCTCACCATAAAAATCCCAGTCCCAGGCCTGCAGCGAAAAGCCGGCTTTTTGAGAATCGATGAGATCCTGTATGTCTTTTGCCTCGCCAGCCGCCTTGCCGGTGGCGACCGGCACAAGCGTGTCCATGAACTGAAGAGCAGTTTCGGGCGTCTTGGCCATCTGGTCCTCCAGTTTCCAAGCCGCATGACTTGCATAACCGAGCAACCGGGCGCGCTGGGCGCGTAACTGCGCAATGCGCGTGAGGATTGCGCGGGTATCATTGCCGTCGCCGCGTTCCGTACGATTCCACGAATTGTCAAAGATGGCCTGGCGCGTGGACCTGTTGACGAGCGATGCCAGTGCAGGCTGCTGTGTCGTGTTCTGCAGCGGGACGACATAGCCCTTGAGGTTGCGGCCCTTGGCCGTTTGCGCAGCCGCCGCTAATTGCGCGTCACTGAATCCGGCCAGCGACGCCGCGTCTTCTGTCGCATAGGCCGCCATCTTCGTCGCTTCCAGAAGTTTCTTGGAGAAGTCGTCCGAAAGCGCCGAGAGTTCCTTGTTGAGCTTCTTGAGTTGCTCCTTATCCGCATCGGAGAGACTCGCCCCCGCATGAACGAATGCGTCGTACTCTCTTTCGAGCAAGCGCAGAGATTCCGCGTCGAGCTTGAGCGAGGCCCGCTTCTTGTAAAGCGCGGCGACGCGTTCGAAGAGTCTTTTATTCAAACGGATCGCGTCCTGATGCGCGGCCATCAGCGGTGCAAGGGCCGTCTTGGCGGCTTGCAGCACCGGATTTGTGTTCGCCTGGCTCACGCCTCCAAAGGCGGCCGAGGCGCGCGCGAGGAGGCGGCCAGTGCGCTCCATCGCAACCAACGTATTCTCGAAGGTAGGCGCCGCCGGGTTATCGGCGATGCGCCTGATTTCGTCCAACTCTTGCGCCATGCCGGCTTCGATGGCCGGTTGATAGTCCTCGTCTTTGATCTTGTCGAAAGCCGGAGCCCCGAATGGCAATACACTCGGAGCATAGAAAGGGTTCGAGGGTCCGAATGCCGCTGCCTCCGCCAAACCCGATCCTGCAAATGCCAGCAAACCCAATAAGGCCAAGCGTCGAATCGTTCTGTACTTCAAGTGGATCATCCATGGCTAAGTTAAGAGCCGCAATTATACGGTCTCAAGGATGATTCAGGCCGCGCGAGTTGCCTTCGCCCCTGCCGCCCTGTACTTGCTTTCGCAGTGTTTCCGGTAGCGGGCCGGCGCTTGCGCGAATCGGCGTTCAAACGCCCGCACAAAGCTTGACGTGTGTTCGTAGCCGACGGCGTGGGTAATCTCCTTGATGCTCAAGTAGCTGTTCGACAGCAAGTACGCCGCTCGCTGCAGGCGCTGCTCGCTTAGCCACTCGCCCATGCAAATACCCGTTTCATGCTTGAAGAGCCGCTGCAGGTAGGCAGGGCTCAAGTGAAACTCGGCGGCAAGATCGCGAATCGCGAACGTGGTGCCCGCCTCCACCATCTCCAGAATTCTCAATACTCGCCTTTCCAATGAACTGTCCTTCAGCAGCATGAGCGAGACAGCCGCATCGCGGGTTATGTCCAATCTAGGTCGCATAGGCGTTCTCCAGGTGGACACACGCTACACCGGGATGTGTCCGCGGTGCAGTTGTCGTCCGCGGGCGACAGGAGATCATCCTAGGGCTGCGCCGAAATGCCGGCTCGCGGTGCGCGGCCAAAAACGACGCCCGTTTCGACTTCAACGGGCTGTCCATTGACCAGGTACGGCTTGAATCGCCATTGAGACAAGGCCTCGGTGATCACTCTTGCCTGTTCGGGGAACGCGCTCAAGAAATGGATATGCTTAACCCTGCCTTCCTGATCGATGATGATTCGCGCGGGCACCCGGTTGAATCGCGGCTCCGTAAGCACGGGCTCTTCCCGTTCCAACACCGTATCGCCATCGGCAAAATTTTTGATGCAAACAGGGGGGCTGGCAGATTGTTGGATCATGGTCCCCAAGCTCGTCACCAGACGGTCCAATGATCTCGCATCCGAACTTGTGAAGACGAATTCGAGCACGTGACAACGCACTTCCATGGCCAGAACACGCCAATGCAACCCGGAGGCAGGCGACGAATAATCCAGTCGCACGAAGTCATGGCCAGCCAAGCGCAGTTTGCTCGTGGCGCGTTCTATCCGATAGTCCTCGCCCAGATGATCACGGTAGTAGTTCACGAACTCCATCGCGCTGTGCGCGGATGTGGTTGTAAAGAACAGATCCTGAGCGGCGATCAGAAAATGCCCCAACCGGGAGTGGAGAGCGGCATCCTGAGGCTCCAATTGAGCCAGGACGTAGTAACCCGCGTCAGACGGCGGCGGTCCCTCGTAGCGCTGGGTCCAATCGGGACCGAACGCATACGACAGCCCAAAGTAGGCGTTGTCGTACTTATCCTGAGAAACGACACCAGCTTCCGGCACCGCGAGGGGCGATCCGGCGGCGCTCGACCATGTGCCCTTCACCAAGATCACGCCCGCGGGAATCGGGCCGCCCTGCGAGATCGCCAAAGCTGCGGCATCCAACAGCAAGAATACCGCGGCGATAATCACCAATCGCAGCCGGATCATGACCGGCCGCTACAGAGAACGCAAAAAATTCAAGACTTCCTGTTGCTGGCCATTTGAGAGCGCCGCAAAATTTTCGGTAACTTGCGTCGCTTCCGAGCCGCTGCTGCGATGCGCGGCAATGGCTGCCATCAGATTGGTGGTGCGGCCGTCGTGCAAGAAAAATATTCGTTGTCCGAGGCCCCAGAGAGGCGCGGTTCGAAATTGATCGCCGCCCGCACCGCCCTGCGAGACATTGTCCGCAAGACCCGCTCCCATGTGGTGAATCTCGAAATCTGAGAAGGCCTTCACTGTAGCGTTGCCAAGGGAGGCGGTGACGTTCGAGGGCTGTGTTGCACGAATCGCCGGGGTGTGACAGACCGCGCAACCGATCGACTTGAACAGTGCAAATCCAGCATTGATCGATGGTGCGCCGCCCGGCGAGCTCTGCGACGGCACGGGCGGTGCCAGCAGACGCATGAACTCAGCGAATAGCACCACATCCGAGGGTACCTGGGCATTTTGAGCGGCCTGATCGTGATTAGCCGGAACATTGAAATTGGTGGCATCCTCGGGATAGCCGCGGCCTGCGAGATTCAAGCAATTAGCGGGAAGGCCGTCATTTTGCTCCTCTTGGGGCAATGGCCGCTCCTGAGCGAAGACCTCGTTCGTGATCCCCATCTCGACGTTGTAGGCTTCGCCCGCAAATACCAGCAGCGATTTGTTCTGCGCCTTCCAGCCGAATCGCGCGATGGTTCCGTCATTGCCGTTGCGATTGAAGGCCCCTGCAATTCCGAAGTTGTTGCCGGCTTGCGCCTCCTGATTCGCCATCAGGGTCGCGTCGTCGATATTCTCTATGAGCCCTGCCCCGAAGATCGGCGTCGGAATTCGGAAGATGATGTTGTTGGTTTGCAGCGCCTGGCGAAAATTAGGCTGCTGAATGTTGCAGGTGCCGGCGTCGGCCCTGCCGGACACGGTAAAGAGATCCTCAACGCCCCCGTTCGGCGAGTTTCGGTTGGGGGTTCCATTCGAGTTGGTGAAGAATGGGAAGCGGACTTCCAAGGTCGGACCGTGTGGGGTAACGAAAGGCGGCATGGTATTGGTTGAACCCGACGCGATGCCTTGAGCTATGGTCTGGAACTCCGGATTGTTGGCCGGACTGCTGCCGCCGATGGCCGGTTGTGCGTGACAGCTGGAGCAGCTGTTGGTGTTGAAGCGAGGTCCCAAGCCGTTGTTCACTCCTCCCGAGACCACTTCCTCTTCTTGAAACCGCCCCAAGCCATTGTCAAAAAACTCCAAGATGCCTGTAGGACTGTTCGCATTGACGGACGCCAATGGCAACGGATTGCCCTGAGTCGCCCCTGACTGTCCGTTTACCGGGCCGGGTCTGACGCCGGGATCCGTTTGCGAGTGCGCCGCGCCGGGAAAACTCAACGCAATCGGAAAGAGCATTACAAAAGCCGGTGCTAAAAGCGTTTTCATCCCTATCTCCCGCAATCTGATGCGTATTTTTTGAAGCGGCTCGACTGCAAGTCGATGCGTGGTGG
>Ga0209005_1000023_pt1 | contig 13192 bp, 25 predicted proteins | sample TexAe_RefH0_O2_FD_187952 | JGI IMG/M metagenome (GOLD analysis project Ga0209005, IMG submission 187952) | Forest soil microbial communities from Davy Crockett National Forest, Groveton, Texas, USA - Texas A ecozone_RefH0_O2 (SPAdes) (version 2) | ecosystem: Environmental > Terrestrial > Soil >... | reverse complement strand
GGGCAAGCGACGTAACTACCAACGACTGGGACAGTTGATGGCATATCCATTGCTAAAGCTAATGAATACCGATTATTCGCTACAGGGCCACTCATGATCAATTGATGCCGGTTGCTGGAGGACCCCTGAACCACAAGACAAGTAGTAACATCGCCGCCTAAAACCGATCCGCCGTTTATTTGAAAAGACCAGCCGCCGCTTTGAACGTGAGATATTGTGTCGCTATTATTAGGCGAACCACTGGTTAGGGTGTTGAGAGGAGATCCTGGCAAAGAACTTTTTTTACATCCGCAGATCGAGAGAAGCAAAAAAATAAAATATAATATTGAATATTTCATACCCTATGATTGTTTTAATGAAAACGTTTTGAATGTTTCGATGTCCGGGAACGCATCCGAATACTTAACCATAACGCAATATATATTCCACCCGTCCGTCACGTTACCCATCGCAGCGACCTCCCCAATGTCAATTATCCGAAGTCCGGAGGCCGATTCTAATTGGTGGTAGAAGGCTTCCGTATAATATTGAAACGAATGGCCGGGCCAATTTTTGGTTTTCGGATTTTCCGATACTATCACGCCTCCGGTCTTGCAAAGATCAAATTTCGACTCCCAACAATTATATATAGCCTCCCAATCGAAATGGCCGTCTGTTCCTACGTGTTCAGAAAATCCCCAGTCGGTTACGAGATCGTACTGAGTTTCGACATTAAACGGTTTGCCCATGTCAACAACCATCGCTCCATTGCCACCATTCAAGTCTATGCAAATATATTTATCAACGCCTCTGGCCGAATAATAAATATCGGCATATTTTCCGTAATTACTGCCTGAAGTATATAAAATCTGATCGCCCAACTCACAGACGGATTTCGGTCGATAAACGTCTATTATTTTAGACAGCAAACTTATAGAGAAATCTGTAACTCCCATTTTATTTCCAATTTTCGTTTAGGACTATTTTACTTATACGCGCTTGGGATATTCTATATTTCTTTCACAAATCTACTTGTCTTGCACCGCCATTGTTGCCGCCGCTTTTTTATCGATAAGACGCTGTTGCCTGGGAGACTCCTTCAAAATAGGTTTCTGAGCAGATACAAAGGAGTTCTTTTTGCGCCTGCGATAAATTTGCTTGAACTTAGCGTCTTTATAAATAACTCTTTTTTGTTCTTTCGTCAAATCATCACCATACATATCACTCAGCACTATGGCCCTTAAAAGTCTTGATTTTTTATTTCTCATATAATTTGTTTAAGATATTCCCTTATTTACAAAAAAAATGTCATCTCCATATAATAAATCAATGTCATGAGGGGGATAAACTAATTTGCCGTATGGTTCCAATGGGATACCGTTCTTAGCCAATATCCCCGAAAGAATTGCCTGGTCATGCCTATGGCCCCTAAATCCCTCACGCATGCTGCCATAGTTTTGGAAACAAGCCCCTCCTCTACCTAGCGTAATCCATTCACCAAACAAATGCTTAGTAAGCCAATGACTGAAGTCGAACAAGATACAACACGCCATTATCTGAGGCATGGCCGAAAGCTGGTGTTCGGTTATACGCAAGTGCTCCCGAGCTACATCACTAATCCAGAACCGCAACGGGTGGCCTATATTGTCGAAAGCAACTATTCCTCGTTGTGCTGCAATATCCCATAATGGCTTCAAATCTTTTTTAACTCTCATGGTCGAATCGCACCAAATAATCTTGTTGTATCCGGCTTCAAAGGCTTCCTGAATCATATACGGTTTAAAAAGATACGGCGCTTCTGCCTGGTTGTAACAAAGACCGTATTCTTTCGTGATAGGATAAGAACCGTTAGTTATTTTGACCCCAAGATATTCGTCTATGTACCCATCACTCGATCTCAGCATATAGTCTCCATCCCAACCAATTTCGACGAAAGACCGGATGAGCCCCAATGCTGCTTTATTGTAATTCTCCCTTGAATGATTGAAAAAACTTACCAGTACTTTATCTGTCATACAGTCAGGATTATATTTTCGGCATTCATTGTCAAAATGTTTTTTAATCCGAATGGAACGCAATATTCTTTGATTTGTGAAAGGATATGAGGATAAGAATTGTGTTCGACGCAAATACACTTACACCCAACCTTGTCTAAATTTATTTGCCTCAAAATGTCAAGGTCCATCCCCTCCGCATCCAGCGAGATAAAATCAAATCTCCTCATGTGGAATGGCAATCTATCCAAAAGAGTATCGAAAGTAATAACACTCACCTCCGTTTCTTCGAAAGACACATCACCCCATCGCTTTGTTTCTTCGGGCTTGAGTGTGGATAGTAAAGAGCATGTTCCTTTTATCAAAAAGTCGCCGCTATCCAAAAGCATTCCTTGCCCGTCATGATCCCCGATTGCAGCGTTAATGCAAAATACTCTATTGTTCCCCTGATGAAGTTTGGCCAGTTTTGGAAATACTTTTTCAGACGGCTCGACAAGTACAGCGGCCCACGAATTTTCGATTAAATACAAAGAATTGGAATAGGTTACTCCGTCGTTAGCCCCAATCTCAAGGACAGTTCCTACGTATTGGCCGAACCAGGCAGCTACTTTTTGATCTTCCAAATTTTGTCCTGTATACATAAAAAAGTATCTCCTTATCGGGGTGGTTGCCTAAATAGTCTCAACTCTTGCGAGAGAAAAAATTATCCAACCCCGTAAGGAGATTATTTTAAACTTAACTGTTATTAATTTTCATTCTGAGACTATTTTAGGCAATGCAATATAGTTAATTATTACAAATTTCGGAAAAAGATTTATTTTTTAGTAAATATCTTAGACCAGATGGATGAATATTAAGTTCTCTTGCCCAATCAGCCAATATCATACTTCGCCCATTGCATTCGATCCATCTATTTGTCCTAGTATTGCCCATTTGCTGCTGCTGTGTCGCCCATCATGATCCTAATATCGTTGATAGCTACCCGTTTTGCCCCTTAAGCCTCACGAATTTATAATGATACATTGGCCGGTCAATTTTTGCTTCAGTCTTAATCATGCCTGCATCGTGGATCTGTTTAGCCCAAAAATAATCCTCTCCCTGCGAGATCGGAAGAAACTTAACCGACGATGCTATCTCTCTTTTTATCGGACTAATGTGATTCTGAAACCTAAGATAAATTTCGCTGCCATTTTCATCCCGGCTGGCGACGTAAGGATTATCTTTTGAAATATACCACTTCTTTTCGTCTCGTCCATCGGTTGTCATTGTGCCTTGAATTGCCATAGCATCACACCCGGATTCGGCAGCATTCAAAATTTCTTCTACGTAATAGTCTGGAACCTCGTCGTCGTCATCAATATAGACGACATAAACTCCGGCAGATTCCTCCATAAGGGTATTTCGTTTGGCTCCGGTAGATGATTCGCCATTATCCGCCTCAACTAAAACTTCAACTTTATCTTCAGCACCCAGCTGTTCAATTTGCTCATAGAGACTTCTTAACAACTCTGCCAGCATACCAGCTCTTTTGTACAAAGCACAAATTAAAATAGAAAGTATTGGTTGCATGATTATAGTTTTATTCCGAAGTTTTCCGACCTCCTGTTTTTCAAAGTGTTCAGATCAGCAGCATATAATTCTGGATGTTCATTTCTTCTATACAAGTCATCGTTAGGTGCCATTCCATAAGCCGGATGAAGATGTCTAACTATATTTACAACAGGAATATACTTATATCTTCCTAACATTATGGCGACTTCGTGTTGTTCATTATCACATCCAACACTTTTATAAATTGGATTATAAATCCAAGAAAATAAATCAAAATATTTTTTATCTATGACTGAAAAGGTACAGAGTCGTTCATTGGCCACACCATCGTTAAAATGAGCCAATCCAGAAAATCCGTCCTCGAAGGCTTTTAAAATCTCCATATCAAATCCTGGTTGCAATTGCATGTCGTCGCTCAAAAGAACCAATATGTCAAAATGACCAGCAAAGCACATATCTCTGTTGATGGCATTAACCTTTCCTGAAGATGTTCCCCAAAAAACTTTTATATAAGGATACTCTAATAATCTTTTTTTAAACTCTTCTGTTGTTGCTGTTGGGTCATCAATATCTAATGTGACTAATATTTCGTAATCCGTATGCATCACCAGTGAAAAAAAATTATCCAACGAATTGAAAAATTTTTCCGGTCTTGACCTGGTTGGATATTTGTATAGTATTTTAGGCATTGGCGCTATTTTAGTTTAGGCAATTTAAGATGTTCTCCTGATATAACCCAGTATAGTATTTGCAATTCATGGACATAGTTATAAGTGCGTCCATGAGGGGCCAGTTGAAATTTCCCGTCATTCAAATGAAAAACAATTGGGCCGCACTGCCAAAGGAATGACTGTGGATCATAAACAAATCCAAATCTTTCCAACCAAACTTCTGAAATAGGCTCTCCGTTAATCATGCTGCCACCTACCCATTCCTTAGTCCCTTCGAAAATTATGTATTCAGACACCCCTTTGACTATTTGAGCTTTGCCATCATATGACAGAACACATCCTTTCATTATTTCTTTTGGTGATATCATGATTAATATTTTAAGTCAGACCAGTGAATTAGTTGCCCATCCACATCTTCCGTGAACCATAACCAGAAGCCAACTAAATTATGAAATCCATCATTCCATGCCAATTTTTGTTTCTCTAGTACTGACAACTCGCGTCCATCAATGAATACTTTAGACTGAGACATATCCATACTAGGTCGTATTTTTATTGATTGAACAGAGGAGCACGTACCGATCTTGAATTGTTTATAGATCTTGGTTCGCACACCCGTAGCAAATTGAATTGACATTCCTGTTCGCCACCGTGTTCCGTTACGAATAGAATGTACTTTCTTGCCATCAAGAATCTTTTCAACGAACCCCGTCTTATTCCCCGATTTGTCTGTAGTTCTAAATCCTAGTATCATGACTCGATTATTATTTCAGGTTGTCCGCCAAGATCAGACAAATACTCATCGGCCTTGGCTTCCCAATGTTTTTTTAACGTCTTTAATTCGACCCCGTAATTTTCTTCCCATGATTTTTGATACCTACGCATTTTACCGGTTATCTCCAACAGGTTCCTATACTTTTTTATCAACTCCTCATTAGTTGTTATTCTAACAGGGCTCATAACATATTTTTTCTTTTATAAATTCCACTTCTGTTCTTACGTTTTCATAGACATCCATCAAATCTTTTGTTGTTTTAATTGCGTGGACAACAGTAGTATGGTCCCTGCCTCCGAACATTCCACCGATGCAAGCATACGATAGTCTGGTATAAATAGACAACATATACATGGTCATATGCCTTGCGTTTTTTATTTCAGTTTTTTTACCCTTAGCCGCCATATCTTCCATCGTAAACCCAAAGTGTTCTGAGCAAGTTTTTATAACCATATCTTTAGTTACGAACGTAGATGAAATCTTACCCTTTCGCCTAGACGTAAATTTTTCTTCGGTTAATTCTGTCATATAATCTTAATTTTAACTATTAAGGAATTGCATAATTTATGTGCCTGAAAATATAATTATCCGGAAGGATGGAATAGTCAATCGCCTCTATCTCGTTACTTTTTTCAGGTCTATTCTGTTGTCCAGCCTTTGGAATGGAAATTTTGTTTTGCTTAAGAAACCAATAAACCGAACTCAGCGGAAGAACCAATTTTTCTGCAATAGCTTTTGGCCTGACCTTGTTTTCGATTAGTAGTATTATCTCGATGCCCTGTTCTTTTGAAATACTAGAACGCCTATTCCCCATATTTGTTTTTTTACATTGATAAAATATATTCAAGCGCAATTAGGCAACGGCAAAGATCTTTCATCTCCTCTATAGTCTTCAACCTTCCGTCAGCAATTTCTTTTGCCATCTCCCACGTTTTTTGCTTTTCTTCAACTGTCATCTCCTCGATCTTAATTATTTTTTTAGACCGCCAGAAGATACAATAGCAAATCAAAAATATTTTCTTCGGCCCTTGGAGGACGGCAATTGTCTTTAGATGAGATAAATTATCTCTGGCGTTTATAAATGATGTTGCCTGTTTCTTTCCCAATTCAATCCAATCATTCGCCATCATTATCTTTTTGGTATAGCGTTTGCATTAAATATAAAACATTTTTTGGATCTTCTTCTCTGTTAACCTCTACCGATCCAGTCCGACCTGCGCCCAAAGACTTAAAGTAAACACTTTGCTCATAGTCGTGCCTCTTCAATGTCTTATACCGATCTTGTCTGTGAATTTCAAACATTCTCATAAATGTAGGGATGTCCATTCTACTATTCGTATCTTCAAAATCTCCCTTTACGAGTTTTTGCAAAAAAAGAATAAGGTCTTCAAGCGCCAACTGATCTTCTACAGAAGAATCAATTATAGCGTCAACAAGGTCGATGATCTGGTCTGCATTTAGAGGTTTAGAAATATTAAGCGATTCCATTGCTACGGTTATAGCGGCTCCCATTAACCGGTGCGTTGTTTCAAAACCAATATTCCTTATCAAACCTTGTATTCTGTCTTGTTGTGGTATCTTCAAGACCTCAATATAGTTTGTGGCTCCATTTGGGAGCTTATACGGGCGAAGGGCTACCGACAGGGCTACTTTGTCCCCCTCCGCCAAAGCGCTTAGAATAGGCATCGTTAACGGATTCACGGCTTGTTTTGCCAGGATTTGCACTTTGCTGTCCATTTCCTTTAAAGTTTGTTGTTAAATTCTTATATGGGAATAACCCCTGCCATCTATTCTCCATGGACTGACGAATGATTGCCGCTGCCATCTTTTCATCACCACCGCTTAGCCTCACCAATAGATTTATTGCCGCCTGTTCCGATAGAACAGACTTATATTGGAATTTCCATTCCTCTTTTTTGTATTCCTTCCACAATTCCCAAGTAGAGAGAAATGGCTCTGAGAATGGGTTTACAAAAATCCTTTCCAACTTGTTCTTTTTCATGTTTTTACGTTTTAATGACTGAACATAGTAAGGGTTTTATATCTCTGGAACAGAATTTGTTGTACCTTTATGCATCCGGCATTCCAGTACTCTAATGTTCCTGTTCTATAAGATAACTCAAAGGGAGGTGATAATATTGCTTCCCTTTTGCTATGTATATAAGGCAGTGGGGCCTCTGTAATCCCCCGATCCATCAACTTTATCCTGGTTGTCCAGATCGTGAGTCGTCAACCCTAAGACGTTGCTCACACTGCGTTTATTGATCGTTCAGCCGGAAAGACTCGCACGTCTTTTCAAATACCAGCCTAAGCCTTATATACCGAAACCTTTTATTTTGATCCTAAGCAATGTTGGATGCAGGCATAAAACCGTTTAAAGACCCCTTCTATAAAAGTCTTTATGCCGATTCTAAAAACTGCTGTATAAATATTTTATGTTGACTGGAAAGAAAAGGGAGAACCGTCCATTTCCCGTTTTGCCGTGCAGCTAAACTAACCAATGTCTCTCCATCAGATTGTAGCACAAATCCAAATAAATAATTCCCTTTAGTTATTTCAGACTCTATCTTCGTTAATACTGTTACTGAAACATTTGGATCTGTCTCTTTGACTATTTCCAAAAATTCATGACATGGAGAACAAACTGTTTTCAAATATTCATCTGGCGTATCCCACGGATTATTACCTTCATATCTTTCATGATGGATGTGCAATGTTAAATTTTCATCATTGCAATAAACGCATCGCCAGTTGTCTCTTTCAAATACTTTTAGTCTTTTCTTTTGCCAGCGCGGGTCTTTCAGCTTTTCGGCATAAGTCAAATTGCTCATAAAAGTTGGTTATTTTAATTTCCATACCGGAATTTGTTTAACGGGAATGCGCTTGCGTATTTTCGGAAGCGGTATCAATGGTGGGGAAAAAGGTGGCGCTTGTGCGGAGATAGAGTGATCTGCAATCTCTTTTATCCGACGGCGTTCCCTGGCTGCATCCAATATTTCCTGGTGCACATTTCGGATCAATTGGTCAATGATGTTACCAAACTCTTCTGGGTAATCAAAAACTTTATAAGTGCCGGAGTCTTCTGCACTTTCAATCAGTGGAGGGATGGCATCATTGCCATATAATTCTTTCCAAAGGGCACTACTTCGCAACCCTATCTTCTTTTTATCTCTTTCTTTAAATCTGAACCGATCTGTTTTATAAAAGGCTTGCAACCTTTGGTACACGGTCATTTGTATATGCTTTTAATAGAAAAACCCCCGAAATAATTCCGGCCAGGGAATTTATCTCGAAGGTTTGGAAAGTGAAATGAGTGTTTTTAGCATCTCTATTTATTTTTACTGACCACAAATATATAGAGATCGTATCTCTTTATTAGGCTAAGATAATCTGTGTTAAAGTTTCGTCCAAATTTATTTTTCTTGTGATTTAGCTTTTGCCAAATATGGCTCGTTATTCAATTTATCGAGCTCCCTTTCTGCTTCGACAGCTCCTACCCTAGATATAAACTTCTTGAATGCCCTATATGCGTTTTCGTCTGCAAGCGAGTGGCTATAAGGCAGATTTTGCGCAACCCCTACTTCTATATTAGGGATAATTGTCTTTTTTACTTCCATGATTATATTTTTTGTATTCTAGCAATTAAAGCAACGGCTTTTGTGTCAGTAGATTTTAAATAAAACATATTGGACCCGGGATGGAAATCTAATGTTTCAACACCAAGACTATCGATCACCCGATTGGTTTTTTCCGGATTAAATGAAAACTCTTCTGTAACTATGATTTGATCTGATTCCCTCTTTTGGATTTTGTCAGAAATATGAATATCATAAGCCTCCAGTCCTCCCTTAACAAAACTACAAACAGGCGATTTTGATCTCTTCAAAAACAGCGTGTTGAATGATTTTAAATCAGAAGCAGAATATGTAAAAGATCTATCTGTCTTGCAATCAAACGCAAATCTTAAATCGACGTATGGGACTACTGTTTTTCTAAACCCCATAATAAATCCAGAAGAATAGAAAAATTGAAACACGTCGGATTCCGAAAAGGATTCGAATTCGTACATCGACACAATAGCCGCGAAGTCTTTTTTTAAAACAATCTTGATTGATTGCGATATAGGATGCATGAAGCCTACAACTCCATCCCCAGCGCAAATACACTGGTTTCCGATATGCACATAGTGATAAAACTCTTTACCTTGATTTTCATCTGCGGCACAGATTGGCCACGTTTTGGATAAACATGCCAAAAACTCCCCGTCTATTTCCGTGGTCTTTTCGGGAAATTTCGGCATATCCAAAAATTGTTTAAACACTGTTGTTGATGCCGGGAATTTATCCCTTCCGTCCGAAATGATGACGCCCTTTTTTGTAGCAGTAATACTTATCATTTCAGAAGGTGTTTGCGATACAAGCGCATAAAGATCGTCTTCATGTATAAGAAAGTATTCGTCGGAATCAGGACAATCAAATTTTAGGACAGATTCATAAGCGTTTTTTGCAATAAATCCGTCGCCAAACCGGATAAAAGAGTCGATGTCTAGGTTTTTTTGCCTTCTGATGTGAGAGGCTAAATCTTTGAATCTCTTTAGGTCTTTAACTTTAATATTCATTGTTAAAATAATTTCTGCGTATGATATGTGGATGTTTTCTGTTGTTCATCCTTCGTCTGCTCATCATGTTGTTTAGGCCGACCGACTGGGACGGCCCCGCCATTTTTTTCTACATATTTGATCATGGCTATAATTCCGTCTTTGTTATAATCAGTATGGTTGAGTCTGTAATTAGTATAATACACTGGGCTTCCATACCTGTTCTTCCCTGTTTTTTCAGTGCGCGACACCCCTACATTAAAGGGTTTTTCCACCATTCTAGGGATTTCTCTGCCAATATTAGTTAATCCAACGTCTCTAAAGCAATTGCCGACGTTAAGGACGCGGCCCTCTAAAAGAGCCCGACATAAGGATGCTTTGGCTGTCATAAATATTTATTTAAGCAAAATAAAGAATTTATTTGGATTCTTCCAAATTTATTATATTTTTGTCTTATGAATAAACAGCCAACAAAAGAAAGGAGCAATTCCGTTAAACTGACAGAAAGTAATGTGCTGAAAGAGGCTAAGATGATAGCCATTAAAAAAGGATATAACACTCTCGGAGCGTATATTACAGAAGCGGTAAAGGAAAAAAATAAAAGAGAAAGATAATGGGACTTATTGAGCTTCAAAATCTGCGAGATCATAGGGATGATCCCAAGCCCGTCAAGAAATATTCTATTCGGAAGGTTTCAAAAAAAAAGGCCAAGAAGATTCTTGAACAGAAAGCCACCCTTGAAGAGGATAAAAATTTTTATGAGCAGATATGGCTTGCTTCCCCTCATCGCTGCCAGTGTGGTTGTCGAGCTAGTTTGGGGAAGGAGCCTCTTGCCACAATGTTTCATCATTTGCTATTCAAATCAAAATATCCAGATCTTCGACATACGCCAGAAAATATTATGCTTCTGCTTCCGTCTTGTCATAATGCCTACCACGCCAATCCCTTGAATCGGCCCGAAGTAACAAGACGGCAATCCGAGGTCCTTATTTTATACGAGACCGGTAAATTAAATCAAACCGAATAGTAATCTAAAAAGCAAATAACATGACAACAAGAAAAAGAAGCCAGAAGGTCAACAAACCTCTATACGTTCCCGAGCAGAAGGTTTATTTCATTACCGAGCATAAAGGCAAGCTGGAAGATATTTTCGAGGGAAGGATCATCAGCCGAAATACGATAGAATTCGTGCCAACTGACGAACTGGGTAACAAACTTCCTCCGATAGCTGAATTCTCTTATGCCGTTAAGACCATAGATGGTATTAGCGAAGTGAGAGAGTCGGGAATATTTTCGACTTTTGCAAAGGCCGCTCATGAATTTGCAAAGCACTTTCTCATACTGATCAAATAGTTTCGCGGAATGAGCAAATTGGAATCCAAGCAGACGTGTAAAAAAATGTATAATTATTAATTGATTTAACTCGTGCATAGTAGTCCGTCATTCCTGGTAGATCCATTGTTTTTGGAGCACTTCAGAAATGGGGACCCGTGGGCATTTACATTGGTTTATAATCACTATTCTACCTATCTTAAATATTATTGTTTCAAACATTGGCACTACGTTCCTGAAGAAATTATTGACGATGCTATTGCAGAAGCATTTTATGAAATGTTCAAAACAAAAGAATCGTTCAAGAATAAAGACCATTTTGGCGGGTTTTTAACACTATGTACAAGGAATTATATTATTGATTTTTTGAGAAAAAAAGACAATAAAAAAACTTTGCATGCTGAACTAAAATACCTTTTCGGCCACGAAGGCGTGTATCAAGAAATCTCAGAAGATGAGTTGTTGAAAGAATTAAGGGGAGGGGTATGCAGGCTCCCAAAGTGCGAGAGGCAGGTTATTGTTTTGCAATTTTATGAGGGGCATTCGGCCGGCAAAGTAGCCCATATTTTAAATAAAAGCTACCAAACTGTTCTTAATCTTCGAAGCAGGGCTATTAACCGACTAAGAAAAATGTTGCCAAACTCGTCTCCAATGTCTATGGATTATAATATATGCATAAAATGACTGATAAAATAGACGTTAATGCTGCTTTTGTTCGCCTTATGGAAAGAATATTTCCACGATATAGGGGTATTTCATTAGAGGTAAAACCCAATGGATACGAGGCTTTAGGGAAACACTTTGATACCTTGGATGATTTGGATAGGTACATGGATGAGGAGTTTAAGAAATTGGGAGAGGGTATAAACAAACCACGCAATAGGCTGAAAAATGAAAACTAAAGACCTTTGGATATTTACGCCATCAGTAATATTTTATTTTATCGTATATGCGAACGCTTCCAATATCCCCATCTTAGACGATTATGATGCAGTACTTAAATTTGTCATTAATTTCAGCCATGCCAGTATATTGGATAAATGCGAACTTCTTTTTAGTCAACATAATGAACATCGGATTTTACATTCCAGGATCATTTGCATTCTCTACTATTGGATTGCCGGGGCCATCAACTTTCGTAGTCTCATTTTAATTGGCGCATTTCAGTTAATCCCGGTAGCAAGTGTTGGGGTGTACTTCGTAAAAAAAACTGGCGTTAAACATTGGCAGTTGATGTCTTTTATATGGGTATTATTAGTTTTCGATTTGAGCACTTATGAATCTGGGAGTATAGCCATGTACGCGATTCAAAATTATGGCATTCTTATGCTCTTTTTTTGTAGTCTTTACTTTTTCAGCAAGAACGGTATAGGATGGTATACAGGGATTGTATTTCAATTTCTATGTATTTTTTCCGGCGGCAACGGCATATTGGCTTCATTCTTTATTGTATTGTACGTTCTCCGGCAAAATGTAATTAAAAAATGGGGGCCTATAATCGTAATGACCATTTGCGCTCCACTTTATTTCATTGATTATGTCTCGGGGCAAGAAAAGATTATTGATATGGGAAAATCAATTTCCTATTTCATTCGAATGACAGGAGCGCATTTTAGCTTCTATCATAGCTTCATATCCGGCATTATTATACTTGCGGCCTTTTTTTCTTTGGTACCTTATAAAAAAGTATGGAATGATGAGCGTTTGTGGTCAATGGTTTGCATAGCAGGGTTTGTTCTTTCCTCTATGACTACTATCGCTTTGATTCGAGGAGTTACGCCAGACGCCCAATTTCAGACTAGCAGATATTTAATATACCCTCAACTACTAATTTCGATAACATGCTTATTTTTTTTAATGGCAACTCGACTTTGGAAACACGGATTAATTTTCACTTGTGCCATGTTCGTCATTATTATTTTCGGGTACAAGACCACTTATCAATTTGGAAAACTTGGATTCGAAAGAATGAATTATCGCGCCCAAAATATCCTATACTACTATCCAGATCCAACGGCAGCATCACTGATTTTAAAACACAGTTGCGATGACGGAATCTATTGCATTGACGACAACAGATAAAAAATCCCCGACCGAATGGACCGAGGATTTTAAGGTTTTTCGAAAGTTCTTTGATCTAATTAATTCTGATTGAATGCGAGAACCGGATTCAATACAACTACGGGGATGTTATTCACCAGGACCAGCGTTCCGGTCACTGTGCCGCTGAACAGCGGGGTAATACCATCGGCCTGAAGCGCAGTGCTCACGAACGTACCGGTGCCGGTTACAG